>LSQX01182050.1_pt1 | contig 11175 bp, 7 predicted proteins | sample 654561 | NCBI WGS metagenome assembly LSQX01 (sample SAMN04489861, study PRJNA283612) | anaerobic digester metagenome | isolation source: 4 biogas reactors fed with cattle manure at either 37C or 55C with and... | place: Denmark: Kongens Lyngby | collected 2014 | reverse complement strand
TTTCTTGTTAAAAGCTTAATAATATTTTTTGTATGATGAGTTTTCTTTTTAAAATCAAAAATTGAAGCACCAACTAAAGTCATATAAGAATTATCTGCAACTGTTAAAGCAATACCTACTTCTTGATTACCAAGATAATAATAGTCCCATTCTTTAATTCTAAGTTTTGGTGCGGCTATTTTATTACGGTCATATTTTTTAATAAGTTTAAAAGCATAACCTGCTTCGCTTATGTTACCTTCTTCATCTAATAAAGGACCTGCACTTAGTAAATGATGTTTTAAAATTTCATTACTCATTTACTATATTTTAACAAATATATTCACTTATAAAATAAAATCTTTTTTATAAGATGCTTTTTCAAACTTATTCATATTTATTAAGTCGATATATTTTTAAAAATAATTAACTTAAACAAGAAGTTAAAAAGAGAGAAAAACATTTTTCCAACATGAATTTGAGTGTTTTTAGACACTTTTCCAACATGAATTTGAGTATTTTTAGACACTTTTCCAACATTCTTCTTTAATGACTATTTATTGCGTGTTGGTAAATCATATGTATTTTTTCTTTTACCAACATCATTTTGAATAAGTTTTAACTCAAGACCATCATAAACATATATCTTAAAATAACGTGTATCTAAATCTTCATCTACGATTGGTGAACCATTAGCTTTTCGCCACTTATTTGCATCTTCATTAATTTTTTCTAAAGCCTCTAAGTCCTCTTCTTTAATATAAGCTAGATGCCAAGTATCACTCGTTCCATCCATATCGAAAATAAAACACAAATACCTTTGGCGGGTTTCATCAAACCTTAGTATTTGTAAAGGATCAAAACCAGTTTTATAAATAGGTAAATAATAACTAGGTTTGTAATGAAAAATATCTCCGTACTTATATTTCATAATTTTTTATCCAAATTTGTAAAAAGTGAGGGCGTTTAAAAATATAAACATAACAATTGTATATCTTCAAATTAACAAATACAAAATTTGTTTAAAATATCTTTTACAAGTTTTTAGGTTACCAATCGAAAAAAGTGTAAAATTTGCAAGTTTTTAGGTTACGGATAAAAAATGAACGTAAACCTTTTGAGTTCAAAAAGTTTAAAAAGTAATCGTCCCCGCAACGTTTTCTTAGTGTAATTATTAAAATTTAATTTATTAAATTTCTTGGCATAAAAACGTTACAATTTACCGAATTCACTTTTATTTAACATTTGAGTTCGATACTTTTTTATACAAACATAATAAAATAAATTGGCATATAAATAAGTTTGTTAACTTTTTTAATTTCTTTATTATTAGAAAATAAATACCCTTTTTTAATATTATAATTTTTGTTATCTAAAATTTTTGTCATAGCCCTAAAATGATATTCGCCCCTACTGGATTTTACCTCAATTGGCAACACCGATAGATTATTATAATCATCAATTAAAAAATCAACTTCTCCTTCGTTTTTTCTATCAAAATAAAACATTTTATAATTTTTGGATCTCAACTCCATGGCGACAACGGTTTCGTAGACCGATCCAAGATTTACACTGTTAGTGTCTAATAAAACAGCATTGATGTTATTCTTATATAAAATATTAGTAAGAATTCCAACATCGCTGTAATAGAGTTTAATTAAGTTTTTTCTCAACGAAGTAATAAGAGGGAATTTAGGATCACTAACTCCGTGTACACCAATTGATATTCCGGCCGAAATCAAATAATCAAACTCATCTTCGTATTTTAAATATCTTGCATAATCATTGTTTTCTATTTGGTTAAATTTTACCCTTTTGACTTTATTGTCAATAAAAGATGTTTGCATTTCATATATTTTTTTGATTTTTAATTTATTTTCTAAATCGTATTTTAAAGCATCTTCAATATAATAATTCATCGTTTGCTCGTGAATTGTTCTAACATTATTGATGTTTTTCGTATTTATATATGACTTTACCGCATCAGGCAATCCTCCAATGAGCAAGTACATTTTAAAAAGTTCTATCATTTTATTATGTAAACTTTCCTCTAATTCTTTTTGTTCGTTAAACAAATGTCTTAAGTGTTCTATAACATTCCTTCCAACTGAATTAGCAAGTAAAAATTCTTCAAAATCTAATGGATACATTGTTTTTGTCGTAATTGAGCCCATTGGAATAAGTGTTGTTTTAGATAAAGTGACTCCTAATAAAGAACCACTACAAATATACTTATACTTATCATCCGTTTTAAGAGCTTTTAACAAAGTTAACAAATGTGGATATATTTGAATTTCATCGATAAAAATAATAGTGTCATTTTTATTATTCATTTTATCGCCATGTAAAACGCTAACTTGTAAATAGAAATTATCAATTGTTTTTACATTTTTAAATAATTTATCGCCAAGGTAGTCATCAGCCATATTTAACTCAATGTAATTTTTATAACGTCTTTTTGCTAAATACCTAATAATAAATGTTTTTCCTACTTGTCTAGCGCCATCAATACAAAGTATTTTAGCTTGATCATCATTTAAATATTTTTCAATATAAGGCTCTATTTTTCTATAAAACATCACAAACCACCTCTTTTCGAATATATAATATAACAATTTTTCACCCTTTTCAATAAAAAAAATTAAAGTTAAACACTGTTTTCTACAATTTGGATATATTATTTTTCACCCTTTTCTTTTATCCTCTTAGGCAAAATTATGGGGGAAGTTTCATTTACATGGCGGAGGCTCAGGGATTTGAACCCTGGCGGGGCTTGCACCCCCTACCGGTTTTCAAGACCGACCCCTTCAGCCGCTTGGGTAAGCCTCCTTATAAAAAAAGTTGGTGGACCAACTAGGATTCGAACCTAAAACCTACCCGTTATGAGCGGGGGGCTCTAACCGTTGAGCTATTGGTCCGCTTAATTTTAAAAGATATTAGTGAGGATGATCAAAATCCAATCATGAGTTGTGATACTTTTGTTTCTTTTAAAAAGCTTTCACTTAATTGCATTTATTGATACACAATAGAACTAATCAATAAAGCTAGTAATTGCTTTAGAAATAAGCAAAGCCGTAAGGATGCTGAGATATTAAAAAGATTCAAGGCTTTTTGAATCTAATAAAAAATCCAAAATCCCAATTATTAATACTCCCTCTTCTGATATCCACGGTAGGGCATCTTCCTTTACGATGATAACTCTTTTAAAAACATCATCTATCTTTAGTAAAGGTCGCGTCTCTTGAATCGTTTTTTCTCTAGTTTCTAAGTTAAGAGCTACTTGAATATAATATCGATAATTATTTTGGTTACAAACAAAATCAATTTCATATTGTTTCCGCGTCCCTGCTTCTCTTACTTCAACGACTCCAACGTCAACATTGTATCCTCGTCTTACTAATTCTAAATAAACGAGGTTTTCCATAATATGATTTTCTTCTTGTTGACGGAAATTAAGTAACGTGTTTCTTAGACCAATATCCGTAAAATAATATTTGGAAGTGCCTTCTATATATTGTTTGCCTTTAATATCATAACGTTGGACATTATCAATTAAAAACGAATCTTTTAAATAACTCAAATACTTTAAAACAGTATTAACAGATAATGTTTTATTTCCTTTACTTTTATATGTATTAGTTAATTTTCTTGCACTAGTCAATGACCCAATTGAGGATGCAATAATTTTAGCAATAGATTCTAAGACTTCATTTTTTTCCAAACTATTTTTTTCCATAATATCTTTAAAATAAGTAATTTCAAATAAGTTGTTTAAATAATCTTTTTTCTTCTTTTCCGTATCTAGTGAAAGTAGTAAGGGCATCCCCCCATATCTAATATAATGGCGATATGCTTCGTGTTTGCTTAAATTACTTGCTTCATAATATTCTTTAAAAGATAGCGGCCAAATTCTAATTTCAAGGCTTCTACCTCGAAATTCACTAACAATATCTGAAGATAAAAAACGCGAATTACTACCAGTGACGTATACATCAACATTATTCATGTTTAAAAATCCGTTTAAGAGTGATTCAAACTCAGACACAAGTTGAATCTCATCTAAAATAACGTAATGCATTTTGTTATCAATAATTTTGTTCCGAATATAATCATCTAAAACAATTGGGTCTAGTAGAGGTTTATTGCGAATTTCTTCTAGATCGACTTTAATTATATGGTCCTCGCTTATACCGTTTGATTTTAAATGATTAATAAAAAGCGGGTCTAATAAAAAAGATTTGCCGCTTCTTCTAACTCCGGTTATAACTTTGATTAAATTAACGTGTTTACTTTCAATTAATTGTTTTAAATAAACATCTCTAGTTAAATACATAAAGCTCACACTCCCACTGAACACTTTCGCCATATTTGTCGTTTTTGTTCACTTTAATATTACAACAAAGTAAACTTGCTGTCAAAAGTAAAATGCACACTTTAGCCATTTTTGGCGAAAGTGTTCACTCAAACAATAATATTTAAATAAAAACTCCCTTTGTAATCTTTTTATAAAAGATTATGAGGAAAGTATCAATTTACATGGCGGAGGCTCAGGGATTTGAACCCTGGCGGGGCTTGCACCCCCTACCGGTTTTCAAGACCGACCCCTTCAGCCGCTTGGGTAAGCCTCCTTATAAAAAAAGTTGGTGGACCAACTAGGATTCGAACCTAGAACCTACCCGTTATGAGCGGGGAGCTCTAACCGTTGAGCTATTGGTCCGTTTGTTTGGTAGCTGCGAGGGGATTTGAACCCCTGACCTATCGGGTATGAACCGATTGCTCTAGCCAACTGAGCTACACAGCCATTTTGGTGGAGCTAAGGGGGCTCGAACCCCTGGCCTCCTGGTTGCAAACCAGGCGCTCTCCCAACTGAGCTATAACCCCAAGTAAATGGTCGGGATGACAGGATTTGAACCTGCGGCCTTCTGTTCCCAAAACAGACGCGCTACCAAGCTACGCTACATCCCGCTTGTTTTAAGTAGTGGCGCGCCCATCAGGAGTCGAACCCGAAGCCTTTAGATCCGTAGTCTAACGCTCTATCCAATTGAGCTATGGGCGCACATTAAAAAGTAGCAATATATAATATACAACTAAAGCGACTTAAGTTTCAAGAGAAAACGTTAAATGTTTGCTTTATAAGTCTTTATAAAGTCATTCAAGAAAAAAAGATGGATTTCATTTTATATGAAAGGCTAAATCATATTTAAAAAGTGGACTAAAAAAAGGAGTGTCAAATTTTTATTTAATTTCGACACTCCCAAATAAACAAATTGTGTTTACTTAAGTTTTAGTAACTTACGTTAAAATATAATACTTTAAAGTGCTAGTTACGTAATCGTAAATGCAATAAAGGCTTCCTATTTTTTCATCATGAGCCTTACTATAAAAATTAACACCATACTCAATGTTCTCTGTCGTGCCTACTAAAAATAAACTGCTTCCTGCATAGTTTTTATAAAGTCTTACACCAGATATTTCGCTATAAGTAATTCCTTCTCTAGCACCGTATGTTCCATAAACAATTTCAGAACTTTCTTGTGTATGACCATTAGCATCAATCCGTCTATTTTCTTCTTTTATAGCATTGTAGTTATAGGCATAGTCATTAAAAAACAAAAACGGATCTCTATATTCAAATGGCACAACAATTTTGCCATCTAATTTAATTAATCCGTAACGATAATTATCACGACTTCTTAAACTAATTAAATTAACACTTGGTAAGTAGTTAACATAATTATAATTAGATAAATCAAGAATGACGTCATGATTTTCATCAACAATTTTATTATAATTAGTTAAGTAACGATTTTGACCAATTTTAATAATATATGGGTCAAATTCTTTTAAAGTTAAATTTACTAATGGCTTTAAATTAGCATCAAAAAGAACGCTGGCTTCTTCTAATAAGATTTTATTTTCGATTTTATTAACGTCAATCGATACATAACTAAACTCTTGCTTGTTATTTAAATACAAATTGTCAAAGGGGTAAAAATAGTCAAGATCGAAAACATATTCAAAGTTTGGATAATTTTTAACTTTGCCGTTTGTTAAATCGATGCGTGATGTATCAAGCATGTACTTTGCACCTTCATTAATAAAATCGTATTTTTTCGCATCATCTGCTACTCTTGTTATCGTTTGAATAATAAAATATTTATCAAAGAAAAAAGAATAATCAAGTGCGCCGTCAGGATAAGTTACCGTAAAGATTTTTTCATCATTTTTGTAACCAACCATTTTTGTGTCAAAAAATTCATATTCGTATTCTTTAAGTTTTGGCATTAAAAAGACTGGAAAAGCTTCTTTTTCTGGCTGTGTAATATAATTATCATCAGCCACAGTTAGGGCTTTTCTAACAAAATTTTGTTTATCATCAAAACTTACTTTGTAACGTATGTAACTAGTTACATCGTTTTCAACTAAAGTTATCGTTTCAATAGTGTAGCTATAGTTTGTTGAATAAGAAATATCAAGATTAAAATCATCATAATTAGCAAATGGAACTAAATATTTTTGTTCTTGGAAACAATAAAATGAAAAATGATACTCATCATCTACTTCTTTTACAAGAAATGCTAACGCACCATAAACAACAAGGTCCTCAAAGTTAGTTGAGTTATTATTAACATAATCAACCTCACCTAACATAATATCGCTAAATATTAAGGGGAGGGCTTCTTTTTTACTTTCAAGATCATATACTCCTATAGTCGCATCCTCATCAGCAACAATAACATAAGAAAGAACTACATCATCATCAACATAATCGTATTTTTTAAATTCTTCTGATTTTGTAAAACCTTTAAAGGCATTATCACTATAATGAATCGAGTTATTTTCTAAAAATCCTTTTGGAAATTCTCCATCTAAATTAAGTGACATCGGCAAATGATTTACTATATCACAGCCAACTAAAAAGAAAACCGAAACAAAAATAGTCAAAAACTTCCATCGCCTTTTCATCATATTACTCTCCTTTTCTATTTTAATATAAATAAATTATTTATATTCTCATCACTACTTCTTCTTCATTCATTTGCCCATAAGTAAAAAACAACATCAAAACAAATTTCAAAATTTAAAAGTAGCGATCACTAATTTCAATATGATATATATTTTGATAAATGTCAATATCGACATATGAGTTTTTAATCTGTATCAAACAATAATTTATAGTTGTTAACTAAGTCTTAAAGCAGGGAGTATACCTAGATGTGTGCGGTATACATATTGGCTACCAAAGCCGCCTCCAGTTTCAACACATCGACTATATCCTTGATTATAATCATAAGGTGATCGTAGCCAAAAGCGAGAATTACTATTACTAGTTGGTACTTCAATACCCATTGCTTTTGCATAATCAGTTGCTTGTCTTGTTCTAGAAGGATTACTATTAAAACCATATGTTGTATTCGTTGCTTCATGATGACTTAATAAAAATAATTTATCGTTGGTGTTTTCACAAGCATATTTATTAGAACTATACCCTGTTGAGGCAACACTATTATCAATAATAGTTGTGCTTATTAGTAATTTTTCTACTAAACTAAAGACATTCGTATAAAAAGAGTCATTTAACCAAGTTCTAATATCGCTTTCTTTATAATTGTTTGGATATATTGTTTGATCACCTATTGTTCTACTGCTGTTTGAATAATGATAGTCTTGACTATCAAGGATTTTATTAGAAAGTAGTAATGGTCCTTCACTTTCATCAACTGATAATACATCCCAAATAAGTGGTTCATATTTAAACCAATAAGTTGTGTTAATGAAATAACCATTATTATCTTGAAATGAATTACTTTCAGAAGATGATAAGTCTGTTCGATTTGGTCGATAAGAAGTAAAATAAACACCACGATATAATTCACCATCTTCTAAAACATCTTGATACCACATAAAGTCAGTTATATTTGAGTTAGAAATATAATAATCATATGATGTCCAAGATTTACTATCTAATGATGTTGGTAAGTCTCCACCTTCATCATTTAGTATTTGAATTAAACCATCATCAGTTATTTGTGATTGAGGATACATCCCCATTTCATAAGTTTCACCCGCTTCTAATTGATAAATATTAACACAGCTAAATTCAATACTTATACTAGAAATAAAAGCATCATTATTACCTAAGGCAACAACTTTTAAATAGTTAGGTTGAAGATGATTAAAAGATGTTGATACTTCTAAATTACTACTAGTATCAAACTCTACATAACATTCTTCATTAAATGTTTGAAAAGCTGACCAATATACACCTATATGAGCATCAGCGTTAGCTTTAGTTATGCTAATGCTAGTCATACCAGATATTGACTCTATGTTTTCAAATGAACCACCTACTTTGATAACTTGCCAAACATTATCTCCATCACTTACATCAACGTAACTAACCTCAATCGAATTATTAAGTTCTGTTTTAAATTCTCCATCACCACTTTTAAATTCTAAATTAGTTACAAGTTTGTTTGTTTGAGAAGTTAGACTAATTGAATAAGTTTCGTTTTCACCGCGAATAAGATGATGGTTAGTGTTTGAGTTATTTATTCCTGCAATTAAAAAAGTAAAAACAATCGAAAAGACAAAAAAGGACTTAAAAACAAAATTTCTTTTTTTCATAAATTACCTCACAAATCGTTTGTTCTTTTTCATAATAACATAGAAGGATTTGCTTTTAAAACAGGCTATTTTTCGATAAATATTTTTGTTAAATAACAAACTTAATGCAATACACATAAATATTCTTAATACGTCAATTATTAAATTAACTATTTTTTTATCTAAACGACTTAAAGATCACCATACTCTTCATCTAACATATCAGAAAAAGTGTAGTCTTCGTCTACTCTACCAATAAAACACACTACTTCCTTCTTTTCGTTATAATATTTTAAACCTTTGTTCTTCTTAATTCTGTCTAGTTCAATAAAAAAATTTCTCTTCATTGCATCTAACTCTTCTTGAGTAACATTTACTAGTTCGGAGAGTTCTGCTACTTTTTCAAAAGCTTGATCCAAACTAACCGTGTTTGGTTCACCACTATCAGTAATAATCATTACTTTAATTTGTGGAGGGTTAAAGAATAATTTAAATTTTTTCTTTTTATTATTCTTCAATAATTGATTTCTTTCATAGTCCTCTTTGTCTATGTCTTCATACGTGTATTCTTCATCCACTCTTTCAATTATACAAACCAATTCTTTCGTCCTATTGTAGATTCTAAAGGGATCATTAAAAGGGAGTTTATCTAAAATATCATTGAAACTTACTTCTAATTTTATAACTTCTTCTGTTATAGGAAAAAGAGGAAACCCAAGAACATATTTCACATATTCAAACGTCCTTTTTCGATTAAAGGCGCGTTCTTTGCTATTATCACTAACAAGGCACGCTAAAGGAACTATGGGCCCTTTATAAAAGGTGGCTTTAAATCTTTTCATATATTCTTTCCTTTCTTTTTTTGCCATAAAAAGAAGAAAAGTCCATCGATATGACGGACTTACTTTAAATAAAAAATAATCCATCATTCAAGCTTTAGCACCTTGCCATTTAGGTAGGTTGCTGAAGGGTCATCGAGCTTGTCTCTTACCTTCTCTTTATGGCTATTTTATTATAACTACTTTTGGGTGATTTGTCAATGTGTTTAAGCCCTTGAGTTCCCCCTTTTTTCGAGTCACTCTCTCTTGATAAGAGATATTTTATTGTAAACTTAGGTTAAAAACGATGTTTTTTGGTAGTTTTCTAACGTTTTAGATACAAACGCCCCTTTTATACTAGTAAAATTTATCTATAACAAAATCGCTAACTAGCAAATAAAAATGAGGTGTTTATATGTCTAATTTTAACACACTATTTCAGTCATTAATCCGTTCTTTGAAGTCACTAATAAATAAGGTTGATCCGACTTTAAGTAAGCCAACGCAAAAATTTTATCTTGATGCTATTTTTGGTATTTTAAAAAGTGGAAGCCTTGTGTTAAATGATATAGCTTTTGCTTTAAATGAAGATATTAGTCTTAAAAAAGTAAATACAAGACTATATAAAAATCTTGAAAAGATTATTCCCCCTGCCTCAAAAGCTTGTTATATTCAAACCGTTTTAGAATACGCTAATGAGGAGGAGCTTGTTTTTATTGTTGATGATTCTGATATTGTAAAACCATATGGTAAAGCTTTTGAAAAACTTGCCCTTGTTCGTGATGGTTCAAAAAAGGATTCGCCACTAGTATTAGGTTATCTTCTTACTTCAATTGTTCTTCTTTCAAAAAAGTCAAAACAACCAATTCCTATTTATAACCACATTCATAATGCAACTGAAAAAAATTATAAGTCAACGAATAATATTACAAATATTGGCTTACGAAGCATTTTTCCCTTTTTAGCTAAAGAAGTAGCTCTATTTGTTTTTGATCGTGGATATGATGACGTTAAGTTAATGAATCTTATTAACGCAAATAATCAACATTTTCTTATTAGAATGCGAAGAAGTCGACATATTTACATAAAAAGTAGTAAATCTGATGCTTTTTTTGAGTCTTCTAAACGTAAAGGTAAAATAAATGTTCCAATCTTTTATAAGTCTAAACCCGAAATGCTTAAAGTAAGTCACATTGAAGCAAAAATTAATAATTATCCTTCTAAGATTACAATCGTTTTTATTTATTCTTTATTTAATGATGAACCAATTATCCTTTTATCAAATCGAAAGGTTCATAGTCCTGATGATTTAATTAGATTAAGTTTGAACTATATTTCAAGATGGAAAATTGAAGAACTTTTTCGCTTTAAGAAGGTTGAATTTAGACTCGAAAACTTTCGTGTAAAATCACTTGTTTCGATTAATAATCTTTGCTACTTTCTCGACGTCGCTATTTTATTTCTTGTTCATATTATTGAAACAAAATATCAAAATAAATTTTATATCTCGCTTATGGAAAATAGTAAACGGATTAAGGAAAAAGTCTCAATTGAATATTATCAACTTTATTCAGGATTGAAACGCATTTTTAATAGCAACAAAAAAGGGGTAAAAAATTATAAAGAAGTTGAACGATGGGAATATGAGGAATTAAATCTTTTTAATTCACTAGAATTAACCACTAGGAAAAGAGTTAGAAAAGGTAAAATAAAAGACAAAAAACGTTAAAAAATTCAGAATTATTTATTTTGTGAAAAGGGGGAACTCAAA
>LSQX01398372.1_pt1 | contig 11176 bp, 13 predicted proteins | sample 654561 | NCBI WGS metagenome assembly LSQX01 (sample SAMN04489861, study PRJNA283612) | anaerobic digester metagenome | isolation source: 4 biogas reactors fed with cattle manure at either 37C or 55C with and... | place: Denmark: Kongens Lyngby | collected 2014 | reverse complement strand
TTTTATTATCATAACTTCCTGCAGGTATTAAACCCATATTAGCATATTCTATTGCTTTTTGGATTATTGGTATGTTATTGGAATTAATTTTTATAGTCACTTCAGCTCCAACTGCCATTTCCAATGCATGACCTAAAAGCCCAAATCCTGTTATGTCTGTAACGCTATTTATACCACCCGTTCTATCCATGGCTTCCTTAGCAAACTTATTTAAGGTAGTCATAACTAACACGGCTTCATCATATGACTCTTTATCTACTAATTGTCCCTTAATGGCAGTATTTATTATACCTAGCCCAAGTTGCTTTGTTAGTATTATAACATCACCTGGTTTGGAATTTGAATTAGTAAATACATGATCAGGATGAACGAATCCAGATACTGACAGTCCATACTTAGGCTCATCATCTACTACGCTGTGACCTCCCACTAAAAGAGCTCCTGCTTCTGTTACTTTATCATGACCACCTTTTAATATTTGGGTCAATACTGATGGATCCAGGCAATCTGGAAAACATACTATATTCATTGCTAATTTTGGCTCTCCACCCATTGCATAAACATCACTTAGTGAATTAGTGGCTGCTATTTGTCCAAAAGTATATGGATCATCTACCACTGGGGTAAAGAAATCCAAGGTCTGAATTAGGGCTAGATCTTCATTTATTTTATAAACAGCTGCATCATCAGATGTTTCCAATCCAACTATTAAATTATCATCTCTTGTCTTAGGTAAGTGGCGCAAAACTTGCGCCAATATATCGGGGCCGATTTTAGCCGCTCAGCCAGAGGTTTTCGTAAGTTCTGTTAATCTTTTATCCAAAATTATCACTCCTATTTAACTGTAATCAAATCTTTTATTGCTTCATACTTTTTGTCACCAATTCCTGAGACTTGCTTTATATCATCTATAATTTTAAAAACATTAGAGTTTCTATATTCAATTACTCTTATAGCTAATACTTCTCCAATTCCAGGTAAAGATTCTAACTCCTTTTGGCTACATTTGTTTATATTTATTTTGCCATTAGTATTAGGACTAGATGAAACATTAGTGACTTGTGAATCTATTATATCATTATTTAATTCTTCTCCAACTTTTGGCACATAAATCTTTTCTTCATCTATTAGTTTCTTAGCTAAATTTATTCGGTCTAAATCTGCTTCCTTTTTTAGTCCTCCTGCTAAATTAATAGCATCAATTAATCTTTTACCCAATTTTATCTCAACTATACCAGGTTTATAGACTTGCCCACTAATATGTACCATTATAATTACATCTTCTTCTATTTCATCATTTTCTTCTTCAATTATAACTGGACTTATAAAATTTAGTGAGTTATTTTCAGCCTTACTAGGATTTTTAAAACTCATTTTAAATACTACCACAGAAACAATAATAAAAACAACTCCTAATATAACTATTCCTTCTTTTTTAGTAAAGTAGTCCATAAATATCCCCCTTAATATAATATTGAAAATTGTATTTATTAGTGTATTCTCTATAAAATCTAAATTTCCTTCTTTTATTTTTAATAATTTGTATTTTACCTTAAATTCTTATGCTTTTTCTGTTATAATAGTATTATTAGAACAAGGTGGTGGATTATTTGAAGAAAAGAATTATATTATTGCTAGTTATTATGTTGCTTTGTACATACTCATTCTCTTTTGCTAAAGACCTAAATCTTAGTGGAGAAAGTGCTATATTAATGGATTATGAAACCTTAGAAATACTCTATGAGAAAAACTCTCATTTAAAACTATATCCTGCTAGCACTACTAAAACTATGACTGCTATTTTAGCCATAGAATTAGGAAATTTAAATGATGTAATTATAGTAGATGAAGAAGTTATTCACCTTACAAAAGGAAGTCATATTGCTCTAGATTACTATGAGGAAGTTACTTTAGAAGACTTACTACATGCACTTTTAATTCAATCTGCCAACGATGCTGCATTAGCAATAGGAAAGCATATTTCAGGATCAGTAGAAGGATTTGTCCAGTTAATGAATGAAAAGGCTGTAGAGTTAGGAGCTTTGAATACTAATTTTGTAAACCCTAATGGACTTCATGAGGATGAACACGTATCTACCGCTTATGATATGGCTTTAATTGGGAAATACGCAATGGAAAAAGAACTTTATAGAGAGATTATAGTTAAACCAACTTATGTCATTGGCCCAACTAATAAAAAGACGGAGTCACGAACATTAAGGTCTACAAACCTATTTATTTTAGGTAACGAAAATATTACTTATGATGGTAAAACCGTTCCCATAAAAATGGATGGTGTTATAGGTGGTAAAACTGGAACTACACCTCAAGCTCAACATTGCTTATTCACAGTTGCTGAAAAAGATAATAGGAAATTTATTACTGTAGTTTTGAAATCTACTGGCAAAGAAGTCTATGCAGACACTCATAAATTAATTAATTATGGAGTGGAAAATTTTCAAAACGCAACATTAGGTTACGCAAATGAATTTATGGGGAATTTCCCCCTAGAGGGAGCTACCGTTCCTTTTGTAGCAGGTATAATCGATAAAGATTTTAGCTACCCTATACTTATAGAAAATTTGGGGAAAATAGAAAATAAAACTGTATTAAATAATGATCTTCAACTACCTTTGTCTGTAGGTACAGTCTTAGGTTCTAAAGAATATTATTTAGATGGAAAATTACTTGGTAGTTCAAATATAATTTCTACTGCTGAGGTTGATCTTATTCCTACGCCAACAAAGCTTCAAATTATAATTCATTATTGGTACTTAGGAGTGTTTGCCCTCCTTATTGCTATTAGAGTTGTAAGCCTAAGTTCTAAAAAGAAGAAAAGAATAAGAAGAAAACGAGAAAGAAGTATTTATTCATATCCAATAAAATAACCTGGTCAATTGACCAGGTTTTATTTTTTCTTTTATTTTGTAATTGCTATTGCTTCAATTTCTATATTTCCACCTTTTGGTAATTTGGAAACTTCAACCAAACTTCTAGCTGGTTTATGGTTAGTAAAAAACTCAGCATAAACTTCATTAATTAAGGAAAAGTTGCTTATGTCTGCAACAAATACAGTTACTTTAACTACATCTTCAAGTGTAGCTCCACCTGCATTAAGTACTGACCTAACATGTTCTAAAGCCAATCTTGTTTCTGCTTGAATATCACCGGTTAATAATTCTCCTGTTTCTAAAATAAATGGTAATTGTCCTGATGTAAATACCATATTTCCAGCTTTAACTCCTTGTGAATATGGTCCAACTGCACCAGGTGCTTTGTCTGTAGCTAATAATTCTAATGACATTATTCCATCTCCTTTAAGTTTTCTCTTTCTTTAGAGTCTGACCATAGTCTGTCTAAGTTATAATATTCTCTTTCTTCTTTATGAAAAACATGTGCTATGATATCGCCAAAATCTAATAGAATCCATCTAGCACTATTATATCCTTCTCTACTAGTTTTTTCAAATCCTGCTTGAGTCATTTTATCTTCTATTTCATCTGCTATACTCATTACTTGATTAGATGAATTTCCGCTTACTATAACAAAATAATCTGCAATTGGTGTCATACTAGCAATATTTAAAACTTTCATATCTAGGCCTTTTTTGTCTTCACAAGCCTTTTTTATTATTTCTAATTTCGTTTCAATTTCTCTCAAAAATACACCTCCCTTAGTTTTATCTAACTCACTATTAATTATATATTTCAAGTATTAGCTGATTTCTTGCTTCCAAAGTATTAGGGTGGATAAGCCTATTATTTTCTACTAAATACAATATGGTATCATTCATAGCCATTAAAATACTCATATTTAAGTCTTCAAATGCCATAGCTCTTATGGTCTCAATTCTAGGATAATTTCTTTTAGGCTCTATATAATCTGCTATATATATAATTTTATCCAAAATCGACATATTTATTCTGCCTGTGGAATGGTAATAAATTGCATCTAGAATTTCAACATCTGATACACCATACTCTTCTTCTGCTACTTTAGCACCTATAGGACCATGTAATATTCCCAAATTATTCTTCCAAATATTATCTAAAATTATATCAAAATCATCTATTTTTTTCAACAAGCCAATTTTACTTGAGTATTTTGCGCAATCGTGAAGAATCGCTGCGGTTTTTACTTTGCTCCTATCTGCCCCATAAATCTCAGCCAATTTACCGGCGGTTTCCATTACTCTAAGAGAGTGTTCATATCTCTTTTCCCCAATATTTTCGATCAACTTGTGCCTATAATCCAATTTAAAAACCTTCTTTGTACAAATTATTCCGACTTATATAATCTTCAACTATACTAGGAAGTAAATACTTGATAGATTTCCCATTCTTTACCCTAGTTCTAATATCTAAAGATGATATGTCAATAAGGGGAGATTCTACCTCTATAATATTGCTGCCAAAAGCTTCATTATACTCTTTAATTTTCTCACCTATTAAGTGATTTTTACCTCCTGGCCTATTTACTGCAATTAGATTAACTGCTTGGATTATCTTTTGGTAATCTTTCCATGTAGATAAGTCAAATAGTGAATCTGCACCCATAATAAAATAAATTTGATCTCTAGGATATAATTCCTTAAATTCTAATAATGTATCTATTGTATAACTAATACCTATTCTATAGGTTTCAATATCACTTACCTGAAAATAAGGATTTGAATTTGTACCTAGTTTTGTCATTTTCAATCTAGTTTCACTATCTTTAACCTTAGATAAATCTTTGTGTGGAGGTAAACCTGTAGGTATAAAAATCACTTTATCTAATTTACAGCTTTCCCTTACATACTCAGCTAATATTAAATGGCCATAATGAATTGGATCAAATGTGCCCCCAATTAAACCTATTTTCATAAATACACCTCACTTATAAAGACTAAACTCCAGAAATTTCTTAGTTGAAGTTATTATAATTATGGTAATTGGATTTTTTTCTCTTCTTTTGATTCTCTATATATTACAAATTTATTTCCCATGCTTTGAACAAATTCAGCACCTAGTTCTTCTGATAATTGTATAGCTATTTCTTTTGCTTCTAGTCCACTATTGTTTAATACATTAATCTTAATTAATTCTCTAGATTCTAATACTACATCTACTTGCTTGATAAAACTTTCTGTTAATCCATTTTTCCCTAATTGAAAAATAGGGTCTATGGTATTTGCCTTGCTTTTTAAAAAACTTCTTTGTTTTCCTGTTAACAATTTCTACACTCCTTTACTTCTAAAATATAATTTTCTTCCATATTAATGGAAGAATTCAAACTCATTGTCTAAAATGAAAATAGAATCCCCTTCTTGAACTCCTAATTTTTCTAGCTCTTCTATTATACCTCTTTTTCTTAGGGTATCTTGGAAGAACCTTAAAGAGTCTACATCATCAAAATATACTGATTCTACTAATCTCTCTATAAAAGTACCTTCAACAATATACATATCTTCTTCTTTTCTAACTATAATAGTCTCTTCTTCTTTTTTATATTCAACATATTCTTCATCATAGGTTTCATCAACTATTTCAGTATTTAAAAGCAAGTCCCAAATACCGTACTTTAATTCATTTATACCTTCTCCTGTAGCAGCTGAAACAGGGTATATAGTATATCCTTTTGGTTGTAGTTCAGCCTTTAATTTTTCTAATTCTTCCATAGATGATGGAATATCCATTTTATTAGCAACTACTATTTGAGCTTTTTTTGCAAGTTTTTCATTATAGTCCTCTAGTTCTTGGTTAATTTTATAGAAATCTTCTATAGGGTCTCTATGTTCGCTTCCTGACACATCTACTACATGAGCCAATACACTTGTCCTCTCTATGTGTTTTAAGAAGTCATGGCCCAGTCCTATGCCCTCTGAAGCTCCTTCTATAAGCCCAGGTATGTCTGCTAGTACAAAACTCTTTTCATCAGCTACTCTAACCACACCTAAGTTAGGTTTTAGTGTTGTAAAATGATAATTAGCAATTTTGGGTTTTGCTGCACTTAATAAGGATAAAATAGTAGATTTTCCTACATTTGGATATCCTATAAGCCCAACATCAGCTAATAATTTTAGTTCTAATATGATTTCTCGCTCTTGTCCTTTAGTGCCAGCTTCAGCAAAGCCTGGAGCTTGTCTAGTAGGTGTAGCAAACTGAGCATTTCCTCGTCCACCTCTACCACCTCTCGCTATGATAAAAGTTTGTCCTTTTTCTTTTAGGTCTACTATTACTCCACCACTAGCTTCATCTTTAACTAAAGTTCCAACTGGCACCTTTAGAACTATATCTTGTCCTTTTGCACCAAATTGCTTTTTACTTCTACCATCTTCTCCATTTTCCCCTTTGTATACTCGCTTATATTTGAAATCCATAAGAGTTCTAATACCTTCATCTGCTTTTAAGATAATAGATCCCCCATTTCCTCCATCTCCTCCATATGGCCCACCAGAAGGTTCATATTTTTCTCTTCTCCATGCGACTACACCGTTGCCACCTTTTCCAGCCTTTATTGATATTTTTGCCACATCTATAAACATAACATTCATCATCCTCTATAAATACTTTTACATTGAAAGTATACCCATTAAAGATCAATTTAATTTTAATACTATAGATAAAAAAATTAAGCTTACCCTTTAGGTAAGCTTAAGTATACTATGCCAGTTCTTCAGCAGGATAAATACTAACTTGTTTTCTATCCTTACCTTTTCTTTCAAATTTTACAACGCCATCAACAGTTGCAAATAAAGTGTCATCATTTCCTCTACCTACATTTGTACCAGGATGGATTTTTGTACCTCTTTGTCTAACAAGAATATTACCTGCTAAGACAAATTGTCCATCTCCTCTTTTAACGCCTAATCTTTTAGACTGACTATCTCTACCGTTTCTGGAGCTACCTACTCCTTTTTTAGAAGCAAACAATTGTAAATTTAATTTAATCATCACTTACACCTCCCTATATTCGAGAGTTACATATTTAGGGTAACTTTCTATAACCGATTTAATTCCAATTTCTAATGTTTTTAATATTATTTCCGTTTTTTCTAAAGTCTTTCCTTCTATTATTTTAGGTAAAATTACATCTAAATATCCAGAAGGTTCATCAATAGTATAATTAATTTCATTTTCATTTAGTCCAGACAAATGCATTAGAGCATTTAAGGCTGTATAAGCCAATACTGATACAGCTGAGCAAACTATGTCTTCTCCATGAGAACTGTAATTTGCATGTCCTGATATATTATATCTAACTATATGTTCTTGTTCGTTTTTAAAAATCTTAACTTTAATCATAATTAGCCAACTATCTTTTCAATTTTAACTTTTGTGAAAGGTTGTCTATGACCTAACTTTCTTTTAGAATTCTTTTTAGCTTTGTATGTGAAAACAACAATTTTCTTAGCTTTTCCTTGTTCTAACACACTACCTTCTACACTAACTCCTTCAACATAAGGCTTACCAGCTTGTAAATCGCCTTCCTTTGATACTAAAAGAATTTTATCGAAGTTAACAGTTTCGCCTTCTTCAGCTTGAAGTTTTTCTACAAAAACTACATCGCCTTCTTGCACTCTATATTGTTTACCACCAGTTTCTATAACAGCATACATATAATATTGCACCTCCTCTAACCAGTCTCGCCGACATCAGGTGACTATGCTTTAATACCTACATCGAGCGGCTCTACACCCAAATATACTACCAAATTTACAGGCTCTTGTCAATACTTATTATTTTTGGATTCTCCCACTACCTTTACAAGTAGGACAAACTGTAGAGATTCGAGTTTCTAAAGTAGATCTAATTCTTTTTCTTGTAATTTCTACTAAGCCTAGATTTGTCATTCCAGCTACATTTGGCTTGTTTCTATCTTTTGATAAATTAGTATATAAGACAGATAAAACCTTTGTAATATAGTTTTCATTTTTCATGTCTATAAAATCTACTATTATAATTCCACCTATATCTCTTAATCTAATTTGTCTTAAAATTTCCTCTGCAGCTTCCATATTGGTAAGTAAAACTGTTTCCTCAAAGGAATAATCACCAATATACTTTCCAGTATTTACATCTATAGCAGTTAGTGCTTCAGTTTCATCTATTACAATATGCCCCCCACTAGGAAGGGTGACTTTTCTGTTTATTGCCTGATTTAAATCGGCTAGTAATTTCGGATCATTTTCCATGGAAAAATTGGTATCCAATATAATCTTTTCACCTAGATTATATGAAAAATAATCTTCTAATAATAGCAGTTTATCATATATATGAACATTGTTTACTACTATTCTATGATTTTTATCATTAAAGCTATCTCTTACTATTTGATAAACCAGTTCTAATTCTCTGTACAATAATTTAGGGCAAGGTAGAAAATTTATTTCTCTTTGAATTCTATTATATATATCCAACAATTTATTATATTCCTGAATCAATAAAGATTCATCCACTTCCTCTGCCATGGTTCTAAAAATCAGACCCATATTATCTTTTATAATCTTTTCACCTAATATTTTTAACCTGCTTACAGCTTTAAACCCAGAAATTTTCCGCGAAACATTTATTTGATTTGAAAATGGAGTTAGTACCAAGTACCTTCCAGGTATGCTTATTCTTCTAGTGACTTTAGGCCCCTTATTGCTTTGTCCTTCTTTTACAACCTGTACAATTATTTCTTGTCCACCTTTTAATACTTCATTGATTTTATACTTATTCTTACTCCTTATTTGATCTGGATTAAGAGCATCATTTACATTTAAATATGCATTTTTACCTTCACCAATATCTACAAATGCAGCTTCCATGCCCTCTAATACATTTTCAATTCTGGCTCTATAAATATTTCCTACTAATTTTTCCTTGTTTTCTTCTCCAATATAATATTCTACTAATCTGCCTTCTTCTACTATACCAACTTTACTGATTCCATCTACAGAATCTATGAAAATATAATCCATAAAATCCCCTCATTTATATTGGCTTATATATAGAATTAATTCCTTCAATATATAAACCTAATCTTTTAAGCATTACTGACTCCATATCTATGGCTAGATTATTATCTCGATCCATAGCTTCAATAAAATCTAAAGGTCTTAAAGTCCCAGTTTCACTTGAACTTAAAAGCCCATTTATAGTGATTAATTCCTTACTTATATGGATGACTTCAACTTCTTTAATCAAGCACCGAATATTTTCCTCTATAATTATCTTGCTCTTCTTTCTCTTTCTCAGCCTGCTAATGATTATTTGCTCATTTTCTAGCCAAGCTTGTATAATAGTATCTAGTTCTTCTTTTGTCATATTTTTTTCAGCTTTAAATTTGATTTCATATTTTGCTAAATCTAAAATAGCAGATACTGATTTTATATCTTTAGTATATTCAGCTCTTAATATTCTTATATCATCTGGAAGAACCGCATTCATAGACTGGATAAATTCTGTTATATCCATTTCTTCAATAAGATCTATATCCATATATTCTTCAATACTTTCCACACCTAAACTTAATGGATTTGCAACAGAGAATTTTGGTCTAGGATTAAATCCTTTTGAATAATTCAATTTTATTCCGGCTCGATTAAAGCACCTTTGAAATAATCTGAGCAAATCTAAATGTCCAATATATCTTAAATAATTTTCTTTAGTAAATACTACTCTTAAAATCAATTAAAAACACCTCTCATGCTACAATCTACGATTCCACAATTTCGACAAGCTAATCTACAATCCATGGTTGTAGTTTCCTTAAGAGATTTTAGGTATTCCTTTTTAAGAAACTCTTTACTAACACCTGGATTTATAAAATCCCAAGGTAATACTTCATCTAATTCTCTAGCACGTCTACTATAGAAATCACCATCTATATTAGATTCTTCCAAAGCTTCCATCCATAAATCAAATCTAAACTGATCTGACCAACCATCATATTTACAACCTTTTTCCCAAGCTTTGATTAAAACATTAGAAAGCCTTCTATCTCCTCTTGCAAAAATACCTTCTAAGTAACTTAGATTTACATCTGAATAATTAAAATTGACTTTTCTATCTCTTATACTGGTTTTAACCAAACTAATCTTATGATTAAACTCTTCAATAGAATTTTGACTTACCCATTGAAAAGGAGTAAAGGGTTTAGGAACAAAACAACCAGTACTAACTGTTACTTGAAAGCTTCCCTTTTTACTTTCATTAGGTCTATTAAAATATATATCTCTAACTAAATAAGACATATCTTTGATCCCCATGAGATCTTCCTCAGTTTCTGTTGGTAAACCAATCATAAAGTAAAGTTTGACCCTAGACCATCCTTCATTAAAGGCATAAGTAACAGCTTGAATTAAATCCTCTTGGTTTACCCCCTTATTTATAACGTCTCTTAATCTTTGACTACCTGCTTCAGGTGCAAAGGTAAGCCCACTTTTTTTAACTTTTTCAATTTCTTTTAATATATCTATACTAAAACTATCTAATCTTAAAGAAGGCAATGAAATCCCTATATTATCTCCTTCAAATCTATCCATTAAATCAGATATCAAAATATTTAGAGATGAATAGTCACAAGAACTTAAGGAAGAAAGTGAAATAGTGTCGTATCCTGTAGATGCTATTAGTTTTTCTGCTAAATCAACTAGTCTTTCTGTAGACTTTTCTCTTATAGGTCTATAAATCATTCCTGCTTGGCAAAATCTACATCCATGGGTACAGCCTCTAAACATTTCTAATATAACTCTATCATGTATTGTTTCTATAAATGGCACTATCATAGTTTCAGGTGCAAACATGGTATTAACATCTTCTATCATAGCTTTGTTAATCACAGTAGGTATACCCTCTACAATTGGATACATCTTATTTATTGTACCATTTTCATTGTAGTCTACTTCATAGAAAGCTGGTACATAAATACCATAGAAGCTAGCTATCTCTTTTAAGAAATTATTCCTATCCCAGTGTCCATCTTTATGAGCTTCATAAGTTTTTAATACCTTCAGAAGGATCTCTTCTCCTTCTCCAATTACAAAAAAATCAAAGAAATCTGCTATTGGTTCTGGGTTATAAGCGCAAGGCCCTCCTCCTACAATAAAAGGATAATCCTCATTTCTATCCTTAGCTAGTAAAGGAATATGGGATAAATCTAAAAGGTTTAAAATATTTGTATAACTCATTTCATATTGAAGTGTAAA
>LSQX01264179.1_pt1 | contig 11176 bp, 6 predicted proteins | sample 654561 | NCBI WGS metagenome assembly LSQX01 (sample SAMN04489861, study PRJNA283612) | anaerobic digester metagenome | isolation source: 4 biogas reactors fed with cattle manure at either 37C or 55C with and... | place: Denmark: Kongens Lyngby | collected 2014 | reverse complement strand
GGCTGCCCGACTTCCCAAGATTACCCGTCACGACCCCAAAACTCCCCTTCAATCCGTACTTCTCCAGGATCGGGAAGGCATGAGTGAAGTGGCCGGCCGTACCGTCGTCGAACTGCAAGACCACGATCCCCGTACGTCTCGGCCATTCTTTCGCCGACTCGGCATCACCCGCCCGTGCAGTCGAAGCTGCAAGCAGTATTCCAACCACCGCCGCAACAAACGCGGCGGTGAGGGATTGTATGGATGTCGTGCCGCGAAGCGCTCTGAGACGGCTGGGAATAGCGGTTCCGTACGGCCCACTTCGGTGACGGGCAAGCATGGCGACCTCCGGCACACAGCGAAGAGATGAGGAATTGGGGTTGGAGCCGGGTCGGCTCAGATCCAGCTTCACTGGCGTCACTATACCAACCCCGCAACGCCCCTGGCAAATGCCTCGGTCGCCTGGTCCGGCCGAAACGGTTGCTTCACCCGTTCGACGGCACCTACAATGGCCACCGTCCCCCTGACCAATTTCCGCCATGGCCCTCACCGATGCAAACCAACCCGCGATTGTGTGGCAAACGAATAGATATTCTCCCCCCGGAAACGCGAAACTCGCAGGGGCCAGGCACCAACCACAGGAGACGCTTCAATGTCTGATCATCTTTGCTCCACCGGCAAGGCCCGCCTGTTGCTACCCTGTTGCATCCTGGGCCTGAGCTTGGCGACGCTGGCAGCATCGGCTTCGGCGGAACCGCTCGACGCCGATCTGCTGCTTCGCGGAGGCACGATCTACGACGGCTCGGGCGCGGACCCGGTGGTCGGCGACGTCGCCATCCGCGATGGACGGATCGTGGCCGTCGGCCGGGCGACGCCCGGCAAGATCGGCCGCACCATCGACTGCCGAGGCCTGGTCGTCGCCCCCGGCCTGATCGATCTCCACACGCACACCGACGGAACGCTCGCCCAGCCCGGGGTCCGGCCCTGCCTGAACTATGTCATGCAAGGCTGCACGACGATGGTGACCGGCAACTGCGGCGGCTCGAAGGATGTGGCCAAGTTTCTCGACGACGTCGACGCCAACGGGGCGGGCACGAATATCATCCACCTGGTCGGACACGGCACGGTTCGCCGAGCCGTGCTGGGCTCCGAGCGCCGCGAGCCCACGGCCGAAGAACTCCAGCGCATGAAGGACCTGGTCGACCAGGCAATGCGCGACGGGGCCTGGGGTATGTCGACCGGCCTCATCTACGCCCCCAGTTCTTACGCTCAGACCGAAGAACTCGTCGCCCTGGTCAAGGTGGTGGCGGCCCACAGCGGCATCTACGCCAGCCACATCCGCGACGAAGGCGACCATCTCCTGGCCGCGGTCGACGAGGCCATCCGCATCGGCCACGAGGCGGGCGCGCCGGTCCACATCTCGCACTTCAAGTCGATGCAGATTCCCAACTGGGGCCGCATCCGCGACGCGGCCGCCGCCATCGAAAAGGCCCAGGCCGAGGGGCTGACGATCACGGCCGACCAATATCCCTACACGGCCAATTCCTTCTCCCTGGCCGACGCCACGCTCCCCGACGCCCACGTCCGCTGGTCTCGGGCCGACCTCACCAGGCGGATGGCAGACGAGCCGGAGTTCGCCGCGCTCGTGCGCCGAGTGATCGCCGACCAGTTCGGCCGGACCGAAAAGATCGTGATCGCCGCCAGCAAGAAATTCCCCGACTACGTCGGCAAAAGCCTGGCTGACATCGCGGCCCTGGAGAAGATCGACGCGGTCGACCTGGTGCTCAAGATCCTTGCCCAGGAATCGCCGCAGATCGTCAGCCATTCCATGTCGGAAGCCGACGTGCGCTGGGCGATGACGCTCCCCTGGGTGGCAACCGCCTCCGACGGTGCGGCCCGTACCCAGAATCCCAACGAACACCACCACCCGCGCAACTTCGGCACCTTCGCCCGCAAGATCGGCCACTACGCCATCCAGGAGAAGGTCCTCCCGCTGGCCCAGGCCATCCGCAGCGCGACCGGGCTGCCGGCCGACATCTTCGGAATCGCCCAGCGCGGCTACCTCCGCCCCGGCTACCACGCCGACGTTGTCGTCTTCGACCCGGCCGCCTATCGCGACCGGGCCACCTTCGAAAAGCCCCAGGAATACGCCGCGGGCGTGCGCTACGTCTTCCTCGCCGGCCAGGCCGCCGTCGACGACGGCAAGCCGAGCCCCAAATTGTTCGGCCGGGCCCTGCGTCATCACTCGCCTGCCCAGAGCGGCGAGAAAGCCGGCGCTGCGGCTGGTGCCGCGGCGCCGTTCGCCGTGCAAGTCGAGGTCGAAGAGATCGCCTGCGAGCTCCCCGCCTATGAGGTGACCAACAACGGCTCGGGCATGTTCTGGAGTTCGGGCAGTGCCCAGATGGTCCGTATCGGCGACCGGCTGTTCGTCAGCGCCTTCGAGGCCGTGCCGGGCCTCGCGCCGCTGAACAACGCCCGCTGGGCCCTCTATGAACGCCGTCCGGAAGGCTGGAAATTCTGCCAGCGCGACGAGAAAGACCGCACCCGCGAGCCGTGTTCGCTGGCCACCAGCGATGACGGCCGGCTGGTGATGTCGGTCAATCCCACCCTGGCGCCGCCTGTGCCCGCCTCGGGCAAGACCGCGGGAGGCCCCGCCCGCCCCGAATTCCTGGAGTTCGATTCGGCACACCCGGAAAAGGAACCGCGCCATCTGGTCCCCAAATGGAAAGAAAACCCTCCATTCACCGAACACACCTACCGGGCCTTCTCCGCCGACGGAAACAGCGGCGAGTTCATCCTCTTCAACAAGGTCGGCACGTCGCAGACCGCCTGGGCCTTTCTCGACCGGGAGGGCGCGTGGAAGACGGGGATGCTGACCTGGCCCAAGGGCGAGGATCCCAAATACTCCGTCTGGCACGACGAGTACACGGCCGTCAACTACGCCAACGTCGTTCTCAGCGATCGCCAAGTGCACTACATCGGCCAATCGGCCATCAACATCTGGAATCGGATCGACCCGGCCAAGACCGAAACCTGGGGTCGCAGCAATTGGGGTTGGCGGATGCGCAAGCTGCATTACGCGTGGACCCCGGACATCAAGACCAGGCCGTTCTCCGACTGGATCGTCCTCGACGACACCATGGACGACGGCGGCACCGTCGGCATGGGCGACTCGTGGCTCGCCCCCGACGGCCGGCTGCACCTGGTCTGGCAGAAGGAACCGATCCATCCGAAACTGCGCGACACCTGCTTCCCCGACATCAAGCGGGACTGGCGGATGTGCTACGGGGTGTTGGAGGACGGAAAGATGCTCGAGAAACGCGTCCTCCTCGCCGGCGGCGAGACCACGGGCCCCCTGCGCCCGACCGGATACATCGGTCATCCCCGCTTCCACGTCACCCCCAACCACACGCTGTACGTCCTCTGCAAGCTGGTGGGCACGACCCCCGAAACCAAATCGCAGACCGGCACCTATGCCCTGCGGATCGAGCCCGACGGCTCCGTCTCGGCGCCGGTACGCATCCCCTTGTCCCGCCCCATCACCGGCGCGTTCTTCACCGCCACGCCCCGCGCGGGGAACCGGCTCACCGAGGCCGCCGACCTGCTAATCGCCGACACCGTCGACGGCAAACCCGCGGCCCGCTACGCCCGCATCCGCTTCCGCCCCGCCGAGTGACGGATCGGCAACCGAAAACAACCAATGCCAAGGAGCCAAGTATGCGTCGAAGAGATTTTCTCGTGACCGCGGCCGTGGCCGCCTGCCAACCGCTCGTTTCCCGGTCCCTGCTCGCGGCCCCGACCTGTGTGGAGGGAACCGACATTCGACGCAATTCGACCTGTCCGATACCCTACGAAAACAACATCCGCGACCGCATGTGGATGTGGGGCCACGATTCCGGCTCGCTGGGGAGCTACATCTCCGCCGAGGAGAGCGGTGGCAAGATCTATCCTGCTGCGGCAGTCAAATCCATGGGAATTCCCAACGTCTGCATGGTCCCCTTCACCGGCACGCCCCGCCCGCACGAATACGACCAGTACGCCAAGCAGTTCGACGATCCGGCGATCAAGCGGTTCACGTGGAGCTTCATTCACGGTTCGGCGCGCGACTCGCAAGCGATCAAGGCGGCGGCACTGCGCCAGGCGGCCAAGTACGAGAACTTCGTCGGGCTGGACATGGACGACTTCTTCCGCGGCCACGCAGTCCCCTCTCCCAACGGAGAATCGGCCCCCATCGCTCCCGCCGCACTGACGCCCGAACAGGTTATCGACGTTCAAAAGGAACTCAATACGACCGCCCCGAAATGCCGCGGCACGAAGCTCGACCTGTCGATCGTCTGGTACACCCATCAGATCAACCCCTCGATCAAACGGCATATCGATCAGGTCGACGTCGTCTACTTCTGGACGTGGAACGCCAATCACCTGGTCGATCTGGAAAAGAACTTCAAGGCGTTTCGAGACATCTGCCCCGACGTGCGAGTCCGGTTGGGCGTGTACATGTGGAACTTCAACGACAAGGCGGTCGTCCCGATGGAATTGATGAAGCACCAGCTTGACTGCGCGTATCGCTGGCTGAAATCGGGCCGGATTGAGGGCCTGATCTTCCACTGCACGCCGCTCTGCGACATGGGGCTCGAGGCGGTCGAGTATTCCCGGTGCTGGATCGACGAACACGGCGAAGAGCAGGTAGGCGCCGCCTGAACTTGCGTCCGAAGCAGGGCCGCTGTGCCCGCCGTTCCCCGAGCCCACACGTCGCCCCGCACTCCGCCCAGATCAACAGGACGCGATCGACGAAGATCGCGTCCAGCTCCGGACCATGTCCGTGAGCGAACCAGAAAGAAGCCAGGTCTTCAACTCGCAGAAGTCGTCGCCTTCCCCCCTCTTCAGCTGGGGACGCGGCAAGGCCGCATGGAGGAGGCGGATCGCCATATCAAGCGTCAAATCGGGAACGTGGTGCTGAACATCGCGGCGCGTCTGCACGACATACAGGTGTGCCAGCGCCACCAGACTCATGTGATGATGCCAAGCACGTCCACGACCGCGCCTCATCGTGCCCCATTTCCAGTTGGCCCTTGGCATCCTCCAAGTACTTCTCCACGCGCCACCGCACTCCGGTCGCCAATGCCATTGTTTCCAACGGCACGTCCAGCCGGTAGCGTTGGTGGTTTGCTTCCAGGGCATCGAGGAGGTCGCCGTAGCCCAAGGTGAGAAAACGCTTGCTCCCCCAAGGGATAAGCGATAAGTTTGCTTGTTGCCCTGCCGGGATATGAAGTCGGTTCCGCGACCCATTATTCGGTGCGGGTGGCCCCAGAAGTCGAAAGTTGGCCAACAATAAAGGGAGTCTAGGCGATGTGTTCTAATCGGAACCACTTGAAGACGGCATGTCCACAGAAATTCCTCTCGCGTCGCGTTTTTCTCAGCTCGCTGGGAGCCCTGACGCTGACTCCGCGAATGTTTGCCAGTGAGCCCACATCTGATGCCATTCCGGTAACCGCCATCAACCATGTGATGATCAATGTGTCGGACCTGGCACGCTCGCTCGATTGGTACCAGAGGTTGTTCGGCATGTCGGTCGTGGCCCGTCAGAAACAGACGATCATTCTGCGCGTGGGCAACGGGCCGCAGTTTCTCGAAATGGCCAGCCGAGCCCGCGCCAAGCCGGGAATAACGCACTTTGGTCTCGCAATCGACAACTTCGACCCGGATCGTATCGTCGATATTCTGGAGGCGCACGAAATCACCGTCGCGCAGAAACCGGCTCCGATGAAAGCGCATGTAAGAATCCGCGAGCAAGCGATCGGCGGCACGCCGGAGGTTTACGTCGGTGATCCGGATGGAATAGTCATTCAGCTTAACGACAGTTCCTACGGCGGAGGGGCTGGCCCGCTCGGAGACAAGTATTCCCGGGCGCCGGAGTCGGCCCCAGCCGACGGGTTGCTGGCAGTCAGAGACTACAACCATGTCACATCGTTTGTGCCCGATCAACGACGCACTGTCAGGTTCTATCAGAAGTTGTTCCAAATGCCGATTGATACCTATCAAGGACCTCTGCCAATTCTTCGTGTGGGGACGGGTAACCAATCCCTTGCGTTTGTTGGCGCTGCCGACCGTCAATCCCCCGCGCTTATCGATCACGTGTGCTTTGCAATGGACGATTTCAATCCCGGCCGGATTCTCGCGACACTCGCAGGCTACGGGGTTGCGCCCCGCGCCGACGAACGCCGCCGCCCCGCGCCACTGAAGTCGTATGTGACGATGCGAATGCCGGATCGCGGCGGCGCGCCGGGCGGTACGCCGGAACTCTACTTCACCGATCCGGACGGCATACTCCTGCAGGTTCAAGACATGCGATACTGCTGTGGTGGCGGCTATCTCGGGGACGAGCGGGGAACGCCCAAGGGAGTTCGGAAGTGAAGTCCGAGGCAATTGGACTTCCCAGACAGTCACGCATCCATTCAGCCACGTATCGATGCCATGCCCAGAAGGCTTGGGGCAAGCGTGATGACGAGGAAGATCAGGCTCAGATACCCGGGCCTAGCCAAGGGCGAGCATGCGACCATGGTGTCGTGCCACTTTGACACATTCCTCCGCGGTTGGCATCGTGACATGGCATGCCAATCGGTACAGGCTCGCGTCCACGATTGTGGCTGGGCGCAGACTCGCACGCATCTCAGGCAAAATATCTCAAGGCCCTGCGCGCTACCGCTGCGCACACAGGCACGCCCCCCTGCTGCAATTCGATCGAGGCTGGTCCCTGGCTTCAATATCGGAACCAGTTGGGATCATTGAGTGGGCGCTTCTGTCGGTATGAAATACAGAAGCCGACCAAGATGGGCAAGAAATCACACGTCAACGGGTGCTTCAGTAGCATTGGCATCATCGATCTGAGTTCTTGCTTCTCGTGGCAGAGCTGGTAAGATGCGTGGGAGATTGCTCCACCCTAATTAACTGTGGTTCATGGACTGCACTTCCGCCAGTCCTGGACACGCGCAAGCGTCGCGCAACTTGCATCTCACAAGAAGTTTGACGATGTTCGGATTCAGGGATTGTGGATTCGCGGACGACCGCTGCAGAAACACTTTCTGGCGCCTGGGATTGCTGGGGTTGCTGGCGGTGGCTCCGGGGTGTTCCGGGTGTGGGAGAAGTCCGGCGCCGGGGACGTTTTCGCTCGAGCATTTGGAGGTGAAGTATGAAAGCTCGGGGGTCGAGGATCCGGAAACGGGCGTGCAGTTGGATCGTTTGACGACACCGCTGACGTTCGTGGATCAGAATGGCGTCGCGTGGAAGGCGCCAGCGGGAATGCTGACCGACGGGGCGTCGATTCCGGACTGGGCGCTGTCAATCACGGGCCGCCCGAACACGTCGAACGTCTTTCGGGCAGCGATCGTTCACGACGCCTATTGCCAGGCGTCGAGCAAGGCTTCCGACCAGCTTTACAGCCGTCCGTGGAAGGCCACGCATCAGATGTTTTACGATGGCTGTATCGCGTGCGGCGCGGCGCCGTCGCGGGCGGTCATGTGGTGGGCGGCGGTGCGGCTGGGCGGGCCGAGATGGGCCGAAGATGGAAGACTGCTGGAGAGCAACCTGAGCGATGTGGCCTTTACGGCCTTGGATCTGATCAGAGAAATCATCGCCGGCGGGCAGGACGCCGTTTCGCCTGCGGAGATCGATTCGCAGATTCACGGTTGGGAGCAGATGGCCGCCACGGTGCATGAGCACGAAAGCGACGCGGACAGCTCGCTGGAGGAGGACAATTTCGAAGCGGCGGAGAATTCGATCGCCAAAGCGATGGAGATGCTGGAATCGGCCCGCGGCCGGGATTCCAAGAGCGAGCCGGTGCTGGCTGCTTTGGAAGGATATGTCCAGACGCGCTACGCCAAACGATTGCAGGCGAAAAAGAAGTACAAGGAAGCGAGGGCCGTACTGGACAAGGCCGAGGGTAGTTTTCAACGGGCGCAGCAGGTGAAACGAACCAAAGACCCCAGCGTCCTGAGGGGGCTGGGAACGGTGGAGTTTGTTCGAGCCGATTTAGACCAGATTCAAGGGAACAAGGCGGCCGGCCTGCGAAAGCTCGAAAAAGCGGAGGCCCTGATGAACGATGCGTTGCGAACCGCGCCGAAGTACCAGCCCGCCCGGCAGGATTTACGAGGCGTGACGACGCTGCGGGAAAAGATGAAAGAAGGTGGGCCATGACCGAATTGCCTGGGCTGGCATCGCCCCTTCAAAGGCGGCGAAAAAGGCTCGCGCGACCGAAAACGGGCCATAGCGACTGGAGCCAGCCGAACCCTACGATCAGTCACTCCCCTGCATGCAGAGAGACACAAGGAGCGGTCGGTTGCCGCACCAGGTTCTTCGTCAGTCTGTCAGTCCTCGCAGAAACGGCCTTCGCCACTGCTAACCGCTTGGATCGCTCGTGGATCGGCGAGTCTCCATTGCATTTCTTTCCATAACAGATCCATCTCTTCGAGCTTGAACCGGGCGCTGACAACGAAGTGCTTTTCCGGACCGGGTTGGTACTTGATATAGTTGGTCGCAACGATCGTGCCGTGCGGCAGAACCTCCAAGCCGGAATCGGCGTTGTCGCTGCCGGCGTGGCTGTGCATGAGCTTGATTCGGTACTGCCCGTTACGGCCGTAGAACAGGTCATCGAACGTGCCCACCCGCGCCACAAAGTGACCTTGCGTCGGCCAGCGCTGTGCCGTATCGCGGTGACCGCTGCAACCAGCGCAGGCCGGGACGGCGTCCGCGCGGCGCGGACCGGTGGGGCACCCAAACACAGATCCGCACCCTCCCCGGCCATAGTTGCCCGGGTGTACCCATGCAGTTCTCCACGACTGGGCGGCGCGGGGCGCGCCGCCAGGGCGACGGGGTCGCCCTACTGAAGTGAGCAGATGAAAGAGAAGGATGGGCAGACCTGCCTTCCACCTTGAGCAGGAACCCTCGTGCTGCAGCTATCTGGCAAGGCGGCCTGCTGGCCCCCTCCGGGAATGGATTCGGCTGTGAAAGATATGAGAGGCGCGGTCTGGCAATCGCGCGGAGGTCGACTGGTTGTGGCTGAGGCAGACAGTCGGACACACAGTCGGCCGTTTTGGACCTTTGAGAATACCCTCGAACCTGTCACCCCTTGTGGGAGGGTGCTGTGTGCGCAAAATGCGACCCCGAAGGACTTTGCGTCCTTCGGGGTCGTGAGTGGGCGATACGGGACTCGAACCTGTGACCCCTAGCTTGTCGAGCTAGTGCTCTAACCAACTGAGCTAATCGCCCGGTTTTAAGTTCTTGTCTAGAAAGATTTTAGCGGAGCGAGCCGCTTTGTCCAGGCGGACTGCCCCAGGAGGGGGCCGCCTCGTCTCCAATTGGATCCGCTAGTAGCTTATCATCCTGGCAATCGGCTGGCAAGTGGACGGCTGGCGGGGGAACGCACGCAGGGTGCCTTTCGGCGGGTGCGGCGCCCATGATGATCGTCTGGCCGTCGGGATGCATCAGGAGCCGGGCCGGGCGGATAATGTCCGGCGAGCACCTGGTGAGGACGCGGGGATTGCAGTCCTGGCGGCCTTCCACAGTGTCGACCCACGGCGCCGCCGGGTCCCACTCGAGCAGCTGGCCGCCGGAATAGGCCCCCACGAAGAACCGGTCGCCTTGGGTTCCGACCGTGTTCCATTGTCCGAAGGCCGTCCGCCGCACCCACTGGTCGCCGCGCGGATCATAACTGAAAAAGCGCATCGGAAACGCACTGCCGCCGCAGACCGTTGCGTTGGGCGCGGCGGCGCCGTGGTCGGAAAATCCCTGGCCGAGGTCCTTGGTCGCCGGCGCGGCTGCGGCGGCTTGCAGACAGATCAGGGCCGCAAAAGGTAGGCTCCGTCGCATGGGAATCTCCGGGATTCTGGGGGGATCGCGTGCAATGCGGTCGACTGACGACTGTTGGCGCCGGGTTGCCGCCCCAAGATCCGCGGCGATCGTCGCGTTGCCGATCGAGGCCCGCCCGCTCCAGGTTGCCAGCGCCGCTCATTATGCTCCGCCGGGCGGAGCGGCTGCAACGCCGGTGCAGGGCCGATCGCAAAGGGCGACTCCTATAGCTGCGCTGTTCCAACGCCGTTGGCGTAGGGTGTGGAAGGGCGACAGCGCAGCCCGGGGTGCGCTGTTTAACGCCATTGGTGTTCGGAACAAGACCAGAAAACGGAACTAATTACCGACAGTCAGGCTCTTTAGCCACCTCAGGGGGGACTTGTGGCGATTTAATGAGTATTTTCGCGCCGTACTCCGTTTGTTGCACAAGAAGTCGGGCGAAACGCGTGGTCGGAAGTGGTTCAGGGGAATAGGTTTACGCCCGAGTGTGTGTGCGCAAGTAGCACACTAGCCGAAAGTGCTATGTTGCAGAAAACGGTAGAAAATCGGAAAGCGGAAAGCGGGGGGGCAATGCCGCGGGGGGCCGGTTCGGATTTGGTCTGAAAAGGGATGGGGACATGTACACAGGTATATCGCGTTGCGTGGGCTTTGGATGGGCTCTTTCGAACATGCGACGGATGCCGGTTCGGTCCGCAACGGAAACGCGGGACGAGGCGGTAGTCTGTGGGTGGCCCCTTTTGCGGGACGAGGCGGTAGTTTGTGGGTGGCCCCTTTTGCGGCCCCTTTTGCGCCGCCCCTTTTGCGCCGTTGGCGGAGGGTGGTCAGCGCGGATCGGCCGAAGTACAATCGCCGTGCGGGCGTCGAGCCGGTTCCGGGCGGCGATGGACGTCATCCGGCCAGGTCGCTCACGGGAGAGGCCGCGACGGGATGCGCTTGCCGCCGTTGATGGAAACGTCGCCGAACCAGGTAGGGTTTTTCTGCTCTTCGGAACGGCTCACAACGACTGCCCGCCCCCCCCAACCAATGAGGCTCCCATGAGGCACTTGCTGCTTGCGACCGGTATTCTGGCGTGTGCTGTCTCCTTGCCGGCCCTGGCCGATCCACCGCCGGGCGGCGCGGACAGCTCGGGCGGCATCCAGGCGTGGATTGCCAAGCTCGATTCGGCGGACGCGGCCGAGCGGATCGCCGCAATCGAGGCGATCGGCAAGCTGCAATCGGCCGGATCGAAGGCAGTGCCGGCGCTGTTGGCGCGGCTCGACGATGAATCGGCGGAAGTCCGCGCGGCCGCGGCGGCGGCCTTGGGCGGGCTCGGGGCCGAGGTCGATCAAGTGGCCGCCGCGCTGATCGGCCATTT
>LSQX01211263.1_pt3 | contig 11176 bp, 8 predicted proteins | sample 654561 | NCBI WGS metagenome assembly LSQX01 (sample SAMN04489861, study PRJNA283612) | anaerobic digester metagenome | isolation source: 4 biogas reactors fed with cattle manure at either 37C or 55C with and... | place: Denmark: Kongens Lyngby | collected 2014 | reverse complement strand
CGCATACGATATCTACGTTTGGGTCCGCAAGCAGATCAGTGTCATTTGAATAAAATACAGCGTCTCCTCCCGGCGCCCGCTTAGGGTCGGAATCGCAGACCGCCACCACGTGCACGCTGGGCATCTGATTCCACGCCTTGTGAATAAACTCGCCAAAGCCGCCATAACCTATGATACCAATTCCCTTTTTGTCTGCCATTTGATGCGCCTCCTGTCTCGCGAAACTATTATGCCACATACAAAGACAAGAGGTAATAGGCAATATTGAGCCAGATCAAAACATTGGGCGGGCAAATGCTGTAATATGACTTAAACAAGGAGGAAGCGCGATGTCTAAAATCAGCATTGATTCATTATTGGAGTATAAGGACACCTTTGTGCGAAAGAATTTGACCAACATACCGGAGTTGCAGATCAACCTGGTGACTGTTCCGCCGGGGGAATCGCTGCCCGCACATAACGCTAATGCCAACGTTAGGCTGCTGACACTGAGCGGAGTATTGACCGTAACGCTCGATGGCAGGACTATCGAGTTGGACGTTCATGAGATGGCGGAGGCCGCCGAAGGCACTCCAATGCATATTATGAACAAAAGCGACGCCAACACGGCGTTTGTGGTGATCAAGGCGCCTAATCCAGATTTGTAAGAAGCTATTCGCAGGGAGTTGGCGGATAAATAATGAGTGGCCGGGTGTCTAACCCGGCCACTGTGGTTTTATTCATACCGATGAAATGGATATTATGGTTTACGAGAACTTGGCCATTCTGTCCTTAACCTCGGCTGCAAAACGATCTATATAGCCGTTAATGTAGGCCATCGGGTCAATCGAATCGTCTTCGATCAGCGGGGTCAGGTCGAGACCAAATGCAAGGCCTTCGGTATCGTCGACGCCGTGCGAGGCGAAGAATGTCGCATTGGCCCTTCTCCTGCCCATCGCTGCCAGATCGTAGCGCTTTCCGCCGCATATCTGAGAATCGAACACCCCAAGCAGGGCTGCCGCAAGGTTCTCATGCGTGCCAACATCGAAAACGACCTTGTCCTCATCAATCGCCCAGTCCAGATTTCTCCAAACCTCGCAGGCATAGAGTTTCTCCGGGCGAGCGTCCTTTGGCAAATCGCGGATGGCTGAAATTACCCTCAATGCAACGGACACGTGCGTGTCGTGCTTATCCGCCAGGTTGTGCGTATAGACGACCTTAGGCTTGGCAGCCCGGATCAGTTGTTTGATGTCGTTGACTACATCGGCATTCTTGCCGTCCTTGACCGCTCCACTGGGGAAGTCAAGCAAGGCCTGCGCGCAGTATTCACCGACAAAAGCGGCCTTCATCTGCTCGACGCGTCTGACTTTTTGCATATCCTCATCGCTGTAATCTGCATACAGATCATCGCGCGGACTGCCGCTGCCGTTTGTTACAACGACGCCCATAAAAGCCTTGTCGTCCTTGCCGAAGCATTCGACGACGCCCTGATAGGCCATAATCTCGATGTCGTCCTGATGCGCGGAGATCGCCATGTGGGTAGTTTTGGCGACTGCCTCATCGACAGGCGATCCATCGGGCACGTAGACAGTTGCCGTATCAATCTTGAAGTTCATCATGTCCCTTTCGTTGATGCGATATCAACGATCCGGGCGGCATAGTGTCAATTGAGTATGCGCCCGGATCGAATTGCGTCCTACTTCTTGATAATCGGCAGGCTCGCCGCGGCCACAGCCTGGCCAACCCGGCGCGTCTTCTCATCGGGCAGGTGCAAAGTGATGCTTTCGGCAAGTTCGGGGAACTCGGCCTTCAGCACTTCATTTGCCTTATTGAGCATCATACTGCCGCCCTGTCCGCTGGTAACTCGTCCAAGAATCAGCACGTGTTTGAGCGTATAGAACTGCGCGTAGTAGGCGATTCCATAGCCCATGTATATGCCGAGCAGGTCCCAAATCTTGAGAGCGCGCTCATCGTTGGCCTCGAGCAGATCCTGCACTGATTTGAGCCTTTCGGCCAGCCCTGCAGATTCATCAATTTTGATTCCCGCCGCAGGTGCGACTCGGAAAACGGCCTGCTGGGAGAAATACTGAGCGCCTACTCCGGTGTCTTTAGACCACTCGTCGACTCCGCCGTTGGGATCATAATCCACCGGGCAGAATGCAAGCTCGTTGAGCCAGGTTGTGATCTCCCCGCCCGGAGTGACGTAGCCGCCGGCCTCGCTTGAGCCGAGTGCAATTCCGAGCACTGCGGTATCATTGAGTCCCATCGCCGCCGCAAGGGCAGTGACTTCGCCGTCATTTACGACATCGAACGGAACCCCGCCCCACTCCTTCTGGAGGTCGGAGAAGAGAACCGCGAGCTTGGTATCATAGAGTTCCTTGGGCACTCCGCGGAACAACGAGGCCATTCTGACCCTGTTGTTAAGGTAAATACCGGCAGCGCTGCCGCCTATGGCATCTACCCTGGGCATGTGCTTTGCGGCTGTCTTGAGGGCTGTGTTGATTTCGTTGTAATGGTAGCTGGGATCGCTGTTGCCTCTGGGATCCCAGTTGACTTCTTCCGTATAAACCGGCTCCCCGTCGATTACAGCGGATACTTTGCGATCGCTGGCGCCAAGGTCAAAACCGATTCTGCATCCATCGAGGTGACCGCCAAGGGTCATAGTGCCCTCAAACGGGGCTGGAATATCGGCGACGTTCATAATTTCGACAGTGAATGGGTTCTCATAGACGCTTCCCATAAATTCAAAGTCGAATTTGCGCGCGCCATCGGCAGAGTAGACCTTTTTGATGTGCTCGCCAACACTTCGCGGCCCGCCGACCATCACTTTCCATCCACCGCGCTGCCAAAGAAGCATTTTGACTACTCTTTCGGCGTATGGAAGATTGAGATGAGCATTCTCATGACCTTCCGGGAAACATTTGGTTGTGAAGACCGTTACCTGGCCGTTGCCTCGCTCAAGCGCGAGTACCAGCGGCTCCGGCTCCTCAAGCTCATCTACCATTTTTAGAAACGCGCGATCGGCCAGCGCGGCCGGCGCGAAAGTCGGGTGCAGTGATGATACGAACTGCGGCTTTGCAAGTGCTGCTAAGTCCTTCATTTGGCATACCTCTGTCATTCATTGTACGCGCGCAATAATTACGGCGCGCACCTCCCCAATTGTAGAAGGCTGCTGAGGTTGTGTCAAGCGAATGCCAGCAAAGTAGAGTTCAGTTCTGTGGGATCGATTTGCTGTCTCGTGTAGGTAGTTGCTGCCGCTATATGCAATCACACATTGTGTGCTGTGAGCGTCACCGTGACCGCAAAATCCGGCATGCTCACTGAATAGCCTTATAAAGTGCGTTTGAAATAACCAAACTACCACCTCACCGCAGCGGACAAGTCGACCGTCGCGTTTTTGGGCGCTGCAAACAGCCAGCCGTCTCCGGAAAACGCCAGATGCCAGCCTTTCCCTACTGCTCCAAGTTCGATTCGACTCTCAGCGGGATAAATGCGGGTGTAGGGCGTTATGGACTTATACTTCTTAATCGCGACCCCGAAATCCGCCACCGAGCCATAGCCTTCCTGCCAGGAAATGCCGCCTATCAGATTGACTATTTTTGATTTGCGCATCAACTCAAAGCGACAGTTACGATTTATATCAACTGCCAGGTCCCGTTTTTTTGCGATACCTGAGATGCCGCCCGCGTCTCGGTAAAAGCCGTCCGGATCGGTGAAAACGTACGTAGACTGGATGTACATATTTTGGTCCGAAAGATTTTTCCACTTAACGCGCCCCAACAGACCCTCCGCTGCGACAAGTCCCTCCCAGGTCTGACCCGCCTTGATAGTCGTTCTCAAATCCAACGACCAGCCGTGTCCGAATACCCGCTCTCCATTATCGGAAGAGAGAATGCGTATGTTGCCGGCAAAACCACTATTGTTGACCGATCCATCCAGCGAACGGGCAAGCAGATCAGTCATTTTTATGGAGCGTGCCATTATTTGAGTGGTGGTGTCGGCTCCAGCTACTTTCATATCAAATTGTCTGCCGATGCCATACCACCTTGCATCAACGTGCAGATCGTTAGCGACAGGGGAATATTCATCCTGATTACGCGACTTCGTGCGGAGATCGACATACAACTGAGCGGCATCCGGGTTGCCGTCATATTCATCTCTAAACCCCGACCCGGCCGCCACGAACCAATTGCGGTTGGATAATCGCACCCACTGCCCGAACCGAAGCCGCGCATAGGGCATGTCTGAGCCGACAATAATCGGCGATTGCTTCTTATCTGTCAGTGACCATATAGAACGGATGTTGTTGAAGCCGCCCAGACTTCCGCCCGCATCGATTTCGAAGCGCGAGGGATTATTTGAAACCGCGCTCGCAGATATTATGTCCTTTGTCATAAAAGTCGGAGGCAGAGGAATCCCATCAGCCCGGCAAAAGACGGGCAAAAATACCAAAATAAAAAACAGAGTCGCACGATAAGTCACAATACTCAGATCACTCCTGGGAATAAATGGAACCTCCGGGTCTTCACCGGAGGTTCCGCGTGTGTTTAGAATCCAGAAATCAAAACCTCTAAGAGGCCCTATTTGATGTTCCCAATCAGACATTCGACAAAGCCATCCGTGAACGTGACTTTGACGACTTTTCCTTCTTTTGCGATAGCGCCTTGTTGCTCACCGTCCACTTTCACCGAGCCGTTCATATCCTTGTCTGTGAATTCGATGACTACTCCAGTATTGCTCGTAAGGGTAAGGTTTGCCGTATCGGGATTATAACCCGCAGACATCACAGCAGCTCCTGACCCGGTAAAGTAGCTATTCTGCCAGCCGAGCCTATTCACGACTAGCGCGACATTCCCTGCTCCGTCAGCAGTCAGCTTTAAGTCGACAGTCAGATCCTCATAGCCCGCTCGTTGCAGACGCGCGTCCACATTAATGGTGCCATTTATGTGATTAGCGCTTAGGTCAACTCCAGGGTTTTTCCACTCGCCGACGAAGCTTCCCATTAGGGATGTATTGTCCTTCCTGGTATATTCGGCGTTAGTCAGTGAAAACTTGGTCGGGTACGCTTTCTTCTCCCCGTTAACTTCCTTAACTACTGCAGTGCCTGAAAGGTTGCCTTTAACCAAGACGCTTCCATCGTTCAGCGAGGCTGTAAGCGACGACGCCTCGATCTTAGTGGGTAAAGTCTTAAGGTCATGACCACCGCCAACTTTGTAGCTTTCGCATTCAATTTTACCTGAGAAGCCAAGCGAAGATTTCTTGCCATCTGCGGTAATGTCAGCCTTCAAGTTTTCGACGTTGTAAGAGGCCGGCGCCGATTTGTACCAAGCCCAATTCCCGCTACCCATTTCTACCCGTTGCATACTCACGTCCACTTTAGCAGCGGTCACACTGGCCTCAAGCTGGCTTTCTGCATACTTGGCGCTGAGATTTTGCAGCGTCAACTTCGACGTATATCCGCCATCCTCGTCATTACCTTCTTGGATCGCTGTGACCTTAGCGTCGAGTTCTACTTCTTTTGAAATAAGCTTTCCACTATATGTAGCCTGGATTTTATTGTTGCCGATTTTGGCGGCGCTGACACTGCCGTTAAATGTGATTGGGTCTGTTATATTCTTGTCTTTGAAAGACATTGCCCAATTCCCTGTGTTATTTTCATTATTCGGCATTGAGACCGTGTAGTTCAACTGTGCATCAGCCGAGGAAGTTTGTGTAAATTCCCAATTTCCGCCGGCTTTTTTGGCAGTCATCGTAAGTGTAACGTCACCGATTTCTCTGATTATCGTGATAACACCCGCAGTTCCGCCACTACTGTCAACAAGCTTCCAGTGCCAGTGCATATCATCGTCAACCTTATACTTCTTCCCGATTTCAAGGTCATTTAGCGTGGCTTCCCACTTGTCTTCGTATTCAAAACCGTGGAATACCAGCGGGTCTACCATCTCACCAAGGCTTCTACCCAACTCAGTATATTTTTCGACAAAAGCGCTCAGACCTGCATTCTGTATCCCGTCATAAGTCTCTGCCGCGATCTCATAGACTCCCAGATACTCTTGATCCATAAGTCCCTGTAGAGGAATAGCGGCCTGGTTAATCAGTTTGACAGTATGTTTGGCTTTTATCAGCTTTGAATTGATTTCAGCCGGAACCGCTGCAATTATATCGCCAGCCTTTCCCTCATCAATGCTTCCGGGAGCGCCGAAATCCGTGCCTACAACAAATCCGCCGCCGATGGAAAAGTCTATTTCTTCTTCGCCGTTGAGCACATTATTTGCCTCATCGAGCACATCTTGCCAGGTCTGGTCATCTATTCCGGTTTCACCGTAATACTTCTGTCCAATTGCTTCGGCAGCTAATGTTTGAGCCGGTCCCACATAGCAATCCTTGGATTCATCGACAAAAGGAATTATCGCAGACAGACGATAATCTTTGCCATCCCGCTTGCCGGTAACGATAATTAGTACCGTCTTGCCGGCTGGTAGCGTCAATGTGCCTTTACCGTCATCTCCGACAGTAGTTTTGCCAAGCAATTGCTTAGTCTCAAAGTCGAACGCCTCAATAGTGGCGCCTTTATCCAGTTTGGCCTCTATTTGTTGCTCAGAATTAGGGGCCGGTACCTTGGATGGGCCAGATGCATATGCTGCATCTCCCTGAAACGCCGTATCAGGCATTACGGTAATTTTGAAGCCGGGATCGGTCAGACCTCCTCCATTGGAGCCGTTTCCTCCTCCCTTGGAGCCGCCTCCACCGCCGCAGCCTACCAGTAAAAATGCGACCAGCAATAAGCCGATCACAAAGCCGAAAGTGTGTTTGTTCATCGTTCCTTCTCCCCTCGTTTATGATTGCCTTGCATACACCAGGCTCACTCGCTATTTTCTTCGACTACCGTCAGATGTCCTTCTCTTATATTAGATAATTTAGTTATTTTGGCTGATTTAATCGGCCTTTTGAAGATTCCGCTTTATGCAGACCCGTCATATATATTATTGATGATTATATAAATTGGATATTATCCCTTATTTGTCATAGCATATAATATATTATGCCTCTGGTGGGCATATGTAAATAATATTAGACACGATAACAAAAGAGGAGATTGCTCAGCGTGATCCAAGCAGCCGAGGGAACTTTCATCGGGCTGCAATAGACATACATGGTATACTGCAAATAGTGGAAATCGTCCGTTTGGAGTGCATTATTATGAGATACAATCGCTTTATCATATTTGCCTTATCTGCCATCGTGATGGGTATGGCGTTAGGTCCTGTTGGTGCGAGACCCGCGCCCAGAGAAATTATTGTAAAGTATAAAAAAGGCTCCGAGGCTAAAGGCGGCCTCAAGACGCAGGCTCTTGGCGTGACCGTCATAAAAAACATTCGCGGCATTGAGATGAAGAGAATGAAACTGCCGGAGTCGCTTTCTGTGCAGGACGCCATCGCCACGCTCAAAAAAGACCCGTCGGTCGAGTATGTCGGGCCAAACCATATCCTGAAAATCACTGCGGTTCACCCAAACGACCCGCTGTATGTAACCGGCTATTACGATTGGATATTCGGCGACTACATCGATCAGTGGGGTCTGTATAATGCCGGTTCATATCCCCGGCACGATATTCACGCGCCTGAGGCGTGGGCAATCACAACAGGCAGCCCGAATGTGGTCATAGCCGTACTCGATACGGGAGTGGACTATACACACCCTGACCTGTATTCGAAGATGTGGAAAAATACCGGCGAAATACCCAATAACGGCATCGATGACGATGGAAACGGGTTTATTGACGACGTGATGGGATGGGATTTCGCAAATAACGACAAGGACCCGATGGATGACCATATGATGGACGTGTTTGGCTTCCAGATAAAGATGCTCCACGGCACTTTTACTGCCAGCGTTGCAGGCGCGGCGACGAATAATTACAGTGGTATGGCTGGGGTTGCGTGGGGCTGTCCGGTAATGGCGATCAAAGTCACCGATCAGGACGGCTACGGTCTGGAAAGCGATGTGGCGGAAGGGGTAGTTTACGCAGTCGATAATGGCGCAAAAGTTATCAATATGAGCCTTGCGGGAGATGAGGATGTTCCCGCTTTAGCTCAGGCCGTCGACTATGCATGGGAACATGGAGTCCTATGCGTGTGCGCTTCCGGCAATGAGAATGTTTCATTCAATATGTATCCGGCGGCTTATGACAATGCCCTGGCAGTTGGAGCCAGCAACGAAAACGATCAGCGGTGCACCTCTATGGACTGGGGTCAGGGCGGCAGTAACTACGGCCCGTATTTGGATATAATGGCTCCCGGCAAGCAGATCATAGGCGCGTCGAGTATGATGGAAGAACAGGATTACTTCTACAATGACGGCACTTCGGCTGCAGCCCCGTTTGTTGCGGGAGCAGCGGCTCTGCTGTGGTCAGCACATCCGGAATGGAGCGTGCAGAAAGTATTTTTGCAGTTGACCCGCACCGCAGATGACATAAACCCTGCGGGTTATGATATCTATACCGGTCACGGTCGCCTGAATGTGTATCGCGCTCTGACTGAAAACATTGAAACAATTTCATCGATTGCCGCTGCCAAAACAGGGCAGACAGGCAGCGCGGTCTCGCTTTCCGCAGTGAGGCTGACCACATCATCAGGTGAAATTGCAAACCGGTTGTATGTCCAAAATGAGGACAGAACCAGCGGAATGCTGGTGCATTTTTCCGGCTCCGTTCCCAGCGGGCTTTCTGATGGAGACTGCGTAGATGTCAGCGGCACAACCGGAGTAGTTGCAGGCGCGGAGATGGCGATTGTCAGCCCGACAATCAGCAAGTGCAGCGGCGTGCCCAATAAAAAACTTGAACCGCTGATGATGCCTAATAAAACAACCGGCGGAGGGGATTTCGGCGAGCAAGTCGGGGTAGTCGATCAGTATTCATACCCGCGAACTATGGCAATCGGCCTCAATACCGTCGGGCTTCTGGTGCGCACTACAGGCAAAGTGCAGCAAGTCGGAACCAACTGGTTCTACCTTGACGATGGCAGCAATCTCGACGACGGGACGGGTAACACAGGGCTGTATGTGGACGTCGGGCTGTCTATCGTGCGACCGAACAAGGGCAAGAATATCATAATAACCGGGATTATGACCTGCGAAAAGATGGAAGGCTCCCCTGTCGCAAGAAGAGTCCTGCGGCCAAGAAGGCAATCGGATATCAGGGTGCTGTAAAGCGGGATCAGGACCTGAGATTTGAGCGCAGGGCTTTGTTGCCCATACGGATGATCTCGTCTATCTGATCGGTGGATTCGAACCCTATCACTATTGCGTCAACGCAGTTCAGGCCGAGCACATATCGGAGCGATTCCTCGCGCTTGTCGACGATTGCGCCTTCGCCGAGGATCTTCATCCCCGTGACCCCTTTGCCGGCATCGTGCAGTTTTTGCAACGCGACGACAACATCTTTGGGTTTGCCATCCATTTTTTCACCGAATGGATTGATGCGGGCAAGGACGTTTTCGACCCAGGGATTGTTCGCGGCCTGCTGAAGCGTCTGAAGGTCGTGGATCGATATTCCGTGAGTTCGGATGATCTTCTTTTGCTTTGCCTCCTCGAGCACATCCTGCAAACTCTTCATATCATTGTGCCAGTTTGGATTTGTCACGCAGTGAATGTGCATAATGTCGATGTAGTCCGTGTTCAATTCTGCAAGAAACCGGTCCAGCTCTGCTTTTGCGTCCCTGGATTTGTGGAACCACATCTTGGTTTCGATGACGTAGTTCTCCCTTGGTATGCCCTTGAGCGAGGCGCGCAGATATTTATGAGATCCGTAGGTGTCGGCAAGATCGAAATAGTTTATGCCCTGATCGAGGGCGTGTCTTATCAGTCGAGCGAACTTCACCGTCCCCAGGCGTGTCTGATTTGAAGCGTTATTCCATCCGATCGTGCCGGTGCCGAGCCCCAGATAGGATACTTTAACTCCCGTATTGCCAAGTTGCACCGTGTCGGTCATGGATTTGAGCGATCGCCCGGCGTCCGCGCCAATAGGGCTGCTCAATAAGGCCGCTCCTGTTGCCAGTGTGCCTGCGATAAACTGCCTGCGAGTGATTTTACCGGCCATTTTGCAACCTCATGGTCATTAGTATAAGTTCATTTTATCACGCTGCCGGCGGTTTTGCTACTTGAAAATCGGCAGATGGATTCGGTGTTCTGAGGAAAAACGACGAGGTTATCGGGTGGCGATTGCGGTATCGCCACCCGATGTTTGCATCTCAAAGGAGGCTTATTCCGACTTGCCGCCGTTTGTCTGTATTTCCGCCATTGCTTTATACAGATTCCACGCGCGCCGGGTGTCCTCTTCGGCCTCCGCCATAAGGGTAGCGGATGCGTCCGGGCTTGTTTTCTTGAGCACGCGATAGCGGTTCTCAGAGTAAGCATAATCCGCGAAGCTGATCGATGGCTCTTTGCTGTCGAGCATAAGCGGGTTCTCGCCTTTCTCGATCCTCGCAGGGTTGTATCTCATCAGAATCCAGTGGCCGGAGTTGACCGCCTTCTTCTGTGCTTCAATTCCAAAGGTGGTGTTGATGCCGTGCGCTATGCAGTGCGAGTAGCAGATTACCAACGATGGCCCGTTGTATGCCTCCGCCTCGATCATTGTTCTGACGAGGTGCGCAGGGTTGGCAAGCGATACCCTCGCTACATAGACGTTGCCATAGGTCATGGCCATCATAGCCAGATCTTTTTTGCCGATGGGCTTACCCCCCGCTGCAAACTTGGCAACTGCGCCCTTTGGCGTTGATTTGGACATCTGACCGCCGGTGTTTGAATAGACCTCGGTATCCAGAACCAGCAGATTCACGTTCTTGCCGCTGGCAACTACGTGATCCAACCCGCCGTAGCCGATGTCATAAGCCCAGCCGTCCCCGCCAATAATCCAAACCGACTTGCTTACCAGATGCTCCGCCACGCTGTCGAGTTGCTTGCAGGTATCGCATCCTTCATCGATATGCTTTGCCAAAGCAGCCTTAAGCTCGGCAACTCTGGCTCGCTGCTGCTCGATTCCGTCCTGTTCTGACTGGTCAGCGGTCTTGATTCCATCTGCAAGTTCGGCCGTCACGACGCCTTCTGCCGCTGCCTTGTCCAGAAGTTCGAGCGCATACTCGTTGAGTTTGTCTATAGTGAGCCTGAAGCCAAGGCCGAACTCGGCGTTGTCCTCAAAGAG
>LSQX01138417.1_pt1 | contig 11177 bp, 17 predicted proteins | sample 654561 | NCBI WGS metagenome assembly LSQX01 (sample SAMN04489861, study PRJNA283612) | anaerobic digester metagenome | isolation source: 4 biogas reactors fed with cattle manure at either 37C or 55C with and... | place: Denmark: Kongens Lyngby | collected 2014 | reverse complement strand
GTGACGAATTCTTAAGTATGGAGGGTACATATAATGGTAAATAACAGAAGAAACGAAGAAGTGAAATTCAATATTATTGAGAATATTGGAGCCTTGAACGAGTATGCAACTGGATGGACTAAGGAGTTGAACATCGTCGCTTGGAATGAGGGAGCACCTAAATATGACATTAGAGATTGGTCTCCGGAACATGACCACATGTCAAGAGGTATCACTTTGTTTGAGGAAGAGGCAAGGAATTTGATGAATCTTCTCAGCGAGAAGCTTGGCGGCGATACAGCTGAGGCTGTAAGTGAGAGTGAATCTGCGTAGTGCCAGGATAGCAATGGTGATAATGGTGGTGGGGATTGTGCGCTGACCCTTTGCAGAGGGGATGATGCAATTGGTTAAAAGGAAAAGAATATGGGTAGGGCTTATTGGGATTGTGCTATTGCTAGGTAGCAGCAGGGCAGTTTTTGCAAATTCTTCTAAGATTACTTACTATGGCCCTTTATGGACGGATACTAGCGAAGGAAAGGTTAGAGTTGGGCACTTTGAGGTGGATGGACAGACGGCGTTCTGCATTGAACATGCCAAAGAATCACCACCATCGGGCACTGAAGCAGCGGAGAAGGTATATGCAAATGAAGCAATTAGGAAGATACTTTACTATGGTTGGGAAGGTCCTGAGTGCTGGAGCGGTTTTCGGGATAAGAAGCAAGGTATAACACTTACATCTTTGCTTTTGTCCGAAGTTCACACAACTGACCATGCTGTAGGTACTTATAATTTTGTTGATGGTCTTGTTGAATTCCGCAACTATGTTGAGTCGAATCCTGCACCCGACCTTGATTTGCATTTTGACAAGAGTAAGGTTTCTGCATATTATGATTCAACACTTAAAGCCGAAAGAACGGAGAACATCACAGTTCTCGGGCAAGGAAGCGGAAAGCTTAGTGTGTCTATACCAGAGGACTCTATTCTTCATAATAATACGACTGGCGAAGATGTGAGATCTGGCTCAGCAGTTCTGAAGGTAGGCGAGAGCTTTTACTTAAGGACTATTATCGGAGTAAGCGATAGGAAAAGCACTATTATAAAAGGAAAGAATTCAAGACTTCAGCCTCTTGTATATGTTACAAGTGACTCGGGACTTCAGGATTTATCTAGGCTTAGCATGATTGAAGATGTTGTTGAAACGGATAAGATAACAGTTGATTGGATTGGATATCAAGACTTTAAGATTACTAAGAAGGATAGTGAGACGGGAGAGACTGTTGCTGGGGCAACTTTTATTCTAGTGGATTTAACCGAGAATAGTGTTGTCAGAAGAGCTAGAGCAGCGAGGATAACTGCAGACGATATTAGAAGGATGGATGGCGCAATTGAAGTTACTACCGGGGAAGATGGATACGGTATCATAAAAGAGATGCTGAAAATGGAGCACCGATATGCAGTTGCAGAGAAAAGCGCGCCGCATGGTTATGTGCTTAGCGAAGAGGTTATAGTTTTTGACGTGGGTGAAAACAAGGGCATATACGAGTTTGAGATGAATAACGCAAGGCAGCATGCTCATCTAGTAATTGACAAGTCGGGCGAGAATCCAAAGATTGTCGAAGGTAGGATTGTTGAAGGACAGATACCGCTAAAGGGGGTGAAGTTTGAACTTATTGCAGCTGAAGATATCCTAAATTGGGGAGGCCAATCAAACCTGTACAATAAGGATGAAGTTGTTACTACAATTACTACTGATGAAAATGGACATGCAGAGGCAACTGATCTTGCGCCCGGCAAATACAGACTAAAGGAAACTAAGACTGCACCGGGATATATTCTTTCGGATGACAGTACCGTATACGATTTGAGTATGGATAGCGACCAGAAGAACTATTACTATACAACGACTTTGCTGAATAAGAGGTACAAGACTCAGGTTGATGTCGATAAGTATGATAAGGAGTCAGGTTCCAAGCTAGAGGCAGCTTTTTTTACAATTACGAATGTCAAAGGAGAGTCCATTGAGGTGAGAACGGACGCTAATGGTGAAGCAAATCTTGTTAATCTTCCAGATGGAGAATATAAATTTGAAGAAAGTAAGGCTCCGGCTGGGTACGACGTGTCAGACAAAGTGACATCATTTGAGATTGATGCGGCAAAGCCAGAGGCTCGTAAAGTTAGCCTTGAATCGTATGATGAGAAGCTAGAAACCCCTAATTCCGGTGATTCTGAGAACCGACTTGGCCTGTATATCTTGCTTCTAGTTCTAGGGATAGCTTGCCTTGGCTTCGTTGAAAAACTCCATAAGTAATGATAGAATAATCTTCACAAATTATTAAGTGGAGTAAAAATTATGAGAGTAGCATTTCACACGCTTGGATGCAAAGTAAATCAATATGAGACAGAAGCAATGAAAGAGGCATTCGTATCTCGTGGAGCTAGAATTGTTCTTGAGGATGAAGTTGCAGATGTGTACATTATTAACTCGTGCACAGTTACCAATATTGCGGATCGCAAATCAAGACAATATATTAGAAGGATGAAGAGGGTAAGCCCAGAAGCAATTGTAGTAGTTACGGGGTGTTATGCACAGGTAGCGAGCGAGGAAGTCTCTGAAATTCCAGAGGTGGATCTAGTTATAGGCAACAGTCTTAAGTCAACAATTTGCGAGAGGGTGTATGAATTTTTTGCTAATAGAAACGAAGAGGCCTTGTGTGACGGATTAGCTATTGAAGACACATCTGTAGTTGATGTACTAAGTAGAGAAGAACTAAACTACTATGAAGATATGGGCCATATTGTGTCTAGCGAGTCGCAACTTGCCAGGGCATATATAAAGATACAAGAGGGCTGTGATAGGTTTTGTTCATATTGTATGATTCCTTTTGCAAGGGGGCCTGTTCGTAGTAGACCGCTTGAAGAGATAGTCGATGAAGCAGTTATGGTTCTAGAACAAGGATTTAAAGAGATTGTTCTAACAGGAATTAATACAGCCTTATATGGAACGGAAGATAGTTTTGCCTTTGACAGGAATCCCGGAGAGGAAGGAATGACGGGTCTAGAAGCTGTAATTTCAAGGCTGAATAATATCGAAGGCGACTTTAGAATTCGATTAAGCTCGGTTGAACCAACTGTTGTAGACTGCGAGCATGTGGAGAGGCTGATACGCTTTGAGAAACTGTGTCACCACTTACATCTTTCGGTGCAAAGCGGAAGCACTCATGTTCTTGGCTTTATGAATAGGCACTATACATCAGATGATTACATTAGTATTGTAAAAGCAATTAGAGACTATGATCCTTTGTATGGGATTACTACAGATATAATAGTAGGCTTTTCTGGCGAGACTGAAGAAGACTTTGAAGAAAGCTTGAGAGTAGTAAGAGAATCAGAGTTTGTGAGGGTGCATCCATTTAGATATTCTCCTCGCAAAGGAACGGTGGGGGCAAGCCTTAATAATGCAGTAAGCGGCAAGACAAAGAATGAGAGGATAGAGAAGCTTATTGGTGAATCCTCAAAGGTAGCAGCAGACTTCGAAAGGAGAAACTTCGAAGTACCTCACAAGGTTCTTGCTGAAGAACGGTTTGAGGGATATACTACAGGATATACAGATAATTACATCAAAGCTTACATAGAAGACCCTAAGGGAGTAATACCGATTGGAGAGTTTTGCAATGTAAGGCTGGTGGACTTATATGAAGATGGCTGCCTCGCGGTGGCTGAGAAAGGAAGGTAACTGATGGAAGATTGTATTTTTTGCAAGCTAGCTAATGGCGAGATTCCTACTAACATGATTTTTCAGGATGATGACATGGCTTGCTTTTCTGATGCATCACCACAAGCGCCAGTGCACCTGCTCTTAGTTCCTAAGCAGCATATCGCAAGTTTGGATGAGCTCAAGGGTGAGCATGCCGAGCTGATTGGCAAGATGATGCTTAAGATTAAGGATATTGCAGCTGCAGAGGGACTTGAGAATGGTTACAGAGTAGTAATCAATACTGGAGAGGATGGACAGCAGACTGTTAAGCACCTACATCTTCATATACTTGGCAAGCGCAAGATGACATGGCCACCAGGCTAAATAACATAATAATAAGAAGCTTTAGAATCCACCTTTGCAAAGACACGCGAGGGTGGATTTTTTATAATATGGCGTTTACTGCATATAGTAAGATTAAAAGCATGTAATACGTATAAATGGGCATCCATAATGGTGCTCATTTTTTTGCAGCCAAAACGAATCAAAGAAGGATGAGTAGGGCAGTTTAGACGGTTCAACTTAAAATTGGAAACGCAAGAGAGCGTGTGCGACTAACGACTTCTGAAAGCATTGGAATTACAAGCTTTATAAAAAATAAATTCAAAATAAACTGAAAAAACTTTAATTAAAATGCTTGCGTTACCCTATATATTGTTGTATACTGACAAAGCTTGTTTAATGCGATGACGCAGAAGGTTACCGTGCTAGCGGATAACTTCTGCCGAGAATTGTCCTCACTAGATGAGGGCGAGGGGTTCGCTTTATTCTTGTGCGCTTAAGACTTGGGAAACGCACGAGAGAGTGTGCGACCGATTCGGCCCGCTTTTTATGAAGCGACATCCTGTACAAGCATAGCGATAATTTGTACAAACACAACAAGGAGGAATCTACTAATGAGTGAACTACAGAAGATTAGAATCAGACTGAAGGCTTATGACCATGCACTTCTAGACAAGTCTGCTGCGAAGATCGTAGAGACAGCTGAGAAGACAGGAGCTGATGTAAGCGGACCAATTCCACTTCCAACAGAGAAGGAAGTTGTTACAATCATCAGAGCCGTACATAAGTACAAGGATAGCAGAGAGCAGTTCGAACAGAGAACTCACAAGAGACTGATCGACATCACAAATGCTACAACAAAGACAACAGCTGCTCTCACAAAGCTCGACCTGCCTGCAGGAATTGATATCGAAATTAAGCTCTAAGCTAGATTAGGAAGATCACACGAGAGGGTAACCAAGTAACCATACCGGGGTGATCCGCTGTAAGAAAGTAGGAGGAAACATAATGAAAACACTGCTCGGAAAGAAAATCGGAATGACTCAGATTTTCGCAGAGGATGGTACTGTAATTCCAGTTACTGTCGTTGAGGCAGGTCCAGAAACTGTTCTTCAGGTTAAGACAGTTGAAACTGACGGCTACAATGCTGTACAGGTTGGTTTCGTGGATCAGAAGCCTCAGAGAGTCAATAAGCCAATGACTGGCCATTTTGAGAAGGCTGGCGTTGCGCCTAAGAAGCACATTGCTGAGTTCAGAACAGAGGATGGAGCGGCTTACGAAGTAGGTCAGGAAATCACAGTTGCTGAATTTGAAGAAGGAATGCTTCTAGATGTTACAGGTACATCAAAGGGTAAGGGTACACAGGGTAACATCAAGAGACACGGACACCACAGAGGTCCTATGTCACATGGATCAAAGCACAAGAGACTCGCAGGAGCTCTAGCTGCTGGTACATACCCTTCAAGAGTATTCAAGGGCAATGCTGGTCCTGGAAGAATGGGTAGAGATACAATCACAGTACAGAACGTTGTACTTGCAAAAGTTATTGCTGATCGTAACATCATGCTTATCAAAGGAGCTGTTCCTGGCAAGAAGGGCGGTCTCGTTATGATTAAGCCTGCTGTTAAGGCAAGCAAGTAAGCAGAGAGGAGGATTTGACAAATGGCACAGGTTAAAGTACTAAACATGGCCGGCGATGTAGTTGGAGATATTCAGCTTAATGATGCGGTATTTGGTATCGAGCCAAATGAGTATGCAGTTCAGGCTGTAGTTACTAACTACTTAGCAAACCAGAGACAAGGAACCCAGTCTGCTAAGACAAGATCAGAAGTAAGAGGCGGCGGACGTAAACCTTTCAGACAGAAAGGAACAGGTCGTCATAGACAGGGAAGCACCACTGACCCTACACAGGTTGGCGGAGGAATTGTTTTCGCACCAAAGCCAAGAAGCTATAGATATGCGCTTCCTAAGAAGCTTAAGAGACTTGCTCTTAAATCAGTTCTTTCAGCTAAGGTTGCAGGAAACGAGCTTATCGTAGTAGATGAGCTAAAGTTCGAAGCTCCAAAGACTAAGGAAATGGTTAAGGTTCTCGAGAATATCAAGGCTGAGAAGAAGGCTCTTATCGTAATGGATGAGAAGGATGCTAACGTAATTAAGTCAGCAGCTAATCTCCAAGGAATAAGAACAGCGCTAGTAAGCACCATGAATGTATATGAGATCGCAAATCATTACAGCTTGGTTCTCACTAAGGCAGCAGCTGAGAGAATTGAGGAGGTATACGCATAATGAAGACTGGTTACGACGTAATTATCAAGCCTATCATTACTGAGGACACAATGGATCTTGCTGAAAACAAGAAGTATGTGTTCAAGGTTGCGAAGGATGCCAATAAGACTGAAGTTAGAAAAGCCATTGAAGAAGTATTTGGCGTAGAAGTTGCTAAGGTAAACGTTTCTAACGTTAGTGGCAAGAAAAAGAGAATGGGCAGAACAATGGGAACAACATCTTCATATAAGAAGGCTATTGTTACATTAACTACTGACAGTAAAGAGATTGAACTCTTCCAGAATATGTAATAAGGAGGCAGTAAGAAATGGGTATTAAGAAGTATAAACCAATTACTCCGGGTCTTAGAGGCATGGTAGGCTCCACATTTGAGGAGATTACAACTAAGAACCCTGAGAAAGCTCTTACAGTTACTCTGAAGAAGCATTCAGGAAGAAATGTAAGAGGTAAGATTACAGTTAGACATAGAGGCGGTGGTTATAGACCTAAGTACAGAATCATCGACTTCAAGAGAACAAAGGATGGAATTCCAGCAACTGTTAAGACAATTGAGTATGATCCAAACAGATCAGCAAATATTGCTCTACTGTTCTATGCAGATGGTGAGAAGAGATACATCCTTTCTCCAAATAACCTAAACGTTGGAGATGTGATTGAGTCAGGTGCTCAGGCAGATATTAAGCCTGGCAATGCGCTTCCTATCGCAAATATTCCACTAGGTACAATTATTCATAACATTGAACTTAAGCCAGGAAAGGGCGGACAGCTTGTAAGATCAGCTGGTAATGGCGCTCAGCTTATGGCTAAGGAAGGTGATTATGCACAGGTTAGACTACCATCCGGAGAGGTAAGATATATCAGAATGAACTGCAGAGCAACAATCGGCGAAGTAGGAAATTCAGATCATGGCAACCTCAGAATTGGTAAGGCTGGTAAGAAGAGACACATGGGATGGAGACCTACTGTAAGAGGTTCAGTTATGAACCCTAACGATCACCCACACGGTGGTGGTGAAGGAAGAGCTCCAATTGGTCGTAAAGGCCCAGTTACTCCATGGGGTAAGCCAGCTCTTGGATACAAGACACGTAAGAACAACAAAGCTTCTGACAAGTACATCGTTAGAAGAAGAAATAGCAAGTAGGGAGGAGCAAGTAAATGGGAAGATCGCTTAAGAAAGGCCCTTTTGTCAACGAGAAGCTCTTAAAGAGAATCGAAGAGATGAACGAGGCTAACGAAAAGAACGTAATTAAGACATGGTCCAGACCATCCACAATTTTCCCTCAGATGATTGGACACACGATTGCAGTTCATGATGGACGCAAGCATGTGCCTGTATATATCACAGAGGATATGGTTGGACACAGACTCGGAGAATTTGCTCCAACAAGAACTTATAAGGGTCACGCAGCTGACAGCAAGAGAAAGTAACGAAAGGAGAGCTGACAAATGGAAGCAAAGGCAATTGCCAAATATGTAAGAATGTCTTCAAGTAAGCTTAAACCTGTTACTGATCTTGTAAGAGGTAAGGAGCTAAATGAAGCACTAACAATTCTCAAGTTCATGCCTGGTAAGGGAGCAGAACTAGTTGAGAAGGTTGTAATGTCTGCAGCAGCAAATGCAGAGAACAACCATGATATGAACCCAGACAACCTTTATGTTGCTGAGGTTTACGCTAACCAGGGACCTACAATGAAGCGTTTCAGAGCAGGCGCTCAGGGTAGAGCAGGAATGATTCTTAAGAGAACATCACACATTGGTGTTACTCTAAAGGAGAAGGAAAGCAAGGTTAAGATTGTCGAAGTAGAAGGAGGCACAGCTGATGGGTCAGAAGGTTAATCCACATGGACTAAGAGTTGGAGTTAACAAGGATTGGGACTCCAAGTGGTACGCAGATAAGAACAAGTTTGCCGAGTTCCTTGCTGAGGACAATCAGGTAAGAACTTTCGTAAAGAAGAAGCTTTACGCAGCTGGTGTTGCAAAGGTTGTAATTGAAAGACCTGCAGCTGACAAAATTAAGCTTATCGTACTCGTAGCAAGACCTGGAATGGTTATTGGTAGATCTGGTGAAGGAATCGAAGAATTCAAGAAGCAGGTTGCTAAGATGACAGGCAAGGATGTTACAGTTTCAATCGAGGAAGTAAAGAGATCTGAGCTTGATGCACAGCTTACAGCTGAGAGCATCGCACAGGCACTCGAGAGAAGAGTATCTTTCAGAAGAGCTATGAAGCAGGCAATCGGAAGAACAATGAAGGCTGGAGCTAAGGGTGTTAAGGTTCTTTGCTCAGGAAGACTTGGTGGTTCTGAAATTGCTAGAAGTGAAAAGTACAGCGAGGGCAATGTTCCTCTACATACACTTAGAGCTGATATTAACTATGGTTTTGCAGAGGCTGACACAACTTACGGAAAGATCGGTGTTAAGGTGTGGATCAACCACGGCGAACTTCTTGACAAGGGACTAAAGAGTGCTGTTCCAGAAGTTAAGAATGACAGAAGAGACAAGAAGTCAAGAAGAAACGACAAGAAGGACAGAAGAAGACCTTATGATAATAAGGGCGGAAGAAAAGACTTCCGTGGCGAGGCTAAGCCAGAGGTTAAGCCTGCGACAACAAGAGTTAAGAAAGCACCTAAGGTAGTTGAGGCTCCTGTTCAGGATGTAACTGAAGCACCAGCTGAAGTTCAGGAGAACACGGAAGCATAAGATAGTAGAGAAAGGAGAAACTTGCCATGTTAATGCCAAAGCGTGTTAAACACAGAAGACAGCATAGAGGCAGAATGAAGGGTATTGCTACAAAAGGTAATACCGTTGCATATGGAACTTATGGACTTGTGGCAGACGATCGTGGTTGGATCGATGGACGACAAATCGAAGCAGCCAGAGTTGCAATGACAAGATCTATTAAGAGAGGTGGTAAGGTTTATATTAAGATCTTCCCACATAAGCCAGTATCAAAGAAGCCAATCGGTGTTCGTATGGGATCCGGAAAGGGTGCTCCAGAATACTGGGTAGCAGTAGTAAAGCCAGGCAGAGTAATGTTCGAAATCGAGGGAGTTACAGAAGAACAAGCAAAGGAAGCGTTGAGACTTGCGGCTCACAAGCTACCTGTTAAGTGTAAGTTCGTCGTAAAAGGGCAGGAAGGAATCGGTGACAGATAATGGATCTGAACAGCATAAGAAAGATGACTGACCAGGAAAGAGAAGCTGAACTCGCAAGAATGAAGCAGGAACTCTTTAACCTGAGATTTCAGCATGTTACCGGTCAACTAGAGAGCCCGGTAAGGATGCGTGAAATCAAAAGAGATATCGCAAGAGTTAAGACTATCATCAGACAGGATGAGCTTAACCAACCTAAAGCATAGTAGAAAGGAGGATGCACAGTAATGGAAAGAAATAAAAGAAAGACAAGAGTTGGCGTTGTTGTAAGTGACAAGATGGATAAGACTGTTGTCGTAGCTACAAAAGAAATCATTAGACATTCTCTTTATGGTAAGGGTGTTAAGAGAACTAAGAAGTTCAAGGCTCATGACGAGCATAATGAGTGTGGAATTGGTGATAAGATTTTAATTATGGAAACCAAGCCTCTATCAAAGGACAAGAGATGGAGAATGGTTCAGATTATTGAAAAGGCTAAGTAAAGGAGGCAACAGAATATGATTCAGACAGAAACTAGACTTAGAGTTGCCGACAATTCAGGAGCAAAGGAACTTCTTTGCATCAAAGTCCTCGGCGGTTCAAAGAGAAGATATGCAAACATTGGAGACATTATTGTATGCTCCGTTAAGGTTGCAACTCCAGGCGGATCCGTTAAGAAGGGTGATGTTGTAAAGGCAGTTGTAGTAAGAAGCAAGCGCGGCACAAGAAGAAGTGACGGAAGCTACGTAAAGTTCGACCAGAATGCAGCAGTTATTATCAAGGAGAAGAACGATAAGAACCCAGTAGGTACACGTATCTTTGGGCCTGTTGCAAGAGAACTTAGAGATAACGGCTTTATGAAGATCGTGTCACTGGCACCGGAAGTATTATAAGGAGGCCTGAGATGCAGATTAAAAAGGGAGATACAGTAGTAGTTATCGCAGGAAAGGATAAGGGCAAGATCGGAACAGTTCTTAAATCTATTCCAACTGATAATAAGGTTGTTGTTGAAGGCGTGAATGTTCAGACAAAGCACGCAAAGGCAACAAGAACATCTGACTCTGAGATTAAGCATATTGAAGGACCAATCGATGCTTCAAATGTTATGTATTATGACAAGAAAGCAAAGAGCGGTACAAGACTTGGAGTTAAAATTGTTGATGGAAAAAAGGCAAGATACTCAAAGAAGAGTAATGCCGTAATAGACTAGGAAAGGAGAGATAGAAAGTGGCTAACAGACTAAAAGAAAAGTACACAAATGAAGTATTTAATGCGCTGAAGGACAAGTTCAATTACTCCAATCCTATGGAGGTGCCAAAGCTAACAAAGATTACACTAAACATGGGTCTAGGTGAGGCAAAGGACAACTCAAAAATTCTTGACAGTGCAGTTAAGGAAATTGCTGTTATTACAGGTCAAAGACCAGTAATAACAAGAGCAAGAAAGTCCATCGCTAACTTTAAGGTTAGAGAGGGAATGCCAGTTGGTGCAAAGGTTACACTTAGAGGCGAGAACATGTATACATTCGCTGATAAGTTGTTCAACCTATCACTTCCTAGAGTTAGAGACTTTAAGGGCATGAGCAGAGATTCTTTCGACGGAAGAGGAAACTACGCAATGGGTCTTAAGGAACAGCTCATCTTCCCGGAAATTGTATACGATGATGTAGAGACAATTAAGGGAATGAACATTGTATTCACAACAACGGCTAAGACAGATGAGGAAGCACTTGCGCTTCTAGAGCTTC
>LSQX01395191.1_pt3 | contig 11178 bp, 9 predicted proteins | sample 654561 | NCBI WGS metagenome assembly LSQX01 (sample SAMN04489861, study PRJNA283612) | anaerobic digester metagenome | isolation source: 4 biogas reactors fed with cattle manure at either 37C or 55C with and... | place: Denmark: Kongens Lyngby | collected 2014 | reverse complement strand
TATATCTTCTGCCGTCTTGTCTCCCGGATTCTTGTCGGGATGGTATTGCAATGCCTTCTTCCGGTATGCTTTCTTGATCTCCTCGGCAGAAGCATTCCTGGCAAGACCCAATACTTCGTAATAATCTCTTTTTGTCATCTTAGTTATAAAATTTTATTCGCCTACCACAACTTTGGCAAAGCGTATAACTTTATCGTTCAAGGTGTAACCCTTCTGAATCACTTCTAATATTTTCCCTTTTAACTTTTCCTCGCAGGCAGGAATCTTTGTAATTGCCTCATGAAGATCTACATTAAAATCTTTATGCAATGCTTCAATCTCCCTGACATTATTACTATTTAAAAATTCTTTAAACTTATTATATATAAGTATGGTGCCCAGCTTAATAGAATCATCATCCGGAACATTTTTCAGTGAATCGACAGCACGCTCAAAATCATCAATCACAGGTAAAATATTTCTAAGTGCCGATTCACCGCCCGACCTGATCAAATCAGCTTTTTCGCGCAAGGTACGTTTCCGGTAATTGTCAAACTCTGCCTGAAGTCGTAAATGTTTATCGGTTAACTCTTCTACCCTCTTCTCTAACTCTAATATTTTCAACTCACTTTTATGAGGCTTCTTTTTACTTTCTTCATGACTTTTTGATCTCTTTGTCTTTTCATGAACCACCTCCTGCGCCTCCTCTTTGCCAGGCTTATTATCTGCCAATGATGCATCGCTGCCGGAACTTTCTTTCTCTTCCGGCATACTGTTTTTTACCTCTTCCGCCATGTTAATTCATTTAATTTTGCATTTTACTATATCAAATAATCTGCCATACCGGTATAAAAGACAAATTGGCACCTGAAAATAAAAAAAAGCGCCAATTTGTTACATTTTTTTGCTTAAAACAGGTGCTGCTACTTTAACATTCTTTCAAGAACAGCTTCAAGCTCAACCCCGCGCAAATCCCGCGCAATTATGATCCCGTTGCCGTCAATCAAAAAATTTGAAGGGATTCTTTTTATACTATAAACAGCTGCATACTTAGAGTACCATCCTTTCAGATCACTCAAATGATATTCCCACTCCAATTTATCATCTTTCACTGCCTTTTTCCATGAAACTTCCGTTCGGTCAAGAGATACACTGAAAACGGTAAAACCTTTACCATCAGCAAAATTCCTATTTTTATATTTGTTATAAACATTAACTATTATCGGATTTTCTTTCCTGCAGGGACCACACCAGGATGCCCAAAAATCAAGCAGGACTATCTTTTTATTACTATCCGACAATTTTATTGTCTTTCCGCTAATCGACTTACCTGTAATTTCAGGAGCTTTACTCCCGATACCAATCCCGATCCTGCTTTGCGACAGTGATACAGCCGGAGTTAGTATGGTTAATATTATAAATATTACGGATACTCTCATTAATTTTCTACAATTATCTGAAATGAACTGAGCAATGACCACTATATCTTCATTGCTGATTGAAGTTGAAGCAGCTCACTCTCTGGTGATTTTTGCCCCAATTTTATTAAGCCTGCTTTCAATATTTTCGTACCCCCTGTCTATCTGCTCAATATTTTCAATAATACTGACACCTTTAGCCGACAAAGCTGCAATTAAAAGAGCAATGCCTGCCCGTATATCGGGTGATGACATCTTTGTTGCCCTGAGGCAATGCTCTCTGTTCAGGCCAATAACTGTTGCCCTGTGAGGATCACATAAAATGATCCTGGCGCCCATATCAATCAGCTTATCAACAAAAAACAGCCTGCTTTCAAACATCTTTTGATGAATCAGAACACTCCCTTTTGCCTGGATGGCAACTACTAACAAAACACTAAGAAGGTCGGGGGTCAAGCCCGGCCAGGGTGCGTCGGCAATAGTCATAATAGAACCGTCGATATAGGTTTCTATTTCATAATTCCCGGTATCCCTGACAACAATATCTCTTCCTGCCTGTTGCACATTTACTCCAAGCTTACGAAAAGAAGCAGGGATTATTCCAAGTGTAGCCGGATCAACATTTTTTATGGTAATATCAGAGGCGGTCATTGCTGCCAGGCCAATAAAACTTCCTACTTCAATCATATCGGGCATCACTTCATGAGTGCATCCCGAAAGTTTTTCAACTCCTTCAACTGTAAGCAAATTTGAACCGACACCTGAAATGCGGGCTCCCATGGAGTTTAACATTTTACAAAGTTGCTGGATATATGGCTCACAGGCAGCATTATAAACTGTAGTAACCCCTTCAGCCAAAACAGCAGCCATCAATATATTGGCCGTACCCGTAACAGAAGCCTCTTCAAGCAACATATAAGCACCCTTCAGCTTAGGAGCTGAAACAGAGTAATACCGGTTCTTACTGTCGAAATCAAAAAGTGCACCCAGCTTTTGAAGCCCGTTAAAATGAGTGTCAATCCTGCGCCTGCCAATTTTATCCCCTCCCGGCTGCGGAATGAATCCTTGTCCGAATCGTGCCAATAAAGGCCCGATAATCATCACCGACCCTCTAAGGCTGACTGCCTGTATTGCATATTCAGGAGATTTAAGATAATCAATATTTACATCTGCCGCATTAAAAAGATAACTGCCCTTCTTAAGCCGTTTCACCTTAACTCCTAACCCTTTCAGTATCTCGGTAAGGTTCAAAACATCTCTGATCTCAGGAATATTTTCAATTGTTACATCGTCTGAGGTCAACAAGACTGCACTAATTACCTCCAAAGCTTCATTTTTTGCTCCCTGTGGTTCTAATGAACCCTCCAGATGATAACCACCTTCAATCCGGAATGATGCCATTTTTAAAAGTTTTTATTTCTTCTTTCTCTTCTTTTTAGCAGTCTGAACTCTTATTTCTCCAAGCTTCAGGCCGGAGGGTACTTTCAGCTTATAATCCGACATCTCCTCCAGATCTTTAAAAATCTTTTCATCCTCTACCGAATCCTTGTTCCAGGCCAGATAAAGCTTCTTCATCTGATTGGCAATCTGTTCAATCAATATACGCTGCTCGTCGCCTTCCATTTTTATAGCCGCTTCAATCATCTTGGTAATTATCAGCCCGTAATGTCTGTACTTTAACAGATTCTGGCTATATGACAATCTTGCCGGTTTTCCACGAAGTATCTCCGGCGACGGAGGATCATAAGGATAGTCGATATCTAACTTAAAGTCTGTCATTATAGCCAAGTGGTCCCATAGTTTATGCTTAAATTCAGACACATCCCGAAGATAAGGATAGAGATTGCCCATAACATCAATAACTGTTTGTGCCGCCTTATTCCTCTTCTCTCTCTCTTCAATTGTCAAAAGGTGATCTACCATATTCTGAATATTCCTTCCATATTCCGGCATAGGCAATTTCTTTCTCATTGTATTATAATCTTTTAAAACTGACATCTTCATATTCTTTCAACTATTTTGTAACCAATAAAAAAATCCGGTCACGATTTTTTAATTCATTACAAAATTAATCATTTCCAAACAATAAGCAATTCCTGATTCCCTATTCCCTCTTACACTTTATCCAATTATCTTCAATTTTGCAAATTTCAGCAATAACTGCTTATTGCCGGCATTCTGAAAAAATACAAAAACTTTTTTATCGGATGAAACCCCTTCTACCTTTAACACTTTCCCCGTACCAAATTTTTGATGTTCTACAATCATACCCTGAACTATTTTTCCGGGATCATCACCTTTAAAATTTTTATCAGTCGTTTCAGCATATTTAATATTATTGATTTTATTGCGGAAAATTTCAGAGCGGTAAATCCCTGAAGGTGTCTGATAACTTTCTCTCTTATTACTGCTTGAACCGTACTTATCTATATTTAAACCTTCCAAAAACTTCTTATCCAACTCTGTCAGAAATCTGCTGGGAATACAACGGGATGGTCTTCCCCAACGGTATCTTTGATTTGCATAGCTCAGCCAGACATTCTCCTCCGCCCTGGTAAGAGCTACATAAAAAAGCCTTCGCTCCTCCTCAATAGCTTCAGCTCTTCGTTTCATATTCTGCTGTAAAGAAGGAAACAGCTCTTCTTCAAGGCCAACAATAAAAACATTCTTAAACTCCAATCCTTTTGCAGAGTGAACGGTCATCAAAGTAACTTTATCACGGTCATCATCTTTATCTGTATCCTGATCAGTAAGCAGAGATATATTTTCCAGATAGTCGCTTAATTTACCGGATGCCCCTTCTTCAAGAGCATTCAGACTGAACTCTTTAATTGCATTTAATAACTCCTGAATATTTTCATGGCGACTAACACTTTCAGGCGATTTATCAGCACTAAGCTCCTTCAGGATACCGGTTTTTTCAGCAATTGCAACAGCTGTTGCAAAAGCATCACACTCCTTTGCAACCTCCATAAATCCACGGATCATTTCAACAAATTGTCCTAACCTTGAAATAACACCCTTATTAAATCCTGCAATATTTTTACCGGGAAGCTCTTCCAATATTTTCCATATTGGCAGCTCCATGCCAACGGCTGTCTCCTCAAGTCTGCCGACAGTGGTTTGTCCGATACCCCTTGACGGGATATTGATAATCCTCTTTAATGCTTCATTATCCCACGAATTCACTACTATCCGAAAAAAAGCAATTATATCCTTAATCTCTTTGCGTTGATAAAAACTTAACCCCCCATATATTTTATAAGGAATATTGCGTCTTCGCAAAGCCTCCTCAAAAATTCTTGACTGAGCATTTGTACGATATAAAATGGCATAATCCATATTTTTATGATGATCCCGCAATTGTGTTTCGGCTATCTCCCGGGCAACCAAAAATCCTTCTTCATTATCTGTCAATGCTGAAATAACTTTTATCGGCCGGCCTGTCTCTTTTTGGGAATATACAGTTTTGGGAATCTGCCTTCTGTTTTTTGCTATAACACTGTTTGCTGCATTCACAATGGTCTTGGTTGACCTGTAATTCTGCTCTAACTTAAATATTTTATGATTGGGGTAATCCTGCTGAAAGCTAAGAATATTTTCAATCCTCGCCCCCCTGAAAGAGTATATACTTTGAGCATCATCACCAACAACACAAAGATTTTGGTATCTTTTGGCAAGTTTTTTAACAATCAGATATTGCGAATAATTTGTGTCTTGATATTCATCAACTAAAATATAGCTGAAACGCTCCCGGTATTTTTCCAATATCCCGGGGTGACTGTTAAAAAGCTGATTTGTCTTCAATAGCAGATCATCAAAATCCATTGCTCCCGAAAGAAAGCTTCTCTTTGCATATTCCCGGTAAATTTCTGAAATTGCAGGCATCTTCATCGAACTGTCAATACTTGTGATTTCAATATTTTGTGCATAGGAGACAGGCGTAACCAAGCTATTTTTAGCCATCGATATTCTTGATGCCACAATACCCGGTTTATATACTTTTTCATCAAACCTGAAACTTTTAATTACACTTTTAATCAAATTTTTACTATCTGCAGCATCAAAGATTGTAAAGTTATGAGGGTAACCTGTCGCCTCATGCTCTATTCTCAGTATACGGGCAAAAATTGAATGAAAAGTCCCCATCCAGAGGTATCCTGCCATATTCTCACCAACCACTCCGGCTATCCTTTCTTTCATTTCACGGGCAGCTTTATTTGTAAAGGTAAGAGCAAGAATGGAAGAGGGGCGCACCTCCTTTCTCAGCAAATGCGCTATGCGATAAGTTAAAACCCTGGTCTTGCCGGAACCTGCCCCTGCAATTACCAAAGCAGGACCTTCAGTGTTAACAACCGCATCATACTGGATTTTATTTAAATCTTTTAAATAATCAAACACTTCAATATTTTAATCTGATAAAAAAACAAAAATAGAGGATGTTTAACAGAATACATCTCTTTTATGCAAGCTTTTATTAACAACTCACGGAAGTTAACATCACCTTGCTTGTAATGCCGACACACATTATTAAAACCTGAAAGTTTGATTTTTCGATATTATAAAACAATTAAATAAAAATTATACGTTAATATTGTAGCTTTAAGTGTTAAGTAGTATGAAACGAGCATTCGGATTAAAATCGAAACCCAGGAGTATAATTAAAGCGTTTTATATATCTCTTTTCATCACCGTTTGGCTATTTGCCGGAAAGGCTGAAGCTCAACTTACCGCCCCCGGCTCATCGGCTGTAATCGCAACCCGTTATCCGGTATTTCAGGAGACTGATAATATTTACATATTTTGCTCTTCCGATGCTTCCTCAAAAGATGGTGTTTTGCAGGTAAACACAACTTTAGAGGGTACAAAGACCATACTTTGGGAAAAATATAACAATCAAACTTCTGAGTTCGGGCTATATTTTTCAGAAAGTACAGATGATATGCAGTCGACAATCACAAACCTTGCCGATGGCTGTTATCGTGCAACTGTCACTTTAGGTACAACTGTTGAGATTTACCGGGCTTGGATAATAAACAACTTTTTGGCAGCTGAAGCAAAAATATCACAATCCGATTGTCAGTCATTTACCCTCGAAGGCACCTATACCTCATCTGCAATAAAGTATTATGATCCGGCTGACAATACAGAGTTAGAGATAGCAAAAGAGATAAAAGCAGAATGGAAAGAAAAGGAGGTACTGCTAAGCTCCCTGACCACCATAAAAATATTTGATCTTCCCCTTGATGATGCAGAGTATAGTTTCAGGGTATATGATCAGTTTGGATGTGAAGCAGTCAGCATCATCAATTATGGATCAGTAGCTGTAATTGCAGATTTTACTGCCACTCCCATGCAAGGGGAAGCTCCCCTGACAGTCACATTTGAAAACAAATCAAAAAACAGTGATCAATATATCTGGCACTTTTTTCGCAGCCTTGATGAGATAAAAAAAGACTCGGAAGATGGCCGGCAGCCGGTTGACAGTATCATGATAGTTGCATATGATCAAAATCCTGTCTATACCTACGAAAAATCAGGATACTATATGGTTAAGTTAGTCTCAGTAAGAGTTTCAGATACTCTGACCTGTGCCGATACGACATATCTTAATGATTATATAGTAGTAGATACATCCTTTGTTGCCGTGCCTAACGTATTCACCCCTAACGGAGACGGCACCAATGACTTTTTTGTTGTTAAGTTCTGGTCGATGCAAAGTATTAAGATTGAAATTTTTAACCGCTGGGGAAAGAGGCTTCACTTCTGGGAAAATAATAATATACAAGGCTTTGAAGAGACTTATACTGCAACGGTGTGGGATGGCCGCGTTGGAGGCAGATATGCAAGTCCGGGGGTCTACTATTACGTGATCGAAGGAATAGGCAGGGATGACAAAAGACGAAAAGCACGAGGGTTTTTTCATCTGTTCAGAGACAAGCGGTAATTTTATCCGCCTTCACGGTTTCAGATAAACCCTTGCGAGCGGCCGGCCAGATTACTTAATTTATATATTATCCTGGCTGCTACATTAGCATCCCAGTTATCATTTCCGGATTCACAAACATCAAAGCCGATAATCTTTTTCCCCGATTGTATAACTTTCCTGAACAGATAGAGCAATTCTCCATAATCTACTCCTCCGGGTACAGGGGTACCGGTATTTGGACAAAGTTTAGGGTCTAATCCGTCAAGATCAACACTTATATAAACATTCTCAGGTAACTGCGCCACTACCTCCTCACAAATCACTCCCCATAAAACCCCATTAAATTTTTTCTCTTGCAGATCATGATCAAAAAACACTTCAACCCGTCCTGTTTCGGCATGTACCATCTCCGCTTCCTCTTCACAAAAATCGCGAATGGCAACCTGAACCAATTTGGAAACGGATTTTTCTTTAAGAATATTATAAAAAGCAGAAGCATGTGACCAGATAAACCCCTGATAGCTTTTACGCAGATCCATATGCGCATCTATCTGCAGTATGCCAAAAGATTGATAAAAATCTCCCAGCGCCTGTACCAGACCGAGAGAAACACTATGATCCCCTCCAACCACGCCACAAATCTTACCGGCCTCAATAACTTTTTTTGACTCACTGAAAATTAAAGAGTTCAATTTTGCACATCCTTCATTAACTTTATCCAACTCACCGGATGAGATATTTATATCACCGCTTTCAATTTTATCAATATGAGCAAATGCTTTCGGGCGAAGATTATTCCTTTCATTCATAATATTTTGGTTCACCGGTGCCATATAAATACCAAGCTTCCATGCATCCCTGATATCAACATCAAGAAGATCCAGCTGTCTCGATACATTGAGAATGGAAGCCGGTGCCATAGCTGTGCCTTCATCACCCGACACAGTTACATCCCAGGGCACAGGCAACAAAATAATATTTGCTGTTTCATAAGAGTATGGCAGTCCGATGAAATTACCATTATTTAATCCGGTTCCACTTGGATTAAAATCCTTGTTAAGTACTGTTTTGTTCATTAAAAAATGCTTAATTTGGCATAAATATTTTTACTCTGTCCAAAGTTACAAAATTATAAAATTGATACTGAACTAATTAAAATTATGAGCAAAATAATAATTATCGGAGCAGGTGGTGTTGGTCGTGTTGTAGCTGCAAAATGTGCTGCCAACCCTGAAATCTTTTCCAAAATCCTTCTGGCCAGCCGTACAAAATCAAAATGCGATAAAATTGCAAAAGAGACAGGACGCGGCATCATCGAGACTGCGCAGGTAAATGCCGACAATAGCACGGAAGTAGTAAACCTTATAAATAACTTTAAGCCAGAATTGGTTATTAATGTGGCATTGCCATATCAGGATCTGCCCATAATGGATGCCTGCCTGGAAACAGGTGTTAACTACCTTGATACAGCAAATTATGAACCCAGGGATGAAGCTAAATTTGAGTACAGCTGGCAATGGGCATATAATGACAGATATAAAAAGAGAGGAATCACTGCAATCCTCGGCTGCGGATTTGACCCCGGTGTGACCAATATATACACGGCTTATGCAGCAAAGCATCATTTCGACGAATTGCACTTTCTCGACATAGTCGACTGTAACGCCGGGGACCACGGAAAAGCATTTGCAACAAATTTCAATCCAGAAATCAATATCCGCGAAATAACACAAAAAGGGAGATACTGGGAAGGGGGCAGATGGGTAGAGACAGAGCCTCATGCTGTAAAAAAAATTCTTAATTATCCAAATATCGGCCCACGCGATTCATACCTCATATTCCATGAAGAGCTTGAGTCTTTGGTTAAAAATTTTCCAACATTGAAGCGGGCAAGATTCTGGATGACTTTCGGACAGGAGTATCTTACCCACCTGCGTGTAATCCAGAATATTGGAATGGCACGTATCGATCCTGTAATTTATAAAGGCATAGAGGTGGTACCTTTAGAATTCTTAAAGCATGTTTTACCCGATCCCGGAGAACTGGGAGAAAACTACACAGGTGAAACCTCTATCGGCTGCCGCATCAGAGGCATAAAAGATGGCAAAGAAAAAACCTGTTATATATGGAACAACTGCAGTCATCAGCAGGCATATCAGGAAACAGGTACCCAGGCTGTATCCTATACAACAGGGGTGCCGGCCATGTTAGGGGCTGCTATGCTGCTTACCGGAAAATGGCAGGGCAAAGGAGTATTCAATGTAGAACAGTTCAATCCCGATCCATTTATGGAAAAAATCGGAGAGCATGGATTGCCATGGAATGAGAAAACAGATATCGACCTGGAGTTATAACTCATAAGCAAATGTGCAATAGTTACACCCAAATTTAAATTAAGAGAGATTTGGACTATTCAAAAATACCTTCACCCTCATTTGTGCTGGATGAAAGCTTACTGATCAAAAATCTTCAACTGATCAAAAGGGTACAAGATGAAGCCGGTATAAAAATTATTCCTGCTTTTAAAGGGTTTGCCATGTGGAGTGTATTCCCGTTGATACGAAAGTATCTCAAAGGAGCTGCTGCCAGCTCATTAAATGAAGCAAAACTCTGTTTTGAAGAGATGAAATCCCCTGCATTTACCTATTCGCCGGCATATATGGAAGAGGATTTTGAAGAGCTGCTGAAATATTCAGACCACATAGTGTTTAATTCATTCAACCAATTTTACAAATATTATAAAAAAGTACAAAAATCGGACAGGCATATATCTTGCGGGATAAGGGTAAATCCTGAATTCTCTGATGTAAAGACCACTTTGTATAACCCGGGATCTGCCGGTTCAAGGCTGGGTGTGGGCAGCGCTGAATTTCCTGACAAGCTTCCTGAAGGTATCGAAGGAATACATTTTCATGTTCTTTGCGAATCAAACTCCTACAGCTTAGAAAAAGTGCTCTGTCACCTTGAACAAAAATTTGAAAAACATCTTAAAAAGGTAAAATGGGTAAATATGGGAGGAGGACATCTTATAACCGGGGAGGGATATGACCATAATCATCTTATCTGTCTGCTGAAAGAGTTCAAGAAAAAATATAAGGTCAGTATCATCCTCGAACCCGGCAGTGCAATTGTCTGGAATACCGGAGTGCTGATATCAACAGTGCAAGATATAGTTGAGCACAAAGGTATACTAACAGCTATCCTCGATATATCTTTCACGGCGCATATGCCTGATACACTTGAAATGCCCTACCGTCCGGCAGTTGAAGGGGCAAACCCCGGTAAAGCAGGAAGATATAAATACAGATTGGGCGGGATCAGCTGTCTTGCAGGCGATTTTATGGAGGTCTATGATTTTGACCGGGAGCTTAAAGCAGGCGACAAGGTGATTTTTAAAGATATGATCCACTACACTATGGTAAAAACAACTATGTTTAATGGGGTAAAGCATCCTGCCATTACAATATGGACAAGTGACAATAAACTGAAAGTCGTCAGGAATTTCTATTATGAGGACTTTAAAAGCCGCCTCTCTTAGAATTCAAAATATTTAATTTTATTAACAAATGTTAATAAAACCGGTTAAAATAAAGTGAATATATATAACCGCAAAAAGTTGACAACTACTATAATTATTTTATAATTTTGTAATTACCGGGTGAGAGATAAAAGGCAGTTCCAAAAATGTGGGAAAGACAAGTATTTCTTAGTTGAAATACAAACCTGTTCTCACCTTCTCAAGGGAAGGCACATCAGAGGAACCGAAGTTTGAACCGGGTGGTCTGGAAACCAAAGGTTCTTTCAATCATCAAAAGAAAACCAGACGTTCTTTCGAGATTGAGTCTTCAGGCA
>LSQX01224783.1_pt1 | contig 11178 bp, 9 predicted proteins | sample 654561 | NCBI WGS metagenome assembly LSQX01 (sample SAMN04489861, study PRJNA283612) | anaerobic digester metagenome | isolation source: 4 biogas reactors fed with cattle manure at either 37C or 55C with and... | place: Denmark: Kongens Lyngby | collected 2014 | reverse complement strand
CGACATGACCGGCTTGAAAAGCATGCCTCACTCTGGAATAATTGTGACAAATGGCATAGTAATGACGCATCAGGCAGGGTTCATTTATGCATTCATTACAGAAATAGACTAATCGCCCTGTTTTACGTGAAGAGGAAGGAGCAAGTATGGATCTTAAAACACCGCTTTACGATACGCATGTCAAACTTGGAGGGAAAATAGTGCCCTTTGGCGGCTATATGTTGCCGGTCGAGTACGAAACGGGCATGTTGAAAGAACACATGGCCGTCCGGCAGGCTGCCGGTCTGTTTGACGTCTCGCATATGGGTGAGATTTTCATTGAAGGAAAAGGCGCACTGGATTCTCTTAACGTCATTATGACGAATGATTTTACCAATTTGAAAATCGGACGCGTTCGCTACACACTGATGTGCAACGATGACGGCGGCATCGTCGATGACTTGATCGTCTACCGTCTGGCGGAAGACCGATTCATGTTGGTCGTCAACGCGGCCAATACGGCAAAGGACGACGCACACATTCGCGCCCATCTGCTGCCGGATACTGAAATGCACAACCGATCCGAGTCGATCGGTCTTTTGGCGCTTCAGGGACCGCAATCGGCCGCTATTTTGTATAAATTAGCGGATCAAGAAACTATACCGACAGGTTATTACAGTTTTCGTGAGCACGTACTGGTTGGCGGCATCGAGTGCCTCGTGTCTCGTACGGGATACACGGGTGAGTACGGCTATGAGTTTTATTGTACGTCGGACGAGGTTGTGAAGTTATGGCATAAACTCATGGATGCCGGAAGCGAATTTGGCTTAATCCCTTGCGGTCTTGGTGCACGAGATACTTTGAGGTTGGAGGCTTCGATGCCGCTTTACGGCCACGAGATGAATGAATCGTTGTCACCTCTTGAGGCGGGTCTCGATTTTGCGGTTAAGATGAACAAGGATTTCATAGGAAAAGATGCGATCATAAAGAAAGGCGTCCCGCGCAAACGCGTGGGAATGCGTGTTGAAGGACGCGGTATTATCCGTGAGAATCAGGACGTCTACCTCGGTGAAAAGAAAATCGGCGTGACGACGTCCGGAACATATCTTGCTTACCTCAAAGGCGCATATGCCATGGCATATGTCGAAACAGGAACGGTGGAGCAGGGCGATCAAGTGGAAGTGGATGTGCGCGGTCGACGCATCAAGGCTGAGATCGTACCCTTTCCTTTTTATAAATCTGAATAAGGCATGTGCATGCAACGATAGAAGAATAGGGATTCTATAAATCGAAACGGCACAACAGAGCGTAAGTAGATGGAGGTTTACATGAAAACACCGACAACATTGAAGTACAGCAAAACACATGAATGGGTTCGCGTGATGGACGACGGCATCGTTGAAATCGGCATAACAGATTTCGCTCAAAGCGAGCTCGGAAGCCTTGTCTTCGTCAATCTTCCTGATGAAGGCGATGAAGTTGAAAGTGGTGAAGCATTCGGCGACGTTGAGTCGGTCAAAGCCGTTTCCGACGTGATCAGTCCCGTCTCAGGCGAGGTGGCGGAAGTGAATGAAGTGCTACTCGATCATCCTGAAATGATCAACGACAGCCCCTATGAGGCGTGGATAATTCGCGTCTCTGACATCACCAGTGAGGAAGAACTCTTGGACGCAGAGGCGTACGATCAGTTCTGTGAAACCGAGGGCAGCTAAAATGGGCTGCTACGTTCCAAATACCAAAGCGCAGCAGCAAAAAATGCTGGAGACCATCGGATTCACGTCGTTCGATGATCTTTACAAGGTGATCCCTGAATCGATGCGCGTCAAGTCGTTGAAGCTTGAACCGGGGAAAAGCGAGCTGGAAGTGCGTCGGATCATGGAGGAACTTGCTGCTAAAAACAATCCGTTTAAGTCGATTTTCCGCGGTGCGGGAAGCTATGACCATTACATACCGTCTGTTGTTAAATCGGTGACATCTAAAGAATCCTTCCTCACGGCGTATACGCCGTATCAGGCGGAGATCAGTCAGGGCGTATTGCAGTCCATCTTTGAATACCAGACGATGATTTGCGAATTGACAGGCATGGATGTCTCGAACGCGTCCGTTTATGACGGTCCCGTTGCGGCCGCTGAAGCGGTGCTTATGTGCGAGACGAGGAAACGAAGTTGCGTTGTGCTTTCAGGGGCATTGCATCCACACGTAATTGAAGTAGTAAAGACGTATTGCGATGCGCGTTCCGTTGAGGTTACCGTTGTACCGCCTAAAGGCGGAAAAACAGACATGGAAGGCGTCAAAGACGCCCTAAAAGATGATGTGGCATGCCTTTGTTTCCAGCAACCCGGATATTACGGCATCATCGAAGACGCGGAGGCGTTATGTGCGTTGGCGCATGAAGCTGGTGCGAAATCGGTGATGTATGTCAATCCGATCGCAATGGCGCTTCTCAAGACGCCTGCGGAATGCGGTGCCGATATAGCAGTCGGTGAAGGGCAGCCGCTCGGCATTCCGATGAGTTTTGGAGGCCCTTATCTTGGCTTTATGGCAACGACTCAACGCATGATGCGCCAACTTCCTGGCAGGATCGTCGGTGAGACGACGGACAGCCGCGGCGGCCGCGCTTTTGTACTGACGCTTCAGGCAAGGGAACAGCATATCAGGCGCGAAAAGGCCTCAAGCAACATCTGTACGAATCAGGCTCTGTGCGCCATGACGGCGAGCGTCTATCTAGCCGCCATGGGACCTTCAGGTCTCGAAGCCTGTGCGACGCAATGCCATAGCAAAGCCGTCTATGCCAAGGATCAGCTGGTATTGATCAAAGGCATATCCCTTTGCTACGACGAGCCTTTCTTTCATGAATTTGTTACGACGTGTCCCGTTGATCCTGAAATCCTCAATCGCCGGTTGGCAAAGGAGGGCATTCTCGGCGGACTTCCGATTAATGAGGGCTTGCTCTGGTGTGTGACAGAAAAGCAGAGTAAAGAAGAGATCGACCGGATGGTCGCGGTGGCAAGGGAGGTGTGTGAATCGTGAAACTTATATTTGAACGCGGTTATAAAGGAAGAGGAAGCGAACACTTGCCCGATTGCGATGTGCCGGTTTGTCAACTTCCCGAATCGATGATAAGGGCAGAAAAGCCTGCCTTGCCCGAGGTATCCGAGATTGAACTTGTGCGCCATTATACAGAACTCGAGAAACAGACGTACGGCGTGAACGACGGATTTTATCCGTTGGGTTCCTGTACCATGAAGTACAATCCTCGAATCAATGAGGAGATGGCATCGTTACCCGGTTTTACGAACATACATCCATTACAGAGCCAAGATACGGTTCAGGGATGTATGGAGGTGCTTTATAAGGCGGAAGAAGCGTTAAATGAAATTACTGGTATGGATCGCTTTACGATGCAACCTTCAGCCGGAGCGCACGGCGAGTTTACCGGATTGCTCCTGATTCGAGCTTGGCATCTCCATCACGGAAACACACAACGCACAAAAGTGATCGTGCCTGATTCGGCGCACGGCACCAACCCTGCGACGGTGACGATGGCCGGATACGAGACGGTCAATGTGCCTTCTACGAAAGACGGTCTTGTCGATCTTGACGCGTTGCGTGAAGCGGTCGGTGAGGATACGGCAGGTCTGATGCTGACGAATCCGAACACGCTCGGTCTCTTTGATCCGAACATCGGGGAAATTACGAAAATTATCCATGACGCCGGCGGTCTTTGTTATTACGACGGCGCTAATTTGAACGCCGTCATGGGACAGGCACGTCCGGGTGACATGGGATTTGACTGCGTGCACCTCAATGTGCATAAAACTTTTTCGGCACCGCACGGCGGCGGTGGGCCTGGATCCGGCCCGGTGGGCTGTAAAGCATTCTTGGCACCATTCCTGCCCGGTCCTGTCGTGGAAAAAGAAAACGGCGCGTATACGTTTAAGACGCCTAAGTTTTCGTTTGGACGCGTCCGCGGTTTCCACGGCAATTTTCTCGTGCTAGTGAAGACGCTGACCTATATTCTTTCATTGGGACGAGAGGGGATTCCGGAGGCTTCAGCCAATGCTGTACTCAATGCCAACTATCTCATGAACAGGATCGCGAAAGATTACGATATAGCCAGCGGTTCGCATTGCATGCACGAGTTCGTGATAACGCTTGAGAGACTACAGAAAGAGACCGGTGTTTCAGCACTTGATGTGGCCAAACGCTTAATCGATTACGGCATACATCCGCCGACAATGTATTTCCCTTTGAATGTAAAGGAAGCGCTCATGGTCGAGCCGGTGGAGACAGAACCGCTTGAAACACTCGATGAAGTGGCTGCGATCTTCGAACAAGTAATGGAGGAAGCAAGGGAAAATCCCGATCTTCTACACGGCGCCCCTCACAATGCACCGATCGGAAGGCCGGACGAAGTGAATGCAGCAAGAAATCCGGTGTTGAGATACACGCCGTAACGCAAGAAAGAGGCTCAGATGATCGGTGACGGTATCGATCGTCCATCTAAACAAGCCTTAATGATGTTCTAACAACTTAACGACATGATTGCTAAGAAAGGTGCTTTATTTTGTAGAAGCACCTTTCTTACAGAAGTGAAAGATGGCCTCAAGGTGATGGGGAGTGTATCCTAAAGAAGTGCCTGCATCGACGCCGTTGTCAAAAGAAATAAATATAGGATAATGACAGGTAAGAGCAGTTATGAAATAGGTAAGAAGAGCGTGATGAAGATGTTATACACTCATTCCCTTTATTGAGAGTTGGAAGATGATCACTAAGTTATTCGCTTACACAAGCAGGGGGACACAAGTCTGGGATAATCAGGCTTTGGAATCTTTTTTTCTGAACGATGTTCGTGAAGGGGAGTGCATCCTCTATCTTTGGCAGAATCAGAATACGGTTGTCATCGGGCGAAACCAGAACGCATGGAATGAGTGTGCTGTCGATGATTTAGAGCGGTCGGGCGGTGCGCTTGCTCGGCGCCTTTCCGGAGGAGGCGCCGTCTATCACGATTTGGGAAACATTAATTTTACATTCCTTGTGCATTCGCAAGATTACGATGTCAAGAAACAATCAAGCGTGATATTGTATGCGGTGCGTGCACTTGGCATTAATGCAAAGATGTCGGGTCGGAACGATCTTATCGTTGACGGCAAAAAGTTTTCAGGTCATGCCTATTACCGAAAAGGAGATCGCTGCTTTCATCACGGCACCATCATGGTCGAGATCGATACGATGAAGCTGTCTTCGTTTCTTACGGTATCGAAGCCTAAATTGGAGAAAAACAGTGTCCCGTCGGTACAATCGAGAGTTGTTAACCTGCGTGAGTTAAAACCCGATCTGACGGTCAAGTGTGTAGAAGAGCAGTTGATTTCAAGTTTTAGTGATGTCTATGGTCTTCCAGCGGATATATTCCCCGAGGCGCGATTGAATCGCAGCGTGATTGATGAAGAACGGATAAAATTTGCCGATTGGGATTGGCGCTATGGTTCAAGAGCCGATTTCCCCGAAAAAACTGTCGGCAGATTTAGTTGGGGCATGGTCGAGATCGGTTATCATGTACAGCAAGGCGTGTTAAAGAATGTTGTTCTTTATTCCGACGGTATGGAGGCGGAACTGTTGTCGGAAATCCCTATACGGCTTGAAGGATGTCGTTACACGCCGCAGGCGCTCTTGGAGCGTCTCATGACGATTGAGGCGACGACGAGTCTTGAAAAAACTATTTTGCAGGATATCGGATCACTGTTTTAATAAATGAAAACACGTGCGGTGTATTCATGGGCATTTTTTTCATTTATTTCGAAAATACGTGATACGTCGAATGTGAGAATGCGCATCTACGACGAAGGACAATGGAACAATCTGAACTGATATTTTTGACACATGCTCATCAATGTCATCGCATGCACAACGCGGGATAATGGGCTAAGTGATCGACTAGATCGAAAGAGAAGAAAGGAACGCCATGGACACTTTATTTGACGTTGTTGTGATCGGCGGCGGCATCGGCGGTTATACGTGCGCGGCGAAGCTCGCCTCTTTGGGGAAAAAGACGGCTCTCGTGGAGCGCGATCAGTTGGGGGGAACGTGCCTGAATCGAGGCTGTATTCCGACTAAAACGCTGCTTCACGCGGCATCGCTTTTGTCGGACATTGAAAGAGCGGCATTTTTCGGTCTGACGCCGACGACTTCCTCAGTGGATTTTCCTGCGCTGAAAGCACGCAAAGATGAGGTTGTGTTAACACTTCGTCAAGGCGTTGAACGCATGCTTAAATCTGCTAAGGTCAACGTCATCGAAGGCGATGCCTTCGTGCCGGCTCCGGGCATTGTCGATGTGAACCTGCAAGACGGTGAGTCGGTGCGTCTTACGGCACAGGATTTGGTTGTTGCCGTCGGCTCTTCTCCCGGCAAGCCGCCCATTCCCGGCCTTGATCTTCCCGGCGTTTGGACAAGCGACGACATCCTCGAACAAGTTCCTTCGTTAGATTCTCTCATTATCATTGGCGGCGGCGTGATCGGCATGGAGTTCGCCTCATTTTATGCGTCGATCGGAACAAACGTGACTGTGCTTGAAGCATTGCCCTCAATCCTGCCGAATATGGATCGCGAGCTTGGACGCAGTCTTACAGCCCTTATGAAAAAACGCGGTGTCGTCGTGAACGTTAGTGCGCTGGTTAAGGAAATAGTGACCTCGGACGACGGTTTGACCGTTGCATACGAAGTTAAAGGGAAAATGGAAGAGGCCAAAGGGGAGGCAGTGCTGATCTCCACCGGACGCCATGTTCATCTGGAAGATGTTTTTGCGCCCTCTGTGCTTCCTCAACTCGACAAGGGAAGAGCTGTGACTGATCGCACAATGCGTACCGATATTCCGCATATTTATGTCATCGGCGATGCGGCGGCTGGAAGCCCGCAGCTTGCGCACACGGCATCTTCTCAAGGACTCGTGGCAGCCGCGGCTATCGCAGGTGTCCCTTCTGATATTGATATATCGCTAGTGCCGTCATGCGTGTATACGGATCCCGAAATCGCTTGCGTCGGGTTGACGGAAGCGGAAGCAAAGGATACCGGAATACGTGTGGTTACCGGCAAGTGTTTGACGTCAGCGAGCGGCAAATCGCTGATCAGCGGACAAGAGCGTGGCTTTGTGAAACTTGTCGCCGACGAGAACGGTGTTCTTTTAGGCGGACAGCTCATGTGTGCGCGCGCGACCGACATGATAGGTGAGATCGTCGCCGCGATATCGGCAGGGATGACCGTTAAAGAGTTGGCTTCTTTCGTCCGTCCCCATCCGACGTTTGAGGAAAGCATCGGCGAGGCGGCGAGCATCACCGCCGAAAAAGTCGCTCAGTTGCAAGGGCAATAATCTTCGCATTAGGATATCCGGGCTACGGATACTTTTCTTGTGAAAGATTCTTTCCGAATTGTGGATTCTTTTTTGACGACAGATGCTTTCCTATGCGGCGCAAAGAAGTTCTGCCCAAACTGCGAATTTTAGAGTGAGCGGTGATGTGATCATTTTTTAATGGTGCGCTTTCTCCTGTAAACGGCTGACTTAGCCTCAATAGGCCACCTGAAGGCGCACCGAAAAGCTGAAGATAAGGAAAAACATGGCAGAACTGGTGCTTTTCTCCACCCTGGCTTTGTTCGTCGGCATTATTTTGGATGCTGTTTTGGGAGATCCTAAAGGATGGCCTCACCTTGTTAAATGGTTTGCAAAGGTGATTGAATACATGGAGAAGAAGCTATATCCCATGACAAACAAACTACTGGCGGGCAAGCTGATAGTGGTGTTTGTTCTTTTCATATGCGGGGGTGTTCCAGCATTGATTTTGGTCGTTTCCTGGAACGTCTCGCCCTGGTTTTTTCTTGCGTTGGAAAGCTTGCTGTGCTGGCAGCTGCTGGCTGCAAGAAGCTTGCGGGATGAAAGCCTCCCGGTCTATGAGGCTCTTATCAGGCAGGATCTTGAAGAGGCGAGGACGGCATTGTCCTGGATCGTTGGAAGGGATACTGCGGCTCTGGACGATGCGGGCATCGCACGGGCAGCCGTGGAAACCGTAGCTGAAAACACAGCTGACGGGGTGGCTGCGCCGTTAATGTATATCGTGCTTGGAGGCGCTGCTTTGGGTTGTGTGTACAAGGCCGTTAACACAATGGACTCCATGGTGGGCTATCGTAACCGGCGCTACGAACAATTTGGCCGCTTCGCCGCTCGACTGGACGATGTGTTGAACTATATTCCCTCTCGCATATGCGCGCTGCTAATGATACTTTCCAGCGCTATGTGTGGTTTATCTTTTCGAAATGCATGGCGTATCTGGCGCAGGGACAGGCGCAACCATGCCAGTCCTAATGCCGCCCAGACCGAATCGGTGTTGGCGGGAGCTTTGGGAGTTCAGTTGGCCGGCGATGCGTGGTATTTTGGCAAATTACATCGAAAACCCACCATCGGGGATGCGACGAGGCCTATTGAGCCCCGGGACATCCGTCGAGCCCACCGCGTATTGCTGATAACCAGTTTGTTGTTGTTTTTTCTGTCGTTTCTTCTAAGAGGTGCACTGTATGCAGCGCTATGAACACGATGGGGACATCTACGAATGCAGCCGGAGTGTTCCAGATTTCTCTACCTGTGAGGATCACTCTCTGTCGTGTCTTTTTCATGTTTCCAAATCCGATGAATTTTTCCTACTGCGAGGAGTTCCGTATGCAACGCTATGACCACGGTGGGGACATTTATGCCCACAGTCAGCCTGTTCTGGATTTTTCTTCTAACATCAATCCGTTGGGTTATCCGCCGGGCTTAAAGGACGCCCTCGTTCAGAATCTGGAAAACTTTCAGCGCTATCCCGATGCACATTGCCGGAAACTGAAGCAAGCCATTGCCGCACATCATGGTATTGCTACAAATCAGGTGCTATGCGGCAATGGCGCTTCTGATTTAATCTATCGAATCTGCGCCCATTTTAGATCGTCCAAAGCCCTGATCGCGGCTCCCACTTTTTCTGAGTATGAACGCGGGGTGTACGCTTATGGCGGTCATGTCAAAGAGCATTTGCTGAAAGAGGACAATCATTTCGATGTGGACGATACTATCCTAAACGCCATCACACCGGATATACGTGTTGTTTTTCTTTGCAGTCCAAACAACCCGACGGGCAGGCTGATTTCAGTTGACTTGTTACAGAAGATTGCCAACCAGTGTCAGAAGCTTGACATCTTTTTAGTGTTGGATGAATGTTTTCTTGATTTCACTTTCGGCAAATCTATGATTTCCTCTATGAATAGTTATCCAAACTTGCTGATTCTGCGTGCTTTTACAAAAATGTATGCTATGGCAGGTTTGCGCTTGGGTTATTTATTATCTGCTAATCAGGATCTATTAGATTCCATTGCGGCTTTTGGCGCTACTTGGAGCGTCTCGGGTCCTGCCCAAGTAGCGGGTTTGGCCTCGTTAAGCGCTACGGACTGGACGGAAATAACGCGCGAATACATTAAAAAAGAACGTGCATTTATGCACAATGAGCTGCAAGCCTTGGGGCTCAAGGTGTTTCCTGGGGAGGCCAACTATATTTTGCTCAAAAGCGAGCGGCCGCTGTTTCGCCCACTGCTTGAAAAAGGCATCTTAGTTCGAGATTGCGGCAACTATACCGGTCTTTCCGGCCGTTTTATTCGCATCGGCATTCAGACGAGGGAGAACAACATTAAGTTGCTTAATGCTTTAAAGGAATTGTACTGCTCGATTGCATGAATCGCGGGAGGTCAGTAACACCCTCAAGCTGCTTACTGTGTTAAAGGAATTGTACGGTTTGATTGCATGAGTAGTGGCAAGTCAGCAACAACCTCGAGATGTTTGCTGTGCTAAAGGAAGTACTTTATGGCTAAAACGATTATGATTCAGGGCACCATGTCCTCTGCAGGGAAAAGTTTGCTTTGCGCGGGATTGTGCAGGGTATTTTGGCAGGACGGTCATCGTGTAGCGCCTTTTAAAAGTCAGAACATGTCCTCCAATTGTTACATTTTACCGGAGGGGTTGTTCATGAGTCAGGCGCAAGTGACGCAGGCTGAGGCCGCCGGCATCAAGCCCGATGTACGCATGAATCCTATCTTGTTAAAGCCAAAAAGCGATATGGGTTCAGAGGTGATTGTCAATGGTGTATCCAGAGGCCATATGAAAGCGGCAGACTATTCTCAATACAAAAACAGCCTCATCCCGGACATCTTGCGTGCTTTCCATTCTCTATCTTCTGAGTATGACATTGTTGTTATTGAAGGTGCCGGCAGTCCTGCTGAAATTAATTTAAAGCAGAACGATATTGTCAACATGGGTTTGGCCCGTATGTGTAAAGCGCCGGTGCTGTTGGTAGGGGATATCAATCGGGGCGGTGTGTTCGCCCAGCTTTACGGCACGATCGCTTTGTTGGAAGAAGATGAGCAAGCCATGATTAAAGGTATGATCATCAATAAATTTCGCGGGGATATCAATCTGTTAAAACCCGGTCTTCGCATGATCGAAGACATCACCAATAAACCGGTTCTCGGTGTGCTTCCCATGCTGGACATCAATCTGCCGGAGGAGGACAGCCTATTCATGGACATGCAACTGTCTTCACAAAATCCTCAAGGAAAAGCATCAAATGTGAAGACGCAAAGAGAGGCACAATACAACACTCTTGCCCAAGCAATAAGGGAAAACGTGAACCTGCAGGAAATCTATGCCATTTTGGAAGCGGGTTTATAAAAACGGGCGAGATATATTACTGAATAGTATGAACTTCATCAGACAATATCCGAGGAGTGCAGGGTTGCTAAACAAGCTGGCCTCAAAAGTTTTCCCGAGCTAAAGAAAGAGTGTAAATACGGAAGATAATTGCTTGAAAACCATCAAACATCGAAAGACGGCGAGTTTTCGCGGCAATACGAGAACCAGTTACCGTTTTCTATGATCTCTTCACGGGCGAGCTCGGAAAACAGCTGATCGTTGTCTGCGTTGCCGCGCTCGAACTGTTCCTTTGCAGAGAGATATAGCGACGCCATCTTTTCGTGATCAAGACTTTTTCGCTCTAAGGACAGTTTGCCGTAATAGCTGGAGAGGAATAGCGTTATGGCTGATACACCGCCCAAAACGATCTTCAATAAACTTCGCAGGGTGAATGCTTGATCTTCATGTTGCATGAGAAAAGCGGGGAGCGGCTCTTCTATGAT
>LSQX01258634.1_pt2 | contig 11181 bp, 8 predicted proteins | sample 654561 | NCBI WGS metagenome assembly LSQX01 (sample SAMN04489861, study PRJNA283612) | anaerobic digester metagenome | isolation source: 4 biogas reactors fed with cattle manure at either 37C or 55C with and... | place: Denmark: Kongens Lyngby | collected 2014 | reverse complement strand
GTAATAGAGGCAATGAAGAAATGTGGCTCAGTATATTTTGGTGCAATAGGGGGGGCAGGAGCGCTTATTGCAGAAGCTATTGAACTCGAAGAGTTGGTTGCATTTCCGGAGCTGGGCACTGAAGCAATTAGAAAGCTTACGGTCAGAAATTTTCCTGTTACTGTTTTAATCGATAGTCATGGCAATAATTTATATGAATCCGGCAAGGCTGAATACAGAATAGTGAAATAAAAACGAATTTTCAGCAATACTTAATTAACTCAACTTTTCCACAGTATTTATGGGCTCTTTGCCACTAATGTAGCATTGCTCACCGCGGTCAAAAAGCAAACTTTTTGACCTTAACTTGTGAGCAACCAGAGCCTCAAAATACTATAAGTGGGAAAGTTGAGTTGTTTATATATACTGATCATGTACTATACTTATCGTGCACCAATTATATCAACGCTGTACTGAAATATCTTTCAGCCCTGTCTGCAAGTATAGTCACAATTGTTTTGTCCTTGCCATATTTTTCAGCCATTTGCATTGATGCCCATACATTTGCTCCCGATGAAGTTCCTACGAGAAGTCCCTGCTTCGAAGCCAAATCCCTTGCTGTCTGAATAGCATCGTCATCTGTAACCTCAATAATTTCATCTATACGTGACTCATCAAGAACAGGTGGAACAAAACCGTCTCCTATTCCCTGTATTCTATGCAAACCCGGCTCATGCCCCAAAAGGGCTGAAACATTTTTAGGCTCAACTGCTGCTATTATGCATTTAGGATTCTTTTCCTTAAGAAATCGGCCTATACCTTCAAGGGTACCACCGCTTCCAAGTCCCGACACAAAAACATCAACCTTTTCATCCAACTGTCCCCATATTTCAACAGCAGTTGTAATATAGTGAATTCCAGGATTGTCCTGATTTTCAAACTGTTGCGGAACAAAGAGAGATGAATCCTCAGCCTGTCTTCTCTTCACTTCATCAACAGCACCGCCTATACTTGCTTTAGCAGGTGTAAGCACTAACTCCCCTCCAAAAGCTCTTATTATCTTTTTTCGTTCTTCACTCATATTTTCAGGCATAACAATAATTACACGATAACCCTTTTGTACACCTATCAGTGTAAGTCCAATTCCCGTATTTCCAGAAGTAGGCTCTATTATTGTCATTCCTTTTTTAAGTTTTCCTGTAGCTTCAGCCCGTTCGATCATATATTTGGCAATTCTATCCTTTATACTTCCTCCGGGATTCAAATACTCTGCCTTCGCATAAACACGTGATCCTGTAAGTTTTTCCAGACATAACATAGGCGTATTGCCTATAAGATCAATTACGTCATTTATCTGCATAATATTTACCTCATAATAATTATTGTATAGTTTAACTATATTGAACTTGATAAGAATTTTACATCTCTCTAAATACAGTTAATATAAATCCTATTTTTATTATATTCGGCACTAATCAAAAAAGTCAACTATATACATCGGGAAAATGATTTTACATTGAAGAATTTAGTTTTGGCGGTATTACATTAAGGAATGAGTGTCCAGCAAAAGGCTTCGGGACTCGATGCCCCGGAGCCTTTTATTAGGACCATTTCCTAATAAGCATAAACATATACCGGATAACTGTAATCTGAAATTCTGTTTCCAGCTGGGTCTACAACAGCCAGATAAAAAATACAGTTTCCCCGGAGAGTTTCGACAGTTACTGAGGTATTGTTTGAAGTGTTTGTAACTTCAGCAACTTTTACAGGGTCTCCGGATGATCCTGCAACTTTTCTATAAACTCCGTAACGGACGCCCGTTTCCGGACTCCACCAAGCAAGACCAGCGTTTAGCCCGTTGCAGCTTGTAAACCAAAAACTAGTCGGCGCCGGTAAAAATGATCCGACATTAACCTTATTGCTAAAAGGTGATATCCTTATTCCGTCTTGATTCACAACAGCACTATAGTAGTCGTAACTACCTGTTAAACTGTCTGTAAGAAAAGAGGTGTATTGCGTTTTACCAATTCTCACAGGCTCCCCCAATTCTCCAGCTACTTTCCTGTAAACTGCACACGTACTACCTTGCGTGCCGCTCCAGCTAAAGCTGTCACTTGAACCGTTGCTGTTATTATGCCTAAAATTCGTAGGTGCTCCTACAAGGTAGGTCTCTATTGTTTTGGCATTGCTGAAGGCTGATATTCTCTTACCATAAGCGTCTACAACAGCAACATAAAAATCACAAATACCGTACAAAGTGCTAACTGTCAACTCATTCTTGGTAGTTGTTGTAAAAATTTCAGGCTGACCTAAAGCTCCTAATATTCCATGGGATCTTCTGTAAATTCCATACCTCACCTGACCTGTAACATCCCAAGCTAATTTTACCGACAATCCGCTTCTATAAACAACTCTCAGATTGGAAGGCTCAGGTGTCATTACGCCAACTGAAACAAATGCATTTTGAGTAGATTTAACTTCCTGGCTGTTGGCACCATATAGTAAAGTTGCGGCATGAACAGTAGCATTTGCAAACTGCATGAATGTCATGTCACCGACAATGTACCCGTCGTTTATCGCGTCATAGAATATACTTGCAAGCTTTCCATACCCTATAGCTACCACCGATTGGTTATTATGAGTTCCTCCCATTGCAATAAGACTTGCAGCCTTTGTTATAAGCCCTCCGCCGCTGTGAGAAGAGATGTCGGGATCTTGCAAATAATCCGCGTAGTCATCAATATCAGGATTTGCACAGTCTCTGAAAACTATACCCAGATCTTCTCCCATAGTCCAGTCGGCAACTCCTTCGTGAGGAACAAAGTACTCGCAGATAGTAGCAAATACATCAGCTACACCTTCATGTATAGCACCGTATTCCGTGCCTGTCGGTGAGTATGACAAACCTTCTGAGAACAGAATTCCATGAGTGTATTCATGGGCTGCTACATCAAAAGCTGCTGCTGTGCTTTTACCGTTAGGCCCTAGTCCAACCATATATGTAATTTCATTCTCAGCACCGCTTGCATTCAAGCTATGATTGTACTTGGCAATTGTGGCTATTAATGTAGACCCTAAATCATCATTACCATTCCTGTTAAAAGGAGGTGCATTAAAGAATTCTGCAACTTTTGTCACATTGTCATGTATATCAACAGCATGAGCCTGATAATTATCCGGGGTTCCTGAGTCAAAAAAACTGTCTGGCTCTGAAAAAATAGGCCAGGAATACTTTCCATTTATTAGGTATCTCATGCGTGTTTCAATTTTCTCATTGGTATTATTCAAATAATAAGTATTATTTTTATAGTCAGCCAATATTTTAAGTCCGTATTTTACAGTTCCGGATTGTCCTATTCCCAAACCTTCAATCGGCTGTTGAAAATCTGCAATATTGCTTAACACATTCAGAATAGACAAGTTGGAAGCATCCACGTAATATTCCAGGTCTATGCAGTTTTCCGTGCGCTGAACTACTTTTACCTTATAGGCATATACGTAGTTCTCTCCGACAGGATAAAGAATCAACTCAGGCTTAGGGTTTTCAACATACTCTGGCGTAAAGCCCAGATGCTTTTCCACAGCCTCTATGATATCTTTCTTTTTTACTTTAATATAGCTTTTAGGATTCTTGACCTTCTTTTCAATATTGTCTGTAGCTTTACCTGATACACATTCCAGTACACCTTTATTGTCTATATGAAAATTACGTTCGGTACCATATATCGGTACCCCTTCATAAGTCTGTATTGTCAATACTACATTTTTAGACTTGGAATTGGTAAACTTCCCGGTAACCTCAAATGCTCTCTTTGAAGCATTATTATTAGGTGTTTTTTCTTTAGATACCAAATTGGTATCATAATAATTACTTACTATCCTCTCGGGAGCAAGACGGGACTCTTTTGTTAATTCTCCCGATATAAACGATGGTTCTTCAGCATTATCAATAATAGAAATCTTTGGGACAAAGGATGGGACTTTTCCATTGTTTGATGCATAAATCGGAACAAAATTATTTGTTATAATACCCAGTACTAAAATTACACAGAAAAACTTACTTAATAGCTTCATCATTTTTTTCTCCCCTTTAAATAAAAATAATTGAACTTACGTGCGAACATTTAAAAAAAGCTTTTGTATACTTCTGCACACCTCCTTTAATTACTACTTTCCATAATTAATAGTATTTACCTTTTTAAATTATAACAGAACAAGTCTCATAATTCTACAATTACTTGCAAATAAAATTGAGTACCCATCAAGAATACTCAATTTTATTTCCTTTTGAAAGTGACTTTTTAAATTCTCAATTATCCTTATACTTTCCAACGTTATGTAAAAACTGCGTACTGTTTTATCCAGCAGTAGATATGATCCTTTTCTTCGACCTCTTTAACTCCAACTGCTGCTTATAAAGAATATGTATAATAGATTTTGATGCAATTTCAGCCATCTTATATACCAGTCCAAGACTGGTACTTTGAAGCATAATGGATGAAAGAGCCCCAAGCCCTGCCATTGTAACAATTCCCGACAAAGCAATATCACCTACAGGAGGTAAGTCCTTTCCAACACCGCTACCTGGTTTTATAGGTCTATTTGATACTTCAATTTACCCAACATGATTTATGTCACCTATTGAAGCATCCACAGCAATAACCAGCATCCCTGAAGTATCAATATTATCTACCGTTTCAACAATATTCAGTGCATGTACAGGCTTGTGGATAGTTCCATATAAATCAAAATCAAATATACTGTACCTTGATAACATATGACCTACCAACGGACCAAAACAGTCTCCTGTAGAACGGTCAGTACCTATAGCCACAACAGCTATTTTTTTGTATTCTTTATTTGTGTTTGAAACCAGCTTGTGAAGCTCTTGATTTAATTTGAATTGACACAACTTATCTTTGGTATCGATATAAACATTCTTACTTGCTAACATTGTCTTACTTTACTCCCATACAAAATAACAGTTTTGCCTCTCTCTAATACCTATATATTATATAGTATTTTTTGAAATAAATATATAATATCACGAAAATATCATAAAAATAATTTTACACTAAGAAATTTGTTGACACAAAAAGCAAAAACTTCTATACTTTTATTAGGAGTTGATGGCTCAATTCGCCAATAGAAATCTCCAAATAAGCATACATGTATGCATCAATATTAAGGTAAAGATATGATTAAAAAATTGATTATCTGTTTTTTAGTATTACTTAATTTATTTATCCCGGTCATCAGTGTGAATGCTTCTGAAATTGCCAATCTCGGCTTTGTGGAAACAGATGTTATTCTAATGCCGGACGGTAATGCGATTGTTTCTTACACAATACGCTACAATCTTGTACCCGGTAAAACTATGCTCGCATTTACCATGGAAGGCTTCGGAAGGATTAACCCGGCTTTTGATTATGAAAACGCCCGGGTCATTAAAGATGACAATACATCTCACGGCATTGACATATTAGACTTAGGCGGTGGAAAGTATGACATTATAAATTCAGGTGAAAAAAGACTTGGTGGAAATCATCTCACTTACAAGTTCCGTTTTACCGCAAATATGGCATCTGCCGGTTATATTGAAAGAACTGTTTCAGACAGCGGACAAAACCTTATGGTGTTTGGCTGGGCGCCCACTAAATGGGACGAGCAAATGGAGCATTATACTGTAACCATAAATTATCCTTTGGCTTTTCCTAAAGAATCAGGTACACGGGAAGAAGTAGAACAGTTTCTTTTAGATAACGGTTTTGCTACAGAAATGTGGATGAATGAAGAATACCTCATTGATTACAGGGTTCAGTCCTTGGAAGGAACACCCAGAGTTCAGGTATTGCTTCATAAGGAAAACCCTTCTGCAAAATATCACTTTAGAATTCAGCAATACATAAATGGGGATATTTTTAATCAAGTGCATGACTCCTCAAACCATATAGAACCTCAAGAGACTAGTAGCGGATATTCGGATAAATACTATTACGAAGAAGACTACGAATATTATAATGAGAATCATTCCACAAACCGTATGTCGTCGAGAATAGCGCTTTTTATTACACTTATTGTTTTGTTTTTAGCCACTTTTGCAGTTGTAGGAAAAAAGCATCGTTCTATGGTCACTGCTCACACTACCGTTGACGAGATTCAGTGGGCAAGATCTGACTGGGAGCCTCCAAATCTTGAGATAGCATCTTTTAGAAAGGATGGAAGCGTTGCTGAGGATTTGGATCACATTGAAGCGGCTCTTCTTATCGGCATGCCTTATAAAAGTATTCTTTCAGCCATTCTATCCAAACTTGTAGCACAGGAGTTTTTAGAAGAAGTCTCCAGAGATCCCTTGGTAGTACGTCGCATTGACCATAATAATTCCATTTACGATTTGAATGAGTATGAACGCATGATGTATGATGCTTCAGTAGATGGCGTTTTTGATGAAAAAGAGATAGAAAATATTTTGCAAAGACTGGTTGAAAATGTTCAGAAAAAAACCTGGGACTCTGATGTGGATGCGACACGCAAATATTATAATAAAAAGATTGTTGAAACCTATAATAAAGATAATCCAGACTCAGCACCTCATGAAGATGAATTTTATGAGGATGAAAGATATACAGGTTTTTGGGCATACTGGTATTGTCACTACAGCAGAATAAGCTATAACGTGTACAGTAACAACTATAACAGGTATCATGCATCTATGCCTGCAAATCCCGACAATATAACCGTTAATTCTGTTTTTGACTCAAATAATGGAGCCTTTGCCTGTCATTCAGCCTGCCATGACGCTTGTCATTCAGCTTGCCACGATGCTTGTCATTCGGCCTGCCATTCGGCTTGTCACTCAGCCTGTCATTCAGCCTGCCACTCAGCTTGTGTAAGCGGAGGTGCAAGATGACAAAAAGCAAATTGTACTGGGTTGACGAATTTATAAACCGCATAAAACCATATGTGTATATGCGTCTAAAGGATAATGTGCTTATTCGTATGCCTAATGAGGCATTCAAACTTAATACTACAGGAGCAAGGGTTATTGCACATATCTTAGATGGCGGTTCGGTACAGGACTTTATTCGTGTCCGCTCCGATATGCCCGAAACTGAAACTCAATTGGAAAGGTTTTTTGTCGATTTTTCAAGGTTGTGGAATAACAATATATGCGAGAATTATAAAACATCAGCCATACACAGGACAGAATTCAGTCTCGGATATATTAAGTTGCCTGTTTTGTCTGAAGTAGCACTTACTTACGCTTGTAATATAAAATGCCGATTCTGTTATGCAGGTTGCACCCAGAAGCAAAATCCATCACAGCTTGATATGGCGAGCTTTAAGAAGATCCTTGACATTATACGCTATGAAGCTGAGGTACCGAGTGTATCCTTTACAGGCGGTGAACCGTTGCTTTGCGAATATTTGCCCAAGCTGATAAAATATGCCTCAAAAACAAACAGGATGAGGGTTAATCTTATAACCAACGGCACATTAATAACCCCGCGTAAAGCAAAAGAACTTGCCCGTTCAGGACTTTCATCCGCTCAAGTAAGCATAGAATCCGTATATGCCTCGGGGCATGATGAGATTACAGGAGTTCCTGGTTCCCATGCCGCCTCTATTGCGGGCTTTAAAGCTCTTAAAGATGCCGGAATCAATGTCCATCCACATATAACAATATGCAAGATGAACAGGAATAGTCTTATAGAATATCCTGACTTCAGCAAAAGTATTGGAGCCGACAGATTTTCATCAAATCTCGTTATACCTGCTGGAAGAGGAAGAGACGATGAATTGACAATCCGTTACAGTGAAATAGGAGAAATCATAGCAAATATTCAATCTGTAGCTACAAAATCTGGTATTAAATATATGTGGTATTCACCCACTCCAATATGCCTTTATAATCCCATTTCCGCAGGCTTTGGAAATAAAGGCTGTAGTGCCTGCGAGGGGTTGCTATCTGTTAACCCTGAAGGCGACGTACTTCCCTGTTCAAGTTGGCCGGAGCCTATGGGAAATCTCCTTGACGAAGGCTTTGAGTCGGTGTGGTATAAAAAACGCTGTGAGTGGATACGAGGAAAGGAAGCTGCACCTGAAGAATGTAAAGAATGCAGGCATTTTTCAGCTTGTCAGGGTGCTTGCCCCCTTTATTTTAAGATCCACGGATGCGATGAACTCCATACCCCTTGGAAAACATTAGGGTTATTAAGAGAAAGGAGCACCATATGAGTAACAATATTCGTGTGCCAGGCTTTCCTCCACCGGAAAAACAAGATATTGTACAGTTTTATATATTAAAAAGTCTTTCTTATTCCACCAGAATGATGCTATATCTCATACTTATATTGGTTGGTTTTCTTATTCAACTGCTTACGCTGTCGAGATGGCCCGGAGCAATATTCTTAGTGTTTGCTACCCTGCTAAACCTAGTTCGCGGATACGATAGCCGCGCAAGACTGAAAAGCTTTTTTACCGATGGCAAATGGACTGAAGTTGATATAGACCGTATTCACCAGATCGTACAGCTTGATGTCAAAATATCAAAATGGGATAAGGACATACTTGATATCAGTAATCCATCGGGAATGTTTGCATTTATACTAATCCTTGTAGGTTTGTTCATTGGTTCATCTTTTTTAACTGCAATCTCTCAGTCAGTTATAATAGGAATTATTACCATTGATATAATCATACTTATTTTACCCCTATGGTTTAACGGAATACGTCGCATTCTTAAACAAAATAATCTTCGGATTAAAGTAGATATTATAATATTTCTGGAAGCATTCTTTAAGAAAACAAGGAAAAACGGAGAAAACTTCAAGCCCGCACTGATGCTTGCAAAGGATAAATCCGGAAAAAGCCTTCCGACCGATTCAAGGTTTACAATTGCTTTTGACGGTATGCCCGCTGATTTTTATGGTATTCAGGCACAGATAAATATAAATCTGGTACAAGGTACAAGTTACCCATATTTTTATTGTGTTATACCGGCAAAGCCGGGTTTCGGTCTGAAGGAATATCTCTCTAAACTTTATAAGGCAAAAAATGTAACGATAGAATTCCAGGAAGATCAAAATGCAGAGGTAATTGTTATAAGGCAGTATACAACAAAAACTTCTGGTTATCATACAAAAACCAAAGATTGCAGGCAAATTCTGGAGCTTGCTCTTGTAAATGCAAGATTAATTCTTGGATCTCAGAGTAATAATACAGAAGACAACATCTAGTACTTTAATTCCGTTACCCGGGAACCTAGTCTTCATCCTACCTTTACAGGTATAATATAAGGTTTACCGCTTTTTGTATCTTTAATTATATGAGGCTTTATACCGTATGCCTTATGAATATTTTCCTCATTAAGAACCTTTTTAGGCTCTCCTTGAGCAACTATGACTCCATTATTAATCAAAATCAGGTAATCACAATAGGATGATGCCAGATTAAGGTCGTGTAAAACAGTTATAACTGTCTTGTTTTCTTTTGTCAAACCCTTTATTATATCAAGAACTTCCATCTGGTGGTGTATGTCAAGGTGTGATACAGGTTCATCGAGAAGTACAACCCCTGTCTGCTGTACAAGAGCCCTAGCAATAAATACCCTCTGCCTTTCACCACCACTCACTTCATTAATCTTTCTGTCCTTTAAATGCCATACATGGGACTCAAGCATTGCCTTTTTTGCAATGTCTATATCGGCGCTGTTTTCAGCCTGAAACCTTTTTATATAAGGATACCTTCCCATAAGCACAATATCCATTACGCAAAAATCACAGCTGGACTCCACGCCCTGATACATACATGCAACTTTTCTTGAAAGTTCTTTACTCTTCAATTTACTTACATCGCTATTATCTATATATATCGCACCCTTTTGAGGTTTAAGCGTTTTAGCCATGCTTTTGAGTAAAGTGGTTTTACCGGAACCATTCGGACCTAAAATACCATAAAGGCGACCTTGCTCAAGATTTATAGAAATCTCCCGGAGCACTTTTGTTTTGCCATATGAAACATCAAGACTCTTTACAGTCATAGGATAAGTTTTTGCAAATTCCATTTATAACATCCTCTTCTTTCTTTTTAACAGTAATAAAACAAAAAACGGTGCACCAAACATTGAAGTTACCGCCCCGACAGGAACTTCAGCAGGCGAAACAGCAATTCTTGCCAAAGTATCACATATAACCAAAAAAACCGCTCCCCCCAAGGCTGAAAAAGGCAAAACCACCCTGTTATCAGATCCTGTAACAAGCCGTACTGTATGCGGAATAATAAGCCCCACAAATCCTATAACCCCTCCCACAGATACACAAGATGCCACAATCAATGAACATATAAAAAGCAGTATTTTTTTAACTCTTTCAACCTCAACTCCTAAGCTTCTGGCTTCATCCTCTCCGGAAGCAATAATATTTAAATCCCTGGCATAAATAAATATAAACAATATACACAAAATAATAACAGGTAAAAGTAATGCAATCTGACCCCAGCTTGCAGTTGAAACACTTCCCATCGTCCAGAAAACAATCTTCTCCACTTTATCCCTGTTTAAAACCATTATAACGGATATTACCGACAACGCAAAATTCCCAACTGCCACACCAGCAAGCAGAAGGTTTGTATTGGATATTCTGGCACCACTTTTTGCTATAGTAAATACAATAAAAATAGTCAGAAGCGAAAATATAAAAGCCGCTGCCGAAGAAAGCCCAAATCCCATTATTCCACTCTCAAAACCTGCTGCTATAGCCAGTGCCGCACCAAGTGCCGCACCTGATGATACACCTAGAACATACGGGTCTGCCAAAGGGTTAATAAACATTCCCTGATATGTAGCTCCTGAAACTGAAAGTCCCATACCAATTATTGCAGCTGCTAAAAGCCTCGGAACACGCACATCCCATATTATCAGGCTGTGCACTTCATTAATTGGGTCTGAAAAAAAAACCTTACCGACAAATGGTATCCTTGCACATATTATCCTGAGCGATTCAAAAAAAGATATATTTGCCGTACCTATTGTCGACATGAAAACTATCATAGCTAGCAATGTAATTATGCCCAATAACAAAACTATTAAGTATGTATGTCTTTTATCTGAAAATGACATCTCTATACACATCTCCAAAATTTATTATAAAACTTATTTACTCAACTTTCCCACTTATAGTATTTTGAGGCTCTGGTTGCTTA
>LSQX01160827.1_pt2 | contig 11181 bp, 9 predicted proteins | sample 654561 | NCBI WGS metagenome assembly LSQX01 (sample SAMN04489861, study PRJNA283612) | anaerobic digester metagenome | isolation source: 4 biogas reactors fed with cattle manure at either 37C or 55C with and... | place: Denmark: Kongens Lyngby | collected 2014 | reverse complement strand
GTCATCGGCGAGTTGCTCTCAGGCGCCTGTACCACTACTGGTGCGGTCTATGGTGCCCACATGCTGGCCGAATACCCCATCATGTTTTTCGGTACCGACGAGCAGAAGGAAAAGTACCTCACGCCTCTGGCCACCGGCGAATCGGTAGGAGCCTTCGGACTGACCGAGCCGGGCGCCGGTTCTGACGCTGGGTCTGTCAGAACCAGTGCGGTAAAAGACGGCGACGACTACATCCTCAACGGCACCAAGATCTTCATCACCAACGGTGGCGACGCCGAGATTTACGTGGTCGTTGCCAATAGTCGGCCCGAAAGAGGCATGCGTGGGATCACCGCCTTCATCCTCGAAAAAGGCATGGAAGGCTTCGAGTTCGGCAAAAACGAAGAGAAGATGGCTTATAAGTCACTGTCAAACCGCGAACTGATCTTCGACAATTGCCGCGTACCGGCCGAAAACATCCTGCACCGTGAAGGGCGCGGCTTCCAGGTGGCCATGGAAACACTGCGAGTAGGGCGAATCGGCATGGCTATCGGCGCCGTGGGCCTGTCGCAGGCCGCTTACGATGCCGCCGTATCCTATGCACTCCAGCGTGAGCAGTTCGGTCAGCGGATCGCCAACTTCCAGCTCATCCAGGCGCATCTGGCTGATATGGCTACCGAGCTTCAGGCCGGTCGTCTGCTCACCTACCTTGCCGCATGGCGCAAAGACCAGGGCCTGCCTTTCGAGAAGGAAGCGGCCATGGCCAAGCTGAAGACCTCGGAGGTCTGTGCTGCAGTAACCTCCAAGTCTGTTCAGATCCACGGCGGCTACGGCTACTGCTCGGACTATCCCGTAGAGCGCTACATGCGCGAGTCCAAGCTGTTCGAGATTGTCGAGGGCACATCGGAAATTCAGCGCCTGGTCATCGCCGGCCAACTGCTGAAAGAGGCGCAGATCTAACTCAACGCGGTATCGATGGGATGACCCGGTGGCCGTTTATCGCGGCTGCCGGGACCGATCTGCATGTCCTCAGGAGGACAGTTCCATGAGAATAATTGTATGCATAAAACAGGTTCCGGATACCACTGAAGTCAAGATCAATCCGGAAACCGGTACACTGGTGCGCGACGGGGTACCAAGTATCATCAACCCCTTCGACGAAAACGCCATCGAGGCCGGCCTGCAGTTGGTGGAGGAGCATGGTGGAGAAGTGATAGTCATCACCATGGGACCGCCGCAGGCCGAGCAGGCCTTGCGTGATGCTCTGGCTATGGGCGCCAATCGGGCCATCCTGATAAGCGACCGTGCCTTCGCAGGGGCTGACACCCTGGCCACATCATACGTACTGGCTCAGGCTGTTGAGCGTATCGGCGATTTCGACCTGATATTCTGTGGCAAGCAGGCCTTCGACGGAGACACAGGCCAGGTAGGCCCCGGCCTTGCCGAGCATCTGGGAATCCCGCAGATAACTTATGCCATCGACATCGAAGAGGTCACTGACAGAGAAATTCAGGTGCGGCGACTGCTCTCCGATGGCTTTGAGGTAGTCCGCACCAGGCTTCCGTGTCTGATCACTGCAGTCAAGCAGCTAAACGAGCCCAGAATGCCGGGGCTCAAGAGCCGGATGAAGGCCAAAAAGGCCGAAGTAGAGCAGTGGACCTGTGACTGTATCGGAGCGCTTGCCGATCGCTGCGGCCTGGATGGTTCGCCCACCAGCGTCATGCGTGTCTTCAGCCCTACCCGCCAGGTCGAAGGTGAGAGGATCGAGGGCGAGACGGCAGAAGAAAAGGTCTGCCGCCTCATAGACAAACTTCGTGATGCACAGGTGTTGTAGCCTTTCAACCGGTCAGTTCCGGTTGGCTTCTGAAAAGTGGAGGATTTTTCTATGCCCATTTACATAGTCGCTGAGGAGTGCAAAGGCTGCAAGCTGTGTCTGCCTGCATGTCCGTATGGTGCCATCGAAATGGTGGATGGGGTAGCGGTGCTGACCGACGACTGCACACAGTGCGGCGCATGTGTCAGTAGCTGCAAGTTTGGGGCAATCAAGCTCGAGCGTGTCGAGATGTGCGATGTGGACACAAGCCAGTATCGCGGGGTGTGGGTGGTCGCCGAGGTGAATGACGGGCGACTGGCTGATGTCACTCTGGAGCTTCTCGGTGAGGGACGCCAACTTGCCGACCAACTGGGCGAACAGCTCAGCCTGGTGCTGGTGGGCCACGAGGTAGAACCGCTGGCCGAGGTGGCCGCCGCCTATGGGGCGGACAAGGTCTATCTTGCCCAGGCTCCGGAGCTGGAGCGATACCGCACCGGTCCGTTTACCGATGTGATAACCGGCATCATCAACCGCTACAAGCCGGAGATAGTGCTCATCGGCGCCACTGGCATGGGCCGTGATCTGGCGTCACGTATCGCCGCCCGTATCAGTGCAGGTCTCACGGCAGACTGCACCGGACTTGAGATCAGCGTTGAAGACCGCCTGCTCTACCAGACCCGTCCGGCGTTCGGTGGCAACATCATGGCCACCATCGTCTGCCGCCATGCCCGTCCCCAGATGGCCACAGTCCGATCGCACGTGTTCCTGAAGCCCGAACCGGACCACAACCGCACCGCAGAAGTGGTGGAGGTGCCGGTTTCGCTCGACGAAAAGAGCATCATGACCAGGATCGTCGAGGTCATCAAGGAAAACGTGGATGCAGCTGCTAACCTACAGGATTCCGACATCATCGTTTCCGGTGGGCGCGGGCTGAAAAAAGCAGATAATTTCGAACTGATTCGCGATCTTGCCGATGCCATAGGAGGCGCAGTTGGGGCTTCCCGGGCGACGGTAGACGCAGGCTGGATCCCCGCCTATCACCAGGTCGGGCAGACCGGCAAGACTGTGCACCCCAAGCTCTATATCGCCTGTGGCATATCCGGGGCTGTCCAGCACCTGGCCGGTATGGGCTCTTCAGACTGTATCGTGGCCATCAACAGCGACCCCTCGGCTCCGATTTTCGAGGTTGCCCACTTCGGTATCGTCGGCGACCTCTTCGAGGTGGTTCCGGCTCTGACCAGGGCGATTCGCGAAGAGTTCGGAGGCTAGGTGATGCTCGCTTTCATATGTCCGGGCCAGGGCTCACAGAGCGTCGGTATGGCGCAGGATCTGTATGAGCAGTACCCAGTTGCGCGGGAGTTGCTCGACGAAGTGGCCGCTGGGGTGGACTTCCCGTTGCTGCCGACTATGTTTGACGGTCCGGCCGATGCACTAACGGCGACTGAAAACGCGCAACCGGCCCTGGTGGCTCACTCGCTTGCAGTGGCAGCAGTGCTGCAAGCCGAGGGCATCGAGCCCCAGATGGTAGCGGGTCACTCGCTGGGCGAGTACGCAGCTCTGGCAATCGCTGGTGTATTCACAGCGGCAGATGCGGTGCGTCTGGTGCGCAAGCGGGGTCTGCTTATGGCCGAAGCCGGTCGCGAGGTCGGTGGCACGATGGCTGCCATAATCGGCCTGGAAGAGTCTGCATTACGTGAGGCCCTGGCGCAGGTCAGTGAGGGTATCGTGGGCATCGCTAACTTCAACTCCGAGGACCAGACAGTCATCTCCGGAGAAGTCGAGGCGGTGCAGATAGCCGGAAAGCTCGCCACTGAGGCGGGTGCCAGGCGCGTGATACCGCTGCAGGTCAGCGGTGCGTTCCACTCACCGCTCATGCAGTCGGCAGCAGAGCAGCTTACTGAGGCCCTCGCGCAAGTCGAATTCGCGAATGCCACAGTGCCAGTCATCACCAACTGTGACGCCGCGTCGCACACTGACGCTGACGAGCTCAAGCAGGGGTTGGTGCAGCAGTTGACCCACACTGTACTATGGCGCCAATCGGTTGCGACCATGACCGAGGCAGGCGTGGATGCTTTCATAGAGGTCGGTGCCGGTACCGTGCTGAGCAAGATGATGCAGAGATCCAGGATAGATGCCGGAATCCATAACAGTGCCAACGTAGACGCCCTGCGCAACAGTGTAATCGAACTGGGCGGACTGAAACCAACTCAGTGAGGGAGAGTAGGATGCTGAATTTGACTGACCGGGTAGCCATGATCACTGGTGGTGCAGGTGGTTTGGGGTTGGCTCTGGCAGACAGGCTTGCCACTCTTGGCGCAAATGTGGTGGTAAACGATATACCTCAGGCTGAGGAGGCCGCTGAGCGCGTCGCTGAGATGGTGAGGAAGCACGGGCGCAAGGCGCTGGTGGCACTGGGCAGTGTGACCAGTGCAGATGATGTGGGCAAGACGGTTGACTCCGTGCTTGAGGAGTTCGGCAAGATAGATATCCTGATAAACAACGCCGGTATCACGCGTGACGGGCTGCTCATACGCATGTCTGAACAAGACTGGGATATGGTGCTGGAGATCAACCTCAAGGGCTCTTTTCTATGCACCAAAGCCGTAGCGCGTCCGATGATGAAGGCCCGGTACGGTCGCATCGTCAACATCGCCTCGGTGGCCGGTGTGATGGGCAACGCGGGGCAGGCCAACTACTCGGCTTCGAAGGGTGGCCTGATCGCCCTGACCAAGACCACTGCGAAGGAGCTCGCCAGTCGGAGCATCACCTGCAACGCAGTCGCCCCCGGCTTCATCGAGACCAGGATGACCGAGGTGTTGGACGAGCAAGTCCGTGCCCAGTGGCTACAGAACATACCGCTGGGGCGCCCGGGGACACCCGAAGACGTAGCTGATGTTGTCGCTTTCCTGGCCTCAGATGCCGCCGCTTATGTCACCGGGCAGGTGCTGAACATTGACGGTGGGCTGATTATGTAGCACACTGAAGCATATGGCAAATCCCCCGCGGCATTCGGTGCCGCGGTTGCATCATGGACACAACGGTAAACAAGAAAACTGGAGGTCATTGCCGTGGCACTGTACGAGAAAGTAAAAGAAATAGTAGTCCGTGAACTGTCCGTTCCCGAAAGCCAGGTCACTGAGGACGCCACTTTTCAGGGTGACCTGAACGCCGATTCGCTCGACGTTGTCGAGTTGGTCATGGCTTTTGAGGACGAGTTCGATGTGGAGATCCCCGACGAGGAGGCCGAAGGCATCACAACTGTGCGCCAGGCTGTCGAGTATCTCGAGAAGAAAGCCGGCGGTGCTTAGGCGGGCCGCCCCGCGTTTTGTCACATCGCATGACCAGTCCCATTTTCAGCAGCAGCCACCGCCACACCGGTTTGTCGCGGCCCCGCGTTCGCCACAGCGTACGTGCATGGTGCCGCGGATGCCGGTGTGGCTGACCGCTGCTATCTATTATCCGGAGACAAATGCATGGACACACGTGTAGTCATCACTGGTGTGGGGTCGCTATCGTGCTTCGGACCGGGCAGAGAACGTTTGTGGGAGGCTCTCTGCAACGAAGAGTGCGGTATAGACACCATAACCCACTTTGACGCAAGCGAGTACAAATCTCAGATCGCGGCTGAGTGCAGCAGAGACATAGACATCTCTGAACGCGTGGACCCCAAGCTCGCCAAGCGTGCGGACCGCTTCACACAGTATGCCATGTACTGTACTGATGAAGCTATGCAGCAAGCCGGCTTGCAGGTGACCGACGAAAACGCCGACGAAATTGGTGTGCTCATCGGGTCCGGCATCGGCGGCATGGAGACCTGGGAGAAGCAGTTTACGACTCTGCTGCGAAAAGGTCCGAGACGAGTAAGCCCTTTTCTCGTGCCTATGATGATCGTGGACATGGCGGCCGGGCTTGTCTCTATTCAGACCGGTGCCAAGGGCCCCAACCTAGCGGTAGTAACTGCTTGTGCCAGCGCTACCCATGCCATCGGTGAAGCGACGGCTATCATACGCCGTGGGCAGGCGCAAGCCATGATCACCGGTGGCAGTGAGACGGTGGTCTCTCCGACAGCCGTGTCGGGCTTCTCTTCGGCCGGGGCCGTGTCGTTTCGCAACGATGACCCGAAACACGCTTGTCGCCCGTTCGATCGCGACCGCGATGGCTTCGTCATCGGAGAGGGCTGCACCATCATGCTACTCGAGGAGTACGAGCACGCACGCGCGCGCGGCGCCGAGATACTGGGCGAGATCCTCGGTTTCGGCATGAGCGGCGATGCCTACCATATCACAGGTCCGTCTCCAACCGGCGAAGGGGCAGTGCGTGCCATGAAGGCTGCGCTGAAGGATGCGCGTCTCAATGCCGATGATATAGACTACATAAACGCTCATGCGCCGGGCACACCAGACGGCGACTCGATGGAAGCTCACGCTATCCTGGGGCTGTACGGTGACCAGTCGCCTCCGGTCAGCTCCACCAAAGGCAATCACGGGCATCAGCTTGGTGCCACCGGCGCCACAGAGCTCATCATGTCTCTATACATGGCCGAACACAGCTACATACCGCCCACCTTGAACTGCGACAGTCCCGAGGACTTCATGACCTTCGATATCGTGCGCGGGTCAGGCAGAGAGATGGCTATGAACACCATCATGAGCAACTCTTTCGGTTTCGGTGGACACAACGCAGTGCTCATTGCCAACCGTCGAGTACAGTAGCGGTGAGCGGTAGGTTTGCCCTTCGACCATCGTAGGTCACACAGAACCGGACGTATCACGGGCCAGGCAGCGGCACGAGTATGCTGTTGGTGCCCCGTTCCGGAGAAACGGATTACATGAACGTCTTTGACGCGGAACAGGTTCGCGATGAACTCGAACTGCCGCACGCTCAGGACCCGGAGTTGCTGCGCCAGGCGTTCGCACATGGCTCTTACGTGCGAGAGCAGGGGCTTGAGGCGATAGCATCGAACCAGCGTCTGGAGTTTCTCGGAGACGCTGTCCTCGACATGGTACTTGCGCATGAGCTCTACATCAGTAACCCTGACTTACCTGAGGGTGAGCTGACGAAGCTGAAGGCCGCTCTCGTGAGAGCCGAGACGCTGGCCCATGTGGCCCGCGAGCTGAACCTGGGCAAGTACTTGCTGTTGGGGCGTGGCGAAGAGGAGACAGGCGGACGTGGGAAGCCTTCCCTACTGGCCGACTGTCTGGAGGCGCTTATCGCCGCTATCTACCTGTCGGGCGGATGGCCTGCTGCCAGCGACTTCATCATGCGCCATCTGTGGCCCCTGGTTGCTGAGATCGAGGCCGGTGAGCACATCTTCGACCACAAAAGCACGCTGCAGGAGACCATCCAGGCACATGGCGGCAACCCGCCGCACTACATCACGCTCCAGACGCTTGGCCCCCCGCATCGGCGTGTTTTCGAGGTCGAGGTCAGGCACAACGGACAAGTGCTCGGCACGGGACGCGGGGCCAGCAAACAGGAAGCTGAGCAGGATGCAGCGCGTGATGCCCTGGTATGTAGCGATGAGTGGCTGGCACACTTGACCGGGTCAGCATAGGCAGCGCCTCATCATATCGGCTCCGACGCCCTCCCAGGCCTCTCCTGGCTATCCATGCAGCATTTGCAGGACTCTGTGCCACGACTTGCGAAACCTCTACTCATGACCCGAATCCATCGTCATCAGAAGCCACAGGTACGTCCCGTATGGGAGGCAGGCACCTCGGCAACCGCGGTGGCAAGCCGACTGTCGTGGGTGCTGCTGTTGTTGCTGCTCTCACTGGCCGTGTGTGCTGCTGGAGACAGGCCGGGACCGTTCACTTTCGTCTACGGCCTGGACAGAGGCGGGACACTTGCAGACCTGCAGCACTTCGGTGTCAACAGCCTCTACATGGACCTGCAGCCGGACGAACTCGAAGACTTGACGCTCGTGCGAGAGCAGGTGAGAGAGGCGGCCGCGGCTGGATACCATGTGATAGTCGGTCTGCCGACCACGGAGTTGGGGCGCTATCGCGTTTCTCCGTACTCTGAACAGTATCGTAACGCGGCCACAGAGCTGATACACCGTGTGATTCTGCAGTTGCGTGACGAGACCGGCATCAGCGCGTGGGCCACCGGACACTACCTGGAGAAGCATCTGAGCTACGACGACCGCGATTTCCGCCAGTTTCTCCAGGATCGCTACGGAAGCCTGGAGCGGCTGAATCGGATGTGGGAGACGAGCTTTTCACTCTGGGGCGCCGTTGACCAGGAGACTGCTCTCAACGCAGATCCCGACATGCCATTCGGTATCGGGCGGGCAGCGGTTGATGTAGCCGATTACCGCCATTTTGCCTTCGGGGCAGTCATGTCCCACTGGGCCGAGACAGTCAAATCGTTGGACGAATCGCGTCCGCTGATGACCGGGTGCGTGACGCTGTACCGGAGCTTGCCGGCGATCCCGGAGACTTATGACATCATCGCGGTAAGTCTGCCGCCAGACGTGATCAAACCTTCGGCCGAACGGTACGGCGACGGACTCACCCACAACGTAGACGGGATAGATCTGGCGCGCAGAGGCGGAAGATTTGAGGTCATCCCAGTACTGCGAGTACCGCTGCCTCATGAGCCGGGCTACTCGAGGGGGCTGCGCGACTGGATACTCGCCGCCGATCTGCATGGGGCCCGCGGCATCGCCATCGAGAACTGGCAGCGATATGTGCAGTATCCTGAGATTGCTGCACGCAGCGTTCGGCTGCTGAACGAAACATGGCCTCTGGTAGACTTCCGGGGGGAGCCGCAGCCCCCTGTGGCAGTGCTCTACTCTCCCTATGCAGAGGGTGTTCAGGTGGTCGGCCAGCCGGTGTACGGGCACCTGAAGGGATTTGGCAGTGGTACGCCAGGTGAACTGATGGCAGGATTGCGCCAGGGCACATGCTTTGGACTGACGGATTATCTGGCAGTGGAGGATCTGGGCCGTGTCAACCTGAGCCGTTATGGATTGATCATCGCCCCCGCCGCCCTGAGCCTCAACGAATCGCAGAGCCAACTACTGTCTGACTACGTGCGTGCCGGTGGTGCACTGATCGCTGACCTGGGCTTCGGGCTGCATCATACAGGTACCTGGCTTCGGCTTCCGGGGCCCGGATGGGGCCTGTTCGGGATAAGTGAACTTCGCCCCGGCGAGGCTCGGGCAGGTGATCTGACTCTCAGCGGCTCGATGGACGAATTTCCGCACCTGAGCCATGGGATGAAAACTACAGGGACCTTCCGAGCCACAGTTGGAGGAAGCGGGGGTGGACCTCGCACGTATCAAGCGGGCACCTACAGTGTCAGTTCGTACACCGCCTACGCGTCGGTGATGCAGGGGGCGCTGGGACTGGCGGTACTCAGGACCGACACCTCCGGAGATCAGGGCCCGGCTATAGCAGGTCTGATCTGCAACCGTTATGGACGAGGTCTGGGGCTTTTCGCCACGCACCAATTGTATTCGCACTGGCCTCTGAGTGACCGGGTCAGCACCGCACTGCACTACGACTTGATACGTCGGCAAGCCAGTTGTGAGCTTGTAGACGGCCCCTTCCTACGCTCCGATGTCGCCATCAGCCTGGAACAGGACCGCGTCAGGCTCTTCAACTGCTCAGATAGGCAGGCGGTACATAGCGTGGCCTTGTACGGGCAGGGTGACAGGCTGATCGAAGGGGTGGTGACGGTAAACCATGCGGCATATGGTGGCCAGCCACAGCGACAGTTCTTCGAGGCCCATGTCCCATCGCACAGCATCCGCAACCTGCGGCTTACGGGCATCACCGCCCAGCCCTACGAAGCACACGTGAGTGTGGTGATCGCCGACTGCTCGGAGCCTCTGGTACGTCTGGTGGCTGCCGGTCCGGGAGCGCGGCCGGCACCCACCCGTGAAAATCCGCATCAATTTCAGCGGCCCGAGGCGGCTGTCAGGGTGCGGTTTGCAGTCCGTGATGATGGGACGTATGCAGTAGCGGACGGCTCACGGCATCAGGTGACAATCCGACCTGACCGCGGCAACAGCCGCACCCTCGAGGTAGTTGCCTCCCAGGGACAGATCAGCTTCACAGCAGATATCTATCGCGATCAGATTACCATCAGCCCAATGCACTGACAGCCGTCCCCTCCTACAGCCGTACCTCGTGCTATCGTGCACTAACAACTACTGTTTGCCCAGTTCCTCCTGCAGCTTGTTCCAGTCTGCCAGGAAAGCTTCCAGGCCACGGTCGGTTAGGGGATGGCCGAACATCTGGTCCAGGACCTTGAAGGGCACTGTGGCGACATGAGCGCCCCAGCAGGCGGTCTGCACGACGTGTTCGGGCCGGCGTGCGCTGGCCACGATGATCTGGGTCTTATAGCCATAGTTGGAGTAGATCTGGGCCAGCTGTTTGACCAGGCCCATGGCGTCGGTGGCCATATCTTCGAGCCGACCGAGGAACGGAGAGCAGTATGTGGCACCGGCCTTGGCTGCCAGCAGGCCCTGGGCGGCGGTGAACACCAGGGTGACGTTGGTTCGGATGCCCTCTGCTGAAAGCACTTTTACCGCTTTCATGCCTTCTTTTATCATCGGGATCTTGACCACCACGTTGTCGGCCCACTTGGCGAGCTTCCGGGCCTCGGCGATCATGGCATCAGCTTCTGTGCTGACCACCTCGGCACTGACCGGTCGATTGCCCATCAGTGCGCAGATCTCCTTGACGGTGGCTTCAAAATCGCGCCCCTCACGCGCTATGAGAGTGGGGTTGGTAGTCACTCCATCAACTACACCCCAACTGTCGGCCCGCTTGATCTCCTCTATGTTGGCAGTGTCCATGAAAAACTTCATATCTTCACCTCATGTTGGTATTTTCGGCGGCTTGCGGCTCGTGCCACTGATCGCCCGCGGCAGCTTCATGGCAGCTTTACGGTAGAGGATCAGTCCACAGCCGTTCATGGATGGTAACCCGGCCGTCCTCTATATACAGGAAGTCGGCCCGATCTGCTTTCCATGACCCGTCGTTGTAGTAGTTGCGCTGGGCGCCATCTTCTTCCCATTGCATGTGGTCAAGTTTGTGCACGTGCCCCAGGATGATGGCGGATATAGTGGCATCGGACTGGCTGTTGAGCTGTTTGAGGCGGTAGCGTGCCGCGCGACGCCAGGGGATTTTTGCGTAGTACACGTCACCCAGCGTGAAAAACAGTTCCAGGGCCCTGTCAGGTATGCTGTCTGGTCGCTGCAATTGGTCCGTAGTGAGCTCCATTTCACTGAGGCGGGCCACGGCGATCTCCTGCTCGACAAACTGTTCTCCGTTGGCTCGCACGTCCTCAAAATCATCCCGCAGGTTCAGGGCCATCAATGCCACTGCTATCCGCTTTTCGGCGTCCGTGAATTGCAGTCCGTTAGGCTCCCATTG
>LSQX01065913.1_pt1 | contig 11181 bp, 14 predicted proteins | sample 654561 | NCBI WGS metagenome assembly LSQX01 (sample SAMN04489861, study PRJNA283612) | anaerobic digester metagenome | isolation source: 4 biogas reactors fed with cattle manure at either 37C or 55C with and... | place: Denmark: Kongens Lyngby | collected 2014 | reverse complement strand
TTACACAAGATTCTTGACACTATCCTTTATTGATTCTTGATCAGATGGTTGAATACTTTTGTTGCGATCGATAGAGAAATATATTGCTGAGACTCTACGGTTCCAGCGCCAATGTGCGGAGTGATAAATATATTGTCTAATGTAAATAGCTTGGACTTGGGCGCAGGCTCTACTTCCATCACATCAAGAGCAGCTCCTTTTAGTTTCCCACTCACCAGGGCGTCATATAACGCTTCCTCGTCGACAATACCTCCTCTCCCGAGGTTGATGAGGAAACTGCCATCTTTCATCATCTCGATTTGCTCTCTGCCGATCAAATGGTACGTTTGCTCGTTCAGAGGCGAGTGAATGCTCACAAAATCCGATGCGCGCAGTAAACTGTCTAACTCAACTTTCTGCGCTCCTCGTCGTTGGACTTCTTGTTCATCTAAGTAGGGATCACAGGCGAGAATGTTCATCCCGAGGACGCGAGCAATCTCAGCCACCCTCGTTCCGATCCGCCCTAAGGCCAAAATACCCAGCGTTTTTCCCTGTAGCGTATGACCCATATAGCCCGATTTGTCCCACATTCCTTTTTTCGTATCAGAAGACGCAAGGACAATTTTTCTGGCCACAGCAATCAGGAATCCGATCGTCAATTCCGCCACACTCTCATTGCTTCCATCCGGCACGTTATAGACTCTGACTCCACGTTCATCAGCTAAAAAAAGATCGACATGGTTCAGTCCGATCCCCGCCATTCCCACCACTTTTAAATTTGTCGCCAGGTCCAATAATTCTCTGTCGATGGCTGTGTCCGAGCGGATAATCAATCCATCGTACATCGCAACTGATTGAAGGAGTTCCTCACGTGAGATGCCAAACGCGCAAGTGACCTCTACTCCCTTCGAGCGCAGAAATTCTACGCCGTCGGGATGCACTGGTTCTGTGATGAGCACTTTCATTTGAGACCCCCTCATGCTGTGTTTCATATATTTAACTTATTGATTGATCATTAACTTGCTTTAATAATAGTTCAATTTTCTCTCACCTTCAAGAAATAAGAGAATCCTTGCGCGGACGACATACCTTTCATTTGGATCCCTGAACTCATCCGATTTCCCCGTGTTTCGATCACTCTAAATACACAACAAAAAACCTGCTTCCTTTGGAGCGTCAGCACAAAGGAGCAGATTTTAAAATCAATTATATCTTTGTTTGTCATTTATCCGGTGGTTAGTCTCCTCTTTAAGAACTTTCTGGGATCCAAATGATTTTTGAACATTCTCGAGGATCAGTTTCACCGAATATGTCCTTTCTTAATCTATATCTATGCCCCTTACATCGAGAGTGACTTATGTACGTCAATAAGGCGCATGAACACTTTTTTCTCAGCATTCTGTAGGAAAACTATCTTCCTCTGGTACTTTATCGTCTGCAGGAAATCCATACATGAGTAATTACTGCAAAACCATTACTTGGCAGTTGTATGAAATCTCGCGCTGTCAGATCGTCTTCTTCACTGACGATATCTGTTGAAAACAAAACGCACCCCTTCCTTGAAACATTCAAGTGTCGGGGTGCACAAGATCATTTGTCGTCCTTTGGCATCTTCTCTTTGTAGGAGCACTCTTTACTGTGGCAGTGGAGATAGCCACTATTGCGTCCCTTTCCTTCTACAAGCGGCTGACCGCAAGTCGGACAATTTTTACCCACAGGCTTGTCCCAAGAGGCAAAGCGACACGCAGGAAAATTGCTGCAGCCGTAAAATACTTTCAGTCTCTTGGTCTTTCTCTCGACAATCTGTCCGTCTTCACACAAGGGGCAATCCACGCCAATTTCTTTGAGAATCGGTTTGGTGTTCTTGCAATCGGGATAGTTGCTGCAGGCGTAGAAGTTGCCTTTAATGGTTTTTTTAATGAGCATCGGTGAGCCGCATTTTTCACAGGTAAGATCGGTCACTTCACTCAGATCGTATTTCTTGATGCGCTCGTCCGCCTGTTGCACTAGTGGCTCCAACGAGTCATAGAACTCTCGGATTACGTCTTGCCAAGGAGTCTTTTCTTCACTGATGGCGTCGAGTTTTTCTTCCATCTGGGCGGTAAATTCAGGCTCGACAATATCTAGGAAATTTTCTTCCATGATACTGTTGGTGATCTCCCCTAGTTCTGTGGGAACAAGCGATTTCTTTTCCTTTGTCACATAGCCTCGACGCGTGATGGTGTACAGAGTCGGAGCATACGTGCTCGGTCGTCCGATCCCTTTATCTTCCATCTCCTTAATGAGGCTCGCTTCGGTGTATCGAGAAGGAGGCTGCGTAAATTTCTGCTGGGCATCGACCTTTTGAAGCTTCGGCTTTTGCCCTTTTTGAAGCTGAGGCAGTTCGACAGAATCAGTGCGCATCTCATAGACTTTTTGAAATCCTTCAAAGAGTCTGACCTCTCCTTTTGCACGCGCCAACACATCGTCTCCTTCTATATCAACCACAGTGGAGAGAAAGCGCGCATTGGCCATTTGCGAAGCCATGAAGCGGTTCCATATCAGCTCATATAAGCGAAATTCATCTCTTGAGAGATACGACTTAATGCTCTCAGGCGTTCGCTTAGGTGAGCTGGGGCGAATGGCTTCATGGGCATCTTGCGCATTCTTGCCTCCGCCTCCACTTCTCGTCTTTGCATACTCTTTTCCAAACGCTTCTACAATATACTCCTTCGCCTGCACGAGCGCCTCTTGTGAGACACGAGTGGAGTCGGTGCGCATATAGGTGATGAGTCCTTCACTCCCTCTTTGAAGTCGAATGCCTTCATAGAGTTTTTGCGCTGTCATCATCGTCTTAGAAGCGGAGAAGTTGAGTTTATAGGACGCCTCCTGCTGGAGGGTACTCGTTGTAAACGGCGCGTACGGAGCGCGGGTGCGTTCCTTCTGCTCTACGTCGGTGATCGTATACTCAAGCCCCTTTAGCTTTTTTTCAAGCGCTCGGGCATCTTTTTCGTTATCAATACTGAGCTTTTTATTGTTGACTCGGATGACATCGGCGACGAAGCTCTTTCCTTCTTCGCTTTTCATCTTCAGGGCAAACGTCCAATATTCCTCGCTGACAAAGGCGCGAATTTCACGCTCACGAAGCATGATCAGGCGCATAGCGACCGACTGGACGCGACCTGCACTCAGTCCCTTCATCACCTTTCTCCAGAGAATGGGACTGATCGAATAGCCGACCAGGCGATCGAGGATCCTTCTGGCCTGCTGAGAGTCGACGAGATCCTCATCAATCGCTCGGGGGGATTTCATCGCTTTTTGCACAGCGTCTTTTGTGATCTCCTGAAAAGAGACACGCGCCGTCTTCTGCGGATCCAATCCCAGAGCATGGGTCAGATGCCAGGCGATCGCCTCTCCTTCCCGATCAGGGTCTGTTGCTAAGACGACGCGGTCCGCCTTCGCTTTATCCTTTTTTAATGCAGCAATCATCGGGCCTTTGCCGCGGATCGTAATGTAGCTAGGTTCGAAATTGTTTTCGATATCAATGCCCATTTTGCTTTTGGGCAGATCTCGCACATGCCCGAGGGATGCGCGGACAACATAATTCTTTCCTAGGTATTTTTCAATTGTTTTGGCTTTCGCCGGTGACTCGACGATGACAAGGGTCTGAGCCATTGGTCCTCCTTACAGTTGTTCATCCAGATCGTAGAGGGGGTTTGCCCCCTGAAAAATGAGCCAGTTGGGTCCTCTGCTCATCGGTTCATCTATATTTCCCGGGACGACCCAGAGGTTTTTCCCGAGTGACATCGCATGAGCGGCTGTGTTCATAGTGCCGCTGCGGATGGAGCATTGAACAATGATCACGTCCTCACTCATCGCAGCGAGGATGCGATTGCGTTTGGGGAAGTTCTCCGGACGCACGCCACTTCCTCTGGGATACTCCGTGAGAAACAGATGTCCGGCTTGAAGCATCGCCTGGCGCAATTTCCTATGAGCCTTTGGATAATCCGTCTCCAGAGAACATCCAAGAACGGCAATGCTTGAAATACCAAGCTCCAACGCCGACTGGTGAGCGCACGCATCGATCCCAAGCGCAAAACCACTGACTATCACTATATCACGGGACTTCAGTTTTTCAACAATATTCCTGCACTGTATCAATCCATAGGTCGTTGGTCTTCTCGTTCCTACGATACACACCGCTCTTTTTTGTAGTAGATGTGCATCCCCCTGTGCATACAGTGCATCTACCGGATCTTTCAGGCTCTTTAGTCCCTCAGGAAATCTTTCACGTAAAATGGTCATGTACCCTCCTTTCCTCCACCTTAACGAATCGATGAGAAAAAAAGAGTCATCTTGGCTACGTTTCCTTAATGAGATTTCCTAAAAACGTTCTCCTATGGATGGGACACGGGCCATGCTCTCGAAGCGCCTTCAAGTGCTCAGCGGTTCCGTATCCCTTGTTCTTATCAAAGCGATACTCCGGATAGCGTTCGTGCATCATTTGCATGTATCGGTCGCGCTCGACTTTGGCGAGGATGGATGCCGCAGCAATCTCGTTGCATTTGTCATCTCCTCCTATCACAGCGAGCTGGGGAATCTGCGTATCAAGTTCCAGCGCATCAAGCAGCAAGAAATGCGGAGCGACCTCCAGTGTCTCCACCGCTAAGAGCATCGCCTGCTTCGTCGCTTCAAGGATGTTGAGCTGATCGATCTGCTTTTCTGTAAAAGAGGCCACACTAAACGCAAAGGCATTCTCCCGGATCTCTTCTGCTAATTCTTCGCGTCGCTTTGCGCTGAGTCGCTTGGAGTCACGCAGACCGTAGATGGGTCGATCCGGATCGAGGACGACGCACGCAACGGTGACAGGTCCTGCCAAAGGACCTCTTCCCACTTCGTCTAGCCCCGCAATGACCTGATAACCCTTCCTCCTCGCCTCCAGAAAATAGGCAGATCTCTCTTGATACTTTTCTATGATCTCCAGTTCTTTCTTGGCTCGCTTGATCAGGCGCTGTGCACCGGCTTCTGTTCGATGCGAAAGAATAGCCAGAGCTTCTTCCGGAGTCAATTCCCCCGCGCGCATCGCCCCTTCAATTTCTTTAAGACTCAGTGGGCCGCTCAAGGCTTATCCTCCCGATTCTTGCCGAACGAAACTCATCAAGGAGTAGAACGGCGGTTCTCTCATAATCTATCCGATCTCCCGAGAGGATGGCTCCCCTTCTTCTTCCTATTTCTTCAAAGATTTCCTGGGCATAGCCTGTTTCCGCCACGTCGTAGCGGCGGTTCAGAGCGCCGGGATAGAGCACTCGCAGGGTCTCTATCAGCTCCATCGCCAATTGCGACATGTCGAGGATCAAGTCATTGATGGAGCCAAGAAACGCAAGATGCGTCGCCTTCTTCTGATCAACAAACTTTGGCCACAAGATGCCTGGCGTATCAAAAAGTTCGAGATCTTTTCGAAGCCGTACCCACTGTTTTCCTCGGGTCACACCGGGGCGATCTTCAATGCGAGAGGTGGTTCTGCCGACCAATCGATTAATGAGAGACGACTTGCCGACATTCGGCACGCCGATGACGATCAGGCGAATCGGCCGTGGCTTTCTCCCCTGTCTCCGATTTTTCTCATGGACAAACGCGCCCTCTTTCATAATACGGGCAATCAATTCGTCCGTATCATCGCTTTTTGCATTAAATGTCAGTGTCTCAAGACCCGTCGCCCGAAAGTGCTCTACCCACTCTCGGTTGACGGATGGATCCGCCAGATCCGCTTTGTTGAGCAGCAGCAGCCGTTTCTTCCCCTGCAATAGCTGCGCAAACTTAGGATTCTCGCTCGCCAAAGGAGCTCTTGCATCTCGCAGCTCAAGCGCCACATCGACCAGTCGCAGATGACTTTGCACCATATCCCAGGCTTTCTTCATGTGGCCCGGGTACCATTGAATATTCAACGTATCCTCCAAAAAGAGAAAAGAACTGCCTACGCAGCTCTTAACGCATTCTCTCTTTGACTTTGGCCGATTTACCGACGCGATCGCGGATATAGAACAGACGGGCTCGGCGCACGCGACCCTTGCGCACCACTTCGATCTTTTCAATCAGGGGTGAATGAAGCGGAAAGGTCTTTTCGACACCGACATTGTATGACAGTTTGCGCACGGTGAATCGTTCCTGCACGCCGCCCTGCTGACGCTTGATCACCAGTCCTTCAAAGACCTGGATGCGTCCGCTTTTTCCTTCGGTGATCCGCTGATGTACGCGCACGGTATCGCCGACACGAAAGGCAGGGATATCGGATTTAAGATATTCACTCTCAATATCTCGAATAATGCTTTCGTTCATGAGATGTCCTCCTTAGATAATTTTCTGATAAGTTTGATCACCTTCTCGGGATAGATTCCCTCCTGAAGGCCTTTTGCGATCATATCTGGCCGTCTCTGCAAGGTCAATCTGACCTGCTCTTCGAGTCGATAATCGCGAATGTGTTGATGATGGCCGCTTAATAGAATCTCGGGGACTTTCATCCCTTCAAACTCTTCAGGCCGCGTGTAGTGGTGGTACTCAAGAAGTCCCGCGACATGCGATTCTTCCTCTAACGATTCTTCGGCAATGACCCCTGGTAAACAGCGCATCAGCGCATCGATGAGCACAAGGGCTGCCAGTTCGCCTCCACTGAGGACGTAGTCGCCGATGGAGATTTCTTCATCGACCCACTTGTCGATCACTCGTTGATCGAGCCCTTCATAGTGTGAGCAGATCAGGGTGATCTCCTCATGCTCTGCCAGCTCCTGCACCTTTTTCTGTGTCAAGAGATGACCTCTAGGCGACAGGTGAATCACATGGCCGCTGTCATGGCGAAGGGCGTCAAAGAGAGGCTGGGCAAGAAGAACCATGCCGGCTCCCTCAGCGTAAGGATAGTCATCGGCTTTTCGATGCTTATTTGTCGAATAGTCGCGGATATTTTCGACGACGATCTCCAGATGACCTTCTTCCAGTGCACGACGGGGAATTCCTTCGAGAAAATAGTGTTCCATCAGTGCAGGAAACAATGTGAGGATACGAATCCGCATTACATACCTTCGATCAATTCGACATCGATGCGAAGGGCCTCTATATCAATCTCTTTGACAAAGGCATCCACCGCAGGGATGAGAATACTTCTCTTTCCTTCCACGACATAAATATCCTGAAATGTGTTCTGAATGATATCTTCGATGTGTCCGACGGAGACCCCGCGATCAAAGACTTCACAGCCGATCAGATCACGCACGAGATATTCACCATCTTCTAACTCGACATCCTCACGGTCCATATAGATTTCTAGACCGATGAGATCCTTAGTATCTTCAATGCTGTCTCTTCCCGCAAAACGTGCCACTAGCATGTTTTTGTGCGGACGCAGTTTCTCCACAAGGAGTTCATCAATGGCGCAGTAGATGCGCAAGCCTTCTCTCAGCGAGCTGTCGCTGCTATACGTCTGGATTTTTACATCCCCGCGCAGGCCGACACTTTTGACGATCTTCCCTAATGCGACACGGTTTTTCATTACAGAACTTCGACAAAGACTTTGACGTTTTCTTTCGTGGCTGCCACTTTCGCCAAGGTGCGGATGGCATTGATGACTCTTCCGCCTTTACCGATCACGCGGCCCATATCGTCTGGCGCCACGCGTACTTCTACTGTGACAACGCTTCCGTCTACTTTTTCGGTGATCTGTACCTGAGAGGGATCATCGACTAAACGCAATACAACCGTTCTAACAAGTTCGCTCATTGATTACTCCTGCATTTCTTCGTATACGCCGTTTTTCTTCATCAGCGCACGCGCCGTATCTGTCGGCTGTGCACCGTTTTTGAGCCATTTGATCGCTTTTTCTGTATCGATGCGAACTTCCTGCGGCTCTGCGATGGGGTCGAAATACCCAATCTCTTCGATAAATCTTCCGTCACGCGGGCTGCGAGAATCTGCAACCACCAATCGATAGAAGGGTCGTTTTTTCGAACCCATTCTTCGAAGTCTGATTTTTACTGCCATTCTTTCCTCCTTATTATTTAAAAGGGCAATTTGATCCCACCAAAGGGATTGCGGCCCTTTTTGGCCATTTTTCCATATTGCTTCATCATTTTTCGGGTCTGCGAGAATTGTTTGACCAGGCGATTGACATCTGCCAGCGTCGTTCCGCTTCCCTTGGCGATGCGTTCCTTCCTCGAGGGATTCAGCAGGTCGGGATTTCTTCTCTCTTTGACCGTCATCGACTGAATGATCGCCTCTACTTTATGCATTTCTCTTTCGTCGATGTCAAGGCCTTTTAGGGCCTGACCCGCGCCGGGAATCATGGCAAGAATCTCACTTAAAGACCCCATGTTCCTCATCTGCTGCATCTGCTCAAGGAAGTCCTCATAATTCAGCCCTTCTTTTCGCATCCGCGCTTCCAGATCCTGCGCCTTTTTGGCATCAAACGTCTTTTCAGCTTTTTCAATGAGGCTCAGAAGGTCTCCCATGCCAAGTATGCGAGAAGCCATCCGCTCTGGATGGAACTCTTCGAGCGTCTGTGAACTGATCTTTTCTCCCGTGCCGATGAATTTGATGGGCGCGCCGGTCACTTCTTTCATACTAAGAGCCGCCCCGCCTCGTGTATCGCCATCCATTTTCGTCAGGACGATGCCGTCAATGCCGAGTTTTTGATGAAATGCATCCGCGACATTGACCGACTCTTGACCGACCATGGCATCCACCACCAAAAGGATTTCTGTCGGATGGACTGCCTTTTTGATCTCAACCAGCTCATTCATGAGGGTTTCATCGATTTGCAGGCGTCCGGCCGTGTCCAAAATAAGGACATTTCGGCTCTCGCGTTGGGCTTGCGCTAGAGCGGCTTTGGCAATGTCTGCCGGAGCGACTTGTTGTCCCATGCTAAAGATCGGCACATCGATCTGTGCGCCTAGGACTTTCAGTTGATCAATCGCCGCCGGACGATAGACGTCAAGCGCCGCAATCATCGGTCGTCGGCCATCTTCTTTTGTCTTGAGGGCGAGTTTTGCGCAGTGGGTCGTCTTTCCGGACCCCTGCAGCCCCACCATCAGATAGACGCTCGTCCCGTTCGTATTGTAGACGAGTTTACTCGAAGTCGAGCCCATGATACGCGTCAATTCATCTCGGACGATCTTGACCACTTGCTGTCCGGGTGTAAGACTCTCCATCACTTCCGAGCCCATGGCGCGTTCGGTGACCTGCTTGATGAAGCCTCGAACCACCTTAAAGTTGACGTCGGCTTCCAGTAGTGAGAGCCGCACTTCGCGCATCACATCTTTAATATCTTTTTCACTGACTTTCCCCTTGCCCGTCAGTTTCCTGAGAGCGTTTTGGAGTTTGTCACCTAGATTTTCAAACATCTATTCTTCCCATTCTTTCAAGAAGGCCTCGAGGGCCTGACGGCTCTCAGGACGAAGTGATTCCGTGGAGAGCGTTTTACGAAGCGCAAAAGCCATTTCTCTCTGGCGATGATACTGCGCCACCATCCCAAGATGTCTCTCATAGAATTCCAGCTTGTCGAGCGCGCGCCGGAGAACATCATGAACGCCTTGGCGTGTGACATTTGCATCTTCAGCAATCTCACTCAATGTCAGGTCTTCTTGAACGTACAAAGAAAGCACTTCCCTCTGTTTTGGGGTGAGAAGCGCCGAGTAAAAATCCATATAATAGCCGGCCATCTCTCGTTTTATCATGTTTTCCTCTGTAAAGGTCTTTTGCTTTACAGTGGTATGTTACAGACTTCAACAGCGCTTGTCAAGAAAAAAATAAGAGAAGAAAGATCTTTCTCTTATTTCCAGCTGCTTTATGCAAAAAAGGCGACAGATGCAGATGCTTATTTGACCCTAGCTCTTTGCAAAGAGACTCTCTTTGTCCCCTCTTGGACACTTTGGGAACCGACCTCTTCAAAGCGGTATTTCCTGTGAAAATCCATGGAGATCTGATTTGGCGGTTCGACGTTGATTTCTGCACAGATGAAATCGACTCCTAACCTAGCGGCTTCAAGAAACAGTTTCTCGTACATCTGTGACGCCACCCCTCGCTGACGGCAGCCCTCTGCGACGACAATCCGATCGATATAGAGAAAGTTATCGTATCGGGCATCGAACCATTCAAAATTGACGCTCTCGTACGTGCTCCCCTTTTGCATGGCGAGCAGAAAGGCTTCCACACAACCATCCACCTCCGCCACCCAGTGAATCTGCGCCAGTGCATTCAACGTGACCAGGCGATCATGGTCCATGGGAGATGTCTCTACGACAGATGCTTCATTTAACTCGACAATTCTTGGATAATCTTCTACTTTCGCTGTTCGAATCACCACAGTACTCATGCGGGCGCCTCCTAAATGATCTTATTCGTTCCGATTTTTTTCTAGCCAGCGAAGCTCTTGAAAGCTCTTAAGCGATAAAAGCGCATAATAAACCAGTCCAAGGACACCTACTCCCCCCAAGAGGAGTCGAAGCCAGGTTTTATCTGCAGGGACTCTCATTTTATAGACGGCAAAGCAAAGGATCACAAAGAAGAAGGCTCGCAACACCCTCCTGATAAGTATTCCCTGCACAGCTGTTTCGCGATAAGATGTATCTTTTTTCTGAAAACGCTCTTCCTGCTTCTGTCTGTAAAAATAATGTAGATCTCTATCACAAAAGAGATGGGTAAAGCCCAGATGCTCTCGATACGCTTCCCACGCGACAGGATCTGTTCCCGGCTCAACCATCTCTATCAGATACTCTGTTTCCAGAGGATCCGTTTCTTCAAATGTATATGTGCTTCTTTTTTTCGATCGCACCATCCACCCCTTTGCGTGCTGCTCTTCCAAAAAAGCTTCTTCCTGTCGGTGCTCAAAGAGGTCGAACTTTTTCACCCGTTTCATGCTCTCTCCCTACAAAATCAGAAGGCTGATCGCCATGATCATCATCCCTGCTATCATGCCATAGATGGAGAGGTGATGGTCTCCATAGCGCTGTGCAGATGGCAGCAATTCGTCGATCGAGATGTATACCATAATCCCCGCCACAGAGGCAAAGACGATGCCAAACAGTCCGTCATTGAGAAAAGGCATCAGGATGAAATACGCCAAAATCGCACCCAGCGGTTCTGAGAGTCCTGAGAGAAGCGAATACACAAAGGCGCGCCGCTTGCTCCCTGTCGCATAGTAGACACTGTCTCTTATACACATCTCCGAGCCCACGAGAC
>LSQX01301721.1_pt1 | contig 11182 bp, 13 predicted proteins | sample 654561 | NCBI WGS metagenome assembly LSQX01 (sample SAMN04489861, study PRJNA283612) | anaerobic digester metagenome | isolation source: 4 biogas reactors fed with cattle manure at either 37C or 55C with and... | place: Denmark: Kongens Lyngby | collected 2014 | reverse complement strand
GCTTTTCGTGATATGGAAAACGGAATGGGAGCAAAAAAGGATGTGCTCTTTTTTATTGATAATATTTTTCGTTTTATACAGGCAGGTTCGGAAATATCGGCACTTTTAGGTCGCTTGCCCTCCGCCGTAGGATATCAGCCAACCCTTGCAACAGAAATAGGACTCATACAAGAACGCATCGTTTCTACAAAAAACGGTTCCATCACTTCTGTACAAGCAATATATGTTCCTGCGGACGACTTAACCGATCCCGCCGTAGTGACCATTTTTGCCCACTTGGATGCCACAACCGTTTTAAGTCGCAAAATTGCAGAATTAGGAATTTATCCCGCTGTTGACCCATTGGATTCCACTTCCCGCATACTAGACCCTCACATTGTTGGACAAGAGCATTACGATGTTGCATTGCGTGTAAAACAAATATTGCAACATAATAAAGAATTACAAGATATTATTTCTATTTTGGGAATGGAGGAGCTTTCGGAAGAAGACAAATTGATTGTCAATAGAGCAAGGAGAATACAACGTTTTCTTTCACAACCTTTTGTTGTTGCCGAACAATTTACGGGAGTTCCGGGAGTTATGGTAGATATAGAAGACACCATAAAAGGTTTTAAAATGATTTTAGATGGCGAAGTAGATTATTTACCCGAACAAGCGTTTATGAATGTGGGCACTATCGAAGAGGCCATCGAAAAAGGAGAAAAAATATTGGCACAAGTTAAAAACTAAAGAATGGAACTATATTTGGACGTGACATCATTTGATGAACAGTTGTTTAAAGGAAAAGTGAATAGGGTTTTGCTTCCCGGAACATTGGGTCCATTTACGATTTTACCCCATCACGCTCCGATTATATCGTCTTTGACTTCGGGTAATTTAGAATATGTAGACGACGAAGGGACCCATTCAATAAATATTCCCGGAGGTTTCGTGGAATACAGCGATGGTAAGGTAACAGTATGTATAGCTCAATTAATTTGATAAGGAAAATGGGGATAAAGAAATTAACAAAACGCAATGCAATTGTCGGGCTTGTTGCTTTGACATTATTGTGTTTTATAGTCGGATTTTTAATATTACACTATTTATTTCCCCAAAATTATTTTAAACTTTATCCGCTCATCCCGATTTATTTTTTTCTATTAACTCTATTGGAAATAGGAATACTATCTAAATATAAGGAAAAAGAATTCGTGACAATGACAAACAAATTCATGCAATTAAAAGCAATAAAACTATTTATATCTTTGATGGTATTATTGTTGTACTGTTTTATCGTTGCCGAACAAACTTTTGCCTTCCTGATTACTTTTTTCCTTTTTTATATTATTTATTTAATTGTGGAAACGATTGTTTTTTATGCAAAAAATAAGTAGATATTTATTTTTCATAGTGTTGTTTTCGTTTTTTGCTTCTCAAAGTTCTTTTGCAAAAGAAACCAAAATAGATTTGGATTTGAAAGAATTTATATTTGGACATTTGGAAGACAGCTATGAGTGGCATATAACCACTATAGGGGATAAACGAATCTCCATACCATTACCCGTTATTTTGCATAGCAAACAAACAGGTTGGCATCTATTCCTATCCTCACAATTCAGAAAAAATAATGGAACATACAAAGGCTTCTCAATTGCACCCAAAGGCAGCAATTATGAAGGCAAGATTATTGAATACGATGCCTCGGGAATTGAAATTCGTCCCTTGGATTTATCATTTACCAAAATAGCTTGTTCTGTCTTTATAAACGGTATATTGTTAATTGCAATTATTTTATCGGTAGCCCATTGGTATAAATCATCGAATCATGTCGAAGCACCAAAAGGATTTGTCGGTTTTATGGAGATGTTTATTACCGCCCTTGTCAACGATATAATAAAACCGTCAATAGGTGACAATTATCGAAAATTCGCACCTTTTTTATTGACTCTTTTTTTCTTTATATTGCTAAACAATATCATGGGATTGATTCCCATTTTCCCGGGTGGTGCAAATGTTACGGGAAACATCTCTATTACTTTTGTATTGGCATTTTGTTCGTTTGTTGCGATTAACGTATTTGGCAGTCGCGAATATTGGAAAGAAATCATCTGGCCCGACGTGCCGATATGGATGAAAGCACCTCCATTTCCGATACTCCCCATTATTGAGTTTTTTGGCATATTTATAAAGCCGTTTGCTCTGATGATACGTTTGTTTGCCAACATATTTGCTGGGCATACGATTATTTTGGTATTATCATCACTGATTTTTATTACGGCAACTCTTGGATTTGCCATCAATGCAGGAATGACCATAGTGTCGATTCTCTTCAGCGTTTTTATGCTTTTCTTGGAATTGTTGGTGGCTTTTATCCAAGCCTACATATTTACGATGTTATCATCGATGTTTATCGGATTTGCTCAGGAAAAAAAATAGAAATTCGTTATATTATAAATTAACCATTTAAAAAAATTAAAAACTATGTTACTTTTAGTATTATTACAAGCTGTTGTCAAAGCAGAAATTTACAGATTGGGAGCCACCATCAGCGCTAGCATTATCGCTATTGCTGCATCTTTCGGTATCAGCAAAATCGGCACTCAGGCTATCAATGCTACGGCTCGTCAACCCGAAGCGGCAAACGACATTCGTACAACTATGATTGTTTCCGCAGCATTAATCGAAGGAGTTTCTTTATTCGGCGTAATTGTTTGTTTAATGGCATTTTTCTTTTAAAATTCACATTATATGTCTTTATTATTGCCCGATTCAGGGCTCGTGTTTTGGATGTTGATCTCATTCGGAATCGTCTTTGCGATATTGGCAAAATACGGTTTCCCCGTAATAATGCGTAAAGTAGAAGACAGAGAAGTCAAGATTAACGATTTTTTACAGAAAGTGAGTAATGCGGAAACTATCTTGGCTGAACTAAAAACAGAAGGAGATAATTTAATATCAAAAGCCAAGGAAGAACAAGGACGTATTTTGAAAGAAGCGATGCAGAGGTATGAGAAGATAATCAAAGAGGCACAGGAAGAAGCCGAAAACATACTTCAGAAAAAATTAATGGAAGCCAATGAATTAATCCGTATCGAAAAAGAAAATGCCGTACGTGATATTCACAAACAGGTAACAGAGCTTTCGTTGAATATTGCAGAAAAAGTGCTTCTCAAAAAACTAGAAGACGAAAACGAACAAATTGAATTGATCAACCGTATATTAGAAGAATATAGCCCAAATTAATATTGAATCATGCACCTCGGATCACCCTCAATACGGTATGCAAAGGCTTTAATGGAATATGCCCTTGAACGAAATACGGAAAATATTCTGTATGAAGAATTTTCCATATTGGCGTACATTTTGAAAACAAATCGGGATCTTCGTGAGGTACTCGAAAATCCGCTTATTTCAAAAGACAAAAAACTAAAACTTATTTGCGTAGCAGTTGCCGGGAATGATTCTCCATCCGAAGATTTTATTCGTTCGATAAATCTCGTTCTGAATCAAAAACGGGAACCGTATCTATTGTCTATCAGTTTAATGTATCTCGATCTATACCGACAATATAAAAATATTGTTCTCGTCAAGGTTATTACTGCTATTTCAATAGGTACTGAAATTGTCGAAAAAATTAGAACACAACTCATAAAGGAGCTGGAAACGCAAATAATGATGGAACAAATTGTAGATCCTTCCATCCAAGGCGGTTTTATTTTGGATTTAAATAATAATTATCGCTTTGATGCAAGTGTATCTACCCAATTAAAAAAGATTAGAAAACAACTTATTGAAAGTGATGCAAAAATTGTATAGGGAAATATGATGGAAAATATAAAGATAAGCGAAATTTCAGAAATTCTTCGCAAGCAATTAGAAGGCATTGACATGCAAGTCCAATTCAATGAAATTGGGGAGGTAATCGAGGTGAAAGATGGTGTTGTACATATTTATGGATTGAATAATGTGGGTGCCAACGAATTGTTGGAATTTGAAAATGGCATGAAAGCTATTGCTATGGATTTGAAAAACGACAGTGTAAGTGCCATATTGCTAGGATATACCGACAAGGTAAAAGAGGGTGATATTGTAAAACGAACGAAGCGTATCATTTCTATAAATGTTGGAGAACAACTATTGGGACGTGTGATTAATCCATTGGGTGAACCTTTAGACGGTGGAGAACCCATAAAAGGAGATTTAATAGAAATGCCTTTGGATAGGAAAGCTCCCGGCGTTATTTTTCGTCAACCTGTAAACCAACCTTTATATACGGGTTTAAAAGCAATCGACGCAATGATTCCCATCGGTCGTGGACAACGAGAATTAATTATTGGCGACCGACAAACGGGAAAAACGTCCATAGCTATAAATACCATTATCAATCAACGCAAAAATTTCGAAGAAGGAGATCCCATATATTGTATTTATGTAGCCATAGGGCAAAAATCGTCAACCGTAGCATCCATTGTACGTAATTTAAAAAAATTTGGCGCTATGGACTACACAACCGTTATTAATGTAGGTGCCGGCGAACCTGCTGCCTTACAATATATTGCTCCTTTCGCAGGAATGGCTATCGGGGAATATTTTAGAGATACGGGACGCCATGCATTGGTAGTTTTCGACGATTTGTCGAAACAAGCAGTAGCCTATCGCGAAGTATCACTCGTATTGCGAAGACCCTCCGGTCGTGAAGCCTATCCGGGAGATATCTTTTATCTCCATTCTCGCCTTTTGGAGCGTGCGGCAAAAATTATTGTACAAGAAGAAGTAGCCCGTAATATGAATGACCTGCCTGCGGATTTAAAGGATAAAGTAAAAGGCGGTGGTTCATTGACAGCCCTGCCGATTATTGAAACTCAGGCAGGAGATGTTTCATCCTATATTCCAACTAATGTTATTTCGATTACCGATGGGCAAATTTTTCTTGATACCGATCTGTTCAATCAAGGAATTCGCCCTGCTATTAATGTTGGAATTTCTGTTTCACGCGTTGGAGGCGATGCACAAATTGACGCAATGAAAAAAGTAGCCGGCACCTTAAAAATAGACCAAGCACAATTTAGGGAATTGGAAATATTTACCAAATTTGGTGGAGATCTGGATCCGGTAACAAAGTTCACTATCGATAAAGGGCAAAAAAATACTCGTCTATTAATTCAACCAAAATATACGCCTATGCCCGTCGAAAAACAAATTGCAATTTTATATTGCGGCACACATGGATTATTAAAAGATTTGTCTTTGGAAAAGGTTACGGAATTCGAAGACAAATTCTTGAAATTTCTGGAAGTCAATCATCAAGAAGATGTTTTAGATATATTGAAATCGGGAGAAATAAACGACAATGTAATAAAAATCATTGAAGAAACAGCCCGGTTGATAATTAAACAACTTTAATTATGCCCCCTTTAAAAGAAATCAAACATAGGATAGTATCCGTAAAAAATATTCAGCAGGTAACCTCAGCAATGAAGCTTGTATCGGCAGCCAAATTGCAAAGGAGTGGAAATGCTATTCAAAAAGTACGTCCTTATCAAAACAAATTATACACTATGGCTACTCGCTATTTTAATAGTGTTTCTCCATTTCCTTCTCCTTATCTTATGAAAAGAAAAATTTCACGTGTAGCCATTGTTGCTGTTGCTTCCAATACTTCACTTTGTGGATCTTTTAATGTTAATCTGGTTCAGTTTTTGGAAAAAATACTCGGCTCCTACGAAAATCTAGGGAAAGAAAATATTTTAATTTATCCCATAGGCAAAAAAGTGGAGGATGCCCTAAAAAAAATGGATTACCCAATTCAAGGAAGCTATCAAAACTTAGCGGACAATCCCACTTATGCTGAAACACAAGAATTGACACAAGAATTGATAAAACAATTTAACGATAAAAACATCGATCGGGTAGAAATAGTTTATCATCATTTTAAGTCGAAAGGTTCAATTATTTTAACACGTAAAATTTTCTTGCCAATGGTAGATCTAATACAAAATGAAAAAAACAACCTGGAATATATCGTAGAACCATCGCCTTTGGAATTGACTTCAACGTTATTGCCCCTTTTGTTGTATTGCAATATGTATTTCACATTGCTGAATGCCAGTGCGTCAGAACATGCTACACGCATGATTGCAATGCAAATAGCTACCGATAATGCAGGCGAGTTGCTCTCTGATTTGACTTTGCAATATAATAAGTCTCGTCAACAAGCCATTACAAATGAGTTGTTGGATATTATTGGGGGAAGCATGCAATAACCGAGAAACTTATTTGACGCGATCAACCAAAAAAGAGTGCCTGTATGAGACACTCTTTTTTGGTTTTATTCTGTACTCGGAGCGGGACTTGAACCCGCACAACCGCATTTGGTCACAAGATTTTAAGTCTTGCGTGTCTACCGATTCCACCATCCGAGCAGACCTGAATTTTTATGGAAATTTTCCAGAACACAAAAGTACAACTTTTTCAAGTGAATCCAAATATTTTTCGGGTTTTATTGATCTTAGTATGTTACCTTTTTTCTTTCCTCAAATCTTTCTTTTGTTTCTCATCGATTAACACTTTTGCCCGTTCGACTGCCAAATGAATATTGGAGCAAATATTTTCTTCGCCGATAAGTTGGGGAATAGCCGATTTATTGAGGCTTTCGCGTACATTTTCCTTCACACCGGATAGAATAACCTCTATTTTTTCTTTGCGGGAGTTTCGGCACAACGTCTCCAAGTTGTTTAACCCGGTAGCATCGATAAACGGAACTTTCCGCATTCGGATGATTCTCACAGCGGGGCGATCGCCAATGATGCGCATCTTTTCATCGAACTTATTGGCTATGCCGAAGAAAAACGGACCATCGATTTCGTATACTTCAACCCCTTTGGGAAGGTAGAGCACCTCCTCGTTTAAATTGCCCGAATGCGATTCGATTTCTTTCGATATATCGATTTTATCGGTAATGAGCGATATCTCAGTGCTTTCCGTGATGCGCTTGATGAAAGCAAACACGGCCAGCAACAAGCCCACCTCGATGGCAATGGTCAGATCGAAAATCACGGTGAGCAAAAACGTGGTCAGAAGAACGGCCAGTGTCGATTTCGATTGTTTTGTCAATGACAAAAACGTACGCCATTCGCTCATGTCGTAGGCAACCACAACCAACACACCCGCAAGACAAGCCATCGGGATGTGGGCAGTCAAATCGCCCAAGAACAATAAAATGAACAATAAAACTACGGCATGTATCAGTCCTGCAACAGGAGTTCGTCCGCCGTTGTTGATATTTGTCATGGTGCGCGCAATGGCTCCTGTGACGGGCATTCCGCCAAAAAATGGCGTAACGACGTTTGCCACTCCTTGCGCCACGAGTTCCATATTGGAATTGTGCCTGTGTCCGGTTACGCCATCAGCAACGGTTGCCGAAAGCAACGACTCGATGGCCCCCAGCATGGCAATGGTAAAAGCCGAAGGGAAAAGCAGACGGACACTTTCGAGATTAAACGGTATGTGTTTTGCTTCCGGCAGATCGGTATTGATGGCAAACCGATCGCCAATGGTTTCCACGCTGCGAATGCCTCCATACGTTTTCATCAAATACACCGCAACGGTCATTAAAACGATGGCCACCAGCGCTCCGGGTATTTTTTTTGAGATTTTCGGCATCAAAAAAATAATCAAAACGCTTGCAACGGCTATCAGTGTTGTCCAAGGATCAATCGTGTGAAAATGTTGCGAATAAATTGCCCATTTTCCCAAAAAATCCGATGGCAGTTTCGGCGTGGTCAACCCAAAAAAATCGCCGATTTGCGTAAAAAATATAGTGACGGCAATTCCACTCGTGAAACCGACCACAATGGGATAGGGAACAAATTTGATAACCGTTCCCAGTTTGAGAGCCCCCATCAATATGAGCATGGTGCCCGCCAATACGGTTGCAATGGCAAGCCCTTCAAATCCATATTGTTCGACAATACCATAAACAATAACAATAAAGGCGCCGGTAGGCCCTCCGATTTGTACAGTACTCCCTCCGAGCAGGGAAATCAAAAAACCGCCAATAACGGCCGTGATAATTCCTTGTTCGGGGGTCACACCCGAAGAAATACCAAAAGCAATGGCCAATGGCAGGGCAACAATACCTACAATTATCCCTGCCATTAAGTCGGCAGTAAATTTTTCTTTATTATAACTTCGCAACGAATGGATCAGTTCCGGCCGGAAATCCTTCAAAAAATCAATATTCACCCTAAAACAACCTTTTTAATCAGTTTAAACAGGTGCGAAAATAAGGATAAAAAGCAAAAAAATCAAATTCAACTCAAAACGTTCCCGGCCGGGAGCACAATTCCGCCGGCATCTCGATACGGTATTTAAACAACTCTCATGTGTCCCGGCCGTAACCGCCGCTCGGATAAATGTGCAGGGCAGCCGAAATGCCCTTCTGCCAATGCCAAATGTCTTCGGGCATCGATAGATGGTGAAAGGCGATTTGGGTACCGCTGCCGTTTTTTCCTGTAACCAAACAATAGGGCACGCAAAAAACACAAACAATAAAAACAACGTAAGTTCAACTTAGAAGTGCGAATTGACCGGGAATTCCCACCACATTTGGAAGAATTGTTGTATTTTTGCGGAAAAAGTTGAATTATAAATCTTTATAAACGAAAAGAAATGGGAAAAGTATTGATAATCGGTGCCGGTGGTGTGGGTAGAGTGGTTGCCAACAAAGTTGCCCAAAACACTGACGTGTTTACGGAAATCATGCTGGCAAGCCGCACCAAGAGCAAATGCGACGATATTGCCGAAGATGTTAAACGTCGTACAGGGGTCAGCATCCAAACGGCACAGGTGGATGCCGACAGTGTTCCGGAACTGGTAAAACTGTTTGATGAATTCAGACCGGAAATAGTGATCAACGTTGCATTGCCTTATCAGGATTTGACTATCATGGATGCATGTCTCGAATGTGGCGTAAATTATCTTGACACGGCCAATTATGAACCAAAAGACGAGGCACACTTCGAATACAGCTGGCAATGGGCATATAAGGATAAATTTCGCGAAGCAGGATTAACCGCAATCTTGGGTTGTGGTTTCGACCCCGGAGTAACCAACGTGTTTACGGCATATGCGGCAAAACACCATTTCGACGAAATTCACTATCTCGACATCGTAGATTGCAATGCGGGTGATCATCACAAACCTTTTGCCACAAACTTCAATCCCGAAATCAACATCCGGGAAGTGACCCAAAAAGGCAAATATTACGAAAATGGAAAATGGATCGAAACCGAGCCTCACGAAATTCATAAACCACTGACTTATCCTGAGATTGGTCCAAAAGAATCGTATGTGATTTATCATGAGGAACTCGAATCGTTGGTAAAAAATTTTCCGTCCATACGGCGTGCACGTTTTTGGATGACTTTTAGTGACGAATACCTCACTCACCTGCGAGTAATTCAAAATATTGGAATGGCACGTATCGATGAAGTGGAATTTAACGGTCAGAAAATCGTTCCTATTCAGTTTTTGAAAGCTGTTCTTCCCAACCCCGGCGAACTGGGCGAAAATTATACCGGCCAGACATCCATCGGATGCCGAATCCGCGGAATAAAAGATGGCAAAGAACGCACCTATTATATCTACAACAATTGCAGCCATGAGGCGGCATATCGTGAAACCGGAGCACAAGGGGTAAGTTATACAACGGGCGTACCGGCAACTATTGGCGCCATGCTGTTCCTGCAAGGCATCTGGAAAAAACCGGGTGTTTTCAATGTAGAAGAATTTGATCCCGATCCTTTTATGGAACAACTCAACAAACAGGGACTCCCTTGGAACGAACTCTTCGATATGGATTTGGAAGTGTAAAACAAAATACAAAAAAATAGGAAGAGTGCCCGTTTGGCACTCTTTTTTTTGATTTTCTTCCCGGATATTATTCGATTTAACCCCAAAAAATCAAATTTTATCACGAAAACAAGCATCTTTTTACTATAATTTATATTAAATTCGGGTAACCAAATTTAATTCCCTGAATAATTTTTCTTATACCTTGATTTCCAAAAACCTACACGGTTAAAAATTCTTTATTTCGACTGAAAACAACCTTGTTTTTAGGGCTGAGCGGTCGTTTTCATGGTTTCTAGTTTTTTGATGGAGGCTGATCAAAATTTTTACTCAAATCTAGATAACATTCTTTAACGACTGCGTTTTATCACCCCAAATTTAAAAATCGATTTTATGGCTGATCGATTGATCACCCCAAATTTAAAAATCGATTTTGAGGTTGATCGGTTGGTTTGCCTGTTTCCGGTTTTCAGAAACCTTGAAATCTTTTTAATTCCTTACATCAGGTTTTCAGAAATCTTGAAACGGATTGANNTGAAAAGCGCATGTCGGAATTTCAGGGAAAAAGAAATTGGATGAATTTGCGGTTTTCGGTTTTCAGGAATGAAGGAATGAATTGAATTTATGGTTGCCGGTTTCAAATCAATCGTTATGTTGGTAATGGCAAAATCGGATACGATGCCTTAAGTCGCACCCTTCCTACACCTACATTATGAATAACGAATAAGAAAAAATTACATTATCGTTAAGTTTTATATAACAATCAAATATCACTCTTATACCCTGTCTATTAATCTAACATACAACAGTTTATTAAAAACAATGGGTGACGGTTATCTTGCGCGTTTCAAAAATCAATTAAACACTTTATACAAAGAATAACCCCGTTCGTCTGAAACCACAAGGAGCTTGGGTAGAAGAACAGCGAACGAAACAGTGTGTTACGCGACAGAAAAAATCGCACATCCGGCAACCTGTAATGTTAAATATTGTTTATTCAACGAATTACGACTTTTTATACACCCTCTTTTTTTCTATTTTTGTGGTCGACAAAAATCCACTTCAATGGAAATACTCCCTATGAAACCCAAAAGTCTGATTGATATTAACGACTACAACAAAGATGATATTTTGCGCATACTTAACAATGCTGCTAAATTCAAAGCCAATCCCGATCGAGATTTTTTAAAAGGAATAGTTTGCGCAACGCTCTTCTTTGAACCTTCTACGCGTACTCGTCTAAGTTTCGAAACAGCAATCAATCGCCTACAAGGACGCGTTATCGGTTTCTCCGATACGGCAACAAGTAGTCTGACCAAGGGCGAGTCATTGAAAGATACCATAA
>LSQX01031456.1_pt3 | contig 11182 bp, 9 predicted proteins | sample 654561 | NCBI WGS metagenome assembly LSQX01 (sample SAMN04489861, study PRJNA283612) | anaerobic digester metagenome | isolation source: 4 biogas reactors fed with cattle manure at either 37C or 55C with and... | place: Denmark: Kongens Lyngby | collected 2014 | reverse complement strand
TTTTTCCAAAGTGAAATCACTTGCTGTACTGCACGTATCCGCCCCTTATCCGTTGTGCTCAGCATCTCCTGAATAATACCCGCCGCATCCGTTGCATCTAAGATCGAAAAGCCTCGTTTTAGTCCAGCAAATTGCGCTTCCTCTCTTAAAAACCTCACTCCTAAGGCATGAAAGGTGCATACCGTCAGCCCCTTAAGTAGGCTTGGCTCCACTAATGGCTTTAGCCGTTCGACCATTTCCTTAGCCGCTTTATTCGTAAAAGTGAGCGCCAATACTCCCTTTGCTTTATAGCCGCAGGTATTTAATAAATAAGCAATTTTTTGAGTAATCACTCGTGTCTTACCACTACCTGCACCGGCTAATACTAAGCAAGGGCCATCCAGATACAGCATGGCTTCTTGCTGCATTGGATTTAAGCCGTGAGCTTGCACAGGCAGGGATTCAAAAGATGGCGACGACATGTTTATTCTAACTTCCTAATAACGATCAAAATACTGCTGAACCTCACTTGATTCGGAGGTTTTTGTTAATACCAACATCAATAAGATACGGGCTTTTTGAGGTGATAAATTACCCGCTGCAACCAGCTGATTTTCTCGTAAATAATGGCGACGAGCTACTCTACCACTACCCGCCCGACTACTTTGCACAATCACTACTCCCTGCTCATAAGCCCACAACAAAGCTTCTCGCTCTGCTAGCGTATTAAGTCCTGGAGCAAAACCAGCACTGACAATTCCTGCACAGCCCGCGGCCATAAAAGCTTCTATAGCAATACCGTCACTACCAGCATAACTATATAAAATATCCACCCGAGGTAAATTATCGCCTAACTCACTCAAATCAAAATCAGAATCGACCGTATGAGGCGTTATTATTTTTCTAAAAAAACTGACCTTATCAGAGTCTACATGACCTAATAGCCCCACATCAGGACTAGTAAATGCTTGTAGACGATAAGTCGAGGTCTTGCAAACATCCCGTGCTGAATGGATTTCGTCATTAAGCACGACTAAAACACCCTGCTTCGCAGCCTCTGCCGTACAAGCTACACGTACTGCTGAGACCAGATTCATAGCTGCATCTGAGCTCAAAGCACTTAATGGACGCTGCGCCCCCACTAACACCACTGCTTTAGTCGTTTTTAAAACTAAATGTAAAAAATACGCCGTTTCCTCTAAGGAACCTGTTCCATGCGTAATCACAAAGCCATCAAAGTCTTGCTCATGCTGCATAATAAGATGGGCGATTTGTAGCCACTGCGTAGGACCAATTAAGGAGCTACTTACCGCCTCAAACTCTAACGGCACGACCTCAGCAAAACGCCTCACTTCAGGCATCTGAAGCAATAACTCAGCAGCCTCATAACGCTGAGCAATATCTGGGTAATCTAAGACATCCAAAGGGTCATCGACATAAGAAGAAATTGTACCACCAGTACCAATTAACGCTATTTTCAAACGACTCATGCTGCTATACCTTCCTTAAATTTCTAAAGGGTCTACCTCAACCACGTACTTGACTCGATGCTTTTTAGCGATCTCAGGTAATAACTCTCCCCATATAGGTAAAAAACGCTGCAACTTAGCTCTGGAGAGAGACTCAATTAACAACTGGGCTCGCTCAACATGAAATACCCTAACAATACGTAAAGGCACCGGATCATAAAAGCGTAAACCTTCTTTAGCTTCTGCTAATTGCTGTGTAATAGCCTCAGAGGAGAACTCATCAGCACTTGCCACTACCGCTTTAACTTCCTCTAAGAAAGCAAGGCACCTTTCGATTTCTCGAGCACTTGCGGTGATCAAGGCCTGATAAGAAAAAGGAGGTAACTCAGCTACTCGGCGCTCTCTTAAACAGTGCTCTGCAAATAACTCATAATCCTGTAACTGCAAGGCCTGATAAAGCGGGTGATCGACCTCATTAGTCTGTAGCAATACTTTACCTCCCGGCAGATGTCGGCCCGCCCTGCCGGCGACTTGTAGTAATTGTGAAAACAATCGCTCAGAAGATCGAAAATCATGAGTATATAAGCCACTATCTGCATTCAGAATACAGACTAGATTAAGCTTTTTAAAATCGTGCCCCTTAGAGACCATCTGAGTGCCGACCAAAATATCCACCTCACCTTCGTGGACCAGATTAAATAGCTCCTCTGCTTGGCCCTTACGCTTTGTGCTATCTGCATCAATGCGTTGAATACGTGCCTGCGGAAACTGCTGAGCTAAGTATTCCTCAACCTTTTGAGTACCACGACCCAAGGGCTGAATGTCTAAATTGCCACAATCTGGACAAGCACGCGGAGGACGACTCTGCAAACCACAATGATGACATTGCAATGTATAGAGATTAGGCCCACCACCCTTACGCTCCTGTCGATGCATCACCATAAAGGCTGAGCATCGTGTGCACTCACTATTCCAAGCACAAGAAGGACAATGCAGCACCGGTGCAAAGCCTCGCCTATTAATAAACACCAAAGCCTGCTGGCCACGCTCTATACAACGTGCTATCTCATCCAGCATGGGTTGACTAAGGCCTTCTATCAACTTTTCTTTGCGTGTATTGATAAACTCAAAGCTAGGTTTGAATGCTGTCGCACCTACCCGATCAGGCAAACTACAGAGATCGTATTTGCCCTGTTGGGCATGATGCCAAGTTTCCAAAGAAGGAGTTGCCGAGCCCAAGACGACTGGAATGCTTAATTGATGAGCGCGCCACACAGCGAGATCTCGAGCCGAATAACGTAAAGCGTCCAACTGCTTATAAGAAGGATCATGCTCCTCATCAATAACAATCAACCCTAATTGCTGTACTGGTGCAAAAATTGCCATACGGGTGCCTAGAATAATACCGGCTTGTTGCGTTTGTACTGCTACCCAAGCGGCCAATCGCTCACCATCCGAAAGACTACTATGCATCACTGCTATCTGCTCATCAGGAAAGCGCTCCTTGAACTTACGCTGTAGTTGCGGACTGAGATTAATTTCGGGCACTAACACCATGACCTGCTTGCCTTGAGCTAGCACATGCTCTGCTACATGCAAATACACCTCTGTTTTACCACTACCAGTAACTCCATGGAGTAACACGGTCTTATAACCATCAATCTGCGTAATATGTTCAAAAGCTGCCTGCTGGGCTTCCGATAACTGGGGACGCTCAACTTGTGGCTGTTGTACTACTGCTGAATCCACAAGCACTTGCTCTTCGGAACTATGTTGAACAGCTTGGGCAGCCTTTTTCGCTGCTCTAGCTGCTTTTTTTGCTGCTGAAGCCTGTCGATTCAATAACCGTTTGACTGGCCCACCCGCCGAACGCACGCCAGTATAGGCCTTAGGGCTACGTAAGGGTACAGGCATACTAGGCAAGAGCACTTCGCCCAGAGGGCGTTGATAGTAATTACCAGCAAACTCACCAAATTGAATCCAATCACTAGGCATAGGTGGCAAATCATCATAGACCTCCAGCACCTCCCTAATTGAAGACTCCTCATAAGCAGGCTGCTCCGGCCGCTCAATCACTAAACCGATTAATTCCTTAGCAGCAAAAGGTACGCGCACACGCTGACCAATCAGGGCCTCCATGCCCTCTGGTAAACGATAGTCAAATAAATCGCCTAAAGGCAAAGCCAAGGCCACTCGCACCCAAGGATGCTGCATAAAAAACCTCTCCAGTCAAAACGAGCCCATTAATCCGAGGAAAAATGGGCTCCGCTAATTGAAATCAACGACAAAAACTACTTGTGATATTGCTTACTGTGATTATGAACTTCGTCTACTAATACGGCGACTTGCTCTGGATTAGTAAACTGAGAGATTCCATGACCTAGATTAAATACATGACCACCCTGACCGACAGGACCAAAGTCATCAATCACACGACGAGCCTCCTGACGCAAGCTCTCTTCGCTACCAAATAAGGCCATCGGGTCGATATTACCCTGTAAAGCGACCTTATCACCAGTCAACTGACGAGCACGCGCTAAGCTCATGGTCCAATCCAGACCCACTGCATCGGCACCGGTATTAGCAATGTCCTCAACCCATAAGCCACCGCCTTTAGTGAAGGCAATAACCGGAATTGTCTCACCATCATGCTGGCGATGTAACTTATCAATCACTTTCTGTGTATAGGCGAGAGAAAACTGCTGGAATAAACCATCAGGTAACACACCACCCCAGCTATCAAAGATCATCACCGCTTGGGCACCAGCTTTAATCTGCTCATTTAAGTAAATGGCTGTGGTCTCAGCAGTGATGTCGAGGATTTGCTTAAGCAACTCAGGACGCTGATACATCATGGTTTTAATCTTGCGATACTCACGTGTAGATGCACCCTCAACCATATAACATGCTACTGTCCATGGACTACCAGCAAAACCGATTAAAGGTACCTTACCGCCTAACTCCTTACGAATCAGAGTCACCGCATCAAAGACATAACGTAGTTTGTCCATATCCGGAACTTCAAGCTCGGCGACACGCTCTTCGCTATCAACCGGTTTAGCAAACTTAGGACCCTCACCTGTTACAAAGTCCAGTCCAAGTCCCATCGCATCAGGGATTAATAAAATATCGGCAAATAAAATAGAGGCATCTAAATCAAAACGACGAATAGGCTGTAAAGTTACTTCACATGCGTACTCTGGATTAGTTGCTAAGCCCATGAATGACCCTGCGGTCGCTCGACACTCCTTATACTCCGGCAAATAGCGACCAGCCTGGCGCATCAACCATAATGGTGTATAAGGAACAGGCTCACGCTTTAGCGCACGCAAGAAGATATCATTTTGTAGGGTAGGGAACATTAAACCTCCGGAAACAATTGAAAAGAGCAGAGGTGGGTGACGCCAAAGAACTCAGCGACTCCTGATAAACCTTGAAATTCATGGAGTTTTCTGCTACTCGATTTATTTTTTGATGACAAATTATAAACGACTGCCTCTCTTTAAACAAACCGATTTGATCAAAGCTCCGGACGAAACTGCTCCGCATCAATCTTGTGCTTACGCATAAGCTCCCAAAATGAACGTCTATTTTTCTTGGCTAAAGTAGCAGCTTGGCCAATATTACCTTTAGTAGAGCGCAACATATAACTCAAGTAGCCATGCTCAAAGCGATCCACGACATTTTGCTTAGCCTCCTTAAAGCTTTCAGCAAAATAAGTCGCCTGCTGATCACTAAATGCAAAAGCATAACTACCCGTTTCCTGCTCAGCATTACGTAATAACTCCTCAAAAAACTCTTTTTTAAGTTCTTGGGGTGGCAAATGACTTGATGCCAATGTCCTCGGTAGCTCTTGCAGTATCTTATCGCTAGGCTTAGCCTCAATAGATACTCTTAGGAGAGGCTTAGTCACCGTGGCTAACAAACGTACTCTGAACTCCTCCTCATCAATGGGAAAATGCATAAAATCACTTAAACCTAAACGCATCAAATCTATCATCGCTACCGGCTGCACCCCAGTTGTAATGGCAAAAAAAGGACAAAGACTACTACTCAGCTCTTCAGCACTATGCAAATAAAACAAAAAACGCCTAGCTAAACTCAAGCTCTCTGTATTTAACACAAGAATAACTACGTCATAACGCAACAGCTGTAGCAATAGGAACTGCCTGTCCTCCTCTCTGAAAGTGATATCAAAAGACACTCCAAGCCCATCAGACAAATCAAGTCGATGAAACCTCAAACGTCGATGCCTCAGACGAGTCCGCTCAAGCTGCTTAACTACCTCAGTATCAATCTGCTGGCCTACATGTAAAATCGCACAATCTAATAGCCGCCTCATAAAACCCTCACTAACTTCAACACCTCACTACAAGTAATCAAACAAGCTTAATTAAAATTCGAGCGTTGCAACATACCATCAACTACTTAGTTGAAACTACGTACATTTAGACTACAAGCCTCAAAACCAGTGTTCTCCCACACAAACGGATATCACATAAAAAACAACAATTCATAAAAAACCAAGCATAAAACAACACCAGCTTGTAGAAAATCCTTGACCAATCAGGAAAACCCTATATAATGAATGGTCTTATCTGTAAAAGAAAGCACACTATCCTTTACTGGAATCATGAGCCTATAAACGGCTAAGTCATATCGCAACAAAAGATTTAATCAAAAATAATCAGACAATTGCGATTATTTATTTTAAAAAAATCGTTTTTGTATAGTATCGCTCCTACCTCTGGCGTAGTTTCACCATGCGTTGATCCGGTCGGCACGATATAAACCGACACGAGATTAATTAGGAAAAACTATGTCATTCGAATCATTAGGACTGGCACCCGTACTACTGGGCGCCTTAAATAAAGCCGGCTTCACGCAGCCTACAGAAGTACAATCTACCGCCATCCCAGCCGCTCTAGAAGGCAAAGACTTAATTGTCAGCGCCCAAACTGGCAGTGGAAAGACTGCTGCATTTACCCTTCCTGCCTTACACCACATGGCAACCACACCAGCTGGTAAGCAGCAAAGTGTTCGCTTATTGGTTTTAACACCAACTCGCGAGTTGGCCATGCAGGTTGCAGAAGCCACTAAAACATATAGCGCTGGCATGCGAGGCATTCGCGTGGCGACAGTCGTCGGTGGCATGCCCTACGGCCCACAAATTAACGCACTAAAACGTCGCGTTGATGTCTTAGTTGCTACGCCTGGTCGTTTAATTGACCACCTCAACGCTGGTCGTGTAGATCTTAACAACATCGAGACCTTAGTACTTGACGAAGCGGATCGCATGCTTGACATGGGCTTCTTAGATGATATGAAAGCCATTGTTTCGCATACTCCTGATTCACGTCAGACATTGATGTTCTCAGCCACATTTGAAAAAAACCTGGCTAACTTAGCTGCTAGCATGCTCAAAGACTCTGTGCGCATCAATATTGCTAATCAGACACAACGCCACGAGAATATCGAACAAACCTTACTTTACGCTGATAATGCTGGACATAAATTCCGTCTCTTAGAGCATATTTTAGACAATGAACCGGTATACCAAGCCATCGTATTTACAGCCACCAAGCGTAGTGCTGACGATCTAGCCGAGCGCCTAAAAGACAAAGACTATCATGCTGCCGCATTACATGGTGACATGAATCAACGTCAACGTACTCGTACAATTACCCAACTACAAAATGGCAAACTTCATGTTTTAGTAGCCACTGACGTTGCAGCTCGAGGTATTGACGTACAAGGTATTAGCCACGCAATTAACTTCGACTTACCGATGCAAGCAGAAGACTATGTACACCGCATTGGTCGTACCGGTCGCGCAGGCCGTGATGGTCGTGCCTATAGTTTTGCAACTTTTGCCGAAAACTTTAAAGTTAAAAAAATTGAGCGCTTTACCGGGCAACAGCTTGATGTTGAAACAATTGAAGGCTTAGAGCCCATCCGTCAAAGCAGCAAACCACGAAGTGCTCCGTCTAACCGCAAACGTAGACCAAACAATGCTTCTGGCGCTAATCGCCGCAACTCACCTCGTAGCGATCGTGCTGATAATGCACCGCGCCGTGAGAGAAGAGCCGACTTTGATGGTATGGATAGAGAATTTGCTCGCCCTGACCATGGTTCTGAAGCTCGCAATGCAAATGGAGAGCGTCAAGAGCGCCCTGCCTACCAGCCTAAAGCGAGAAATCAGCAAGGACGTAACCAAAAGCCAACACAGCAACGCTCTCGTCAGCGTGCCGAAGGCCCAGCCAATACAGATGGCGTACGCCCAAGTCGCAAGCTTCGTAAAGACAGCAAAACATTGATTGATAGAGTCAATCGCGCCGTTACAGAGCGTATATCATACTAAAGGACTAAAGTTGCTGCAAAGCACAGCAGCACTACCTTAGCGCACATGCCGGAGATAGTTAATAACTGTCTCCGGCATTTTTTTATTCATAAGCGCTATAATCATAGGGTTACAGTCTATCAATAAAGACACATTAAAAAGCACTATAAATGGAGATGGAATATGAGTCACGTCGCACAAATTAAAATCCCTGCTACCTATATGCGTGGAGGCACCAGCAAGGGGGTTTTCTTCAGCCTAAGCGACTTACCTGAAGCTGCTCAAACACCAGGAACCGCACGCGATGCTATTTTAAAGCGAGTCATCGGCAGCCCTGACCCCTATGCAAAACAAATTGATGGTATGGGCGGCGCCACTTCTTCCACCTCCAAAACCGTTATCATCAGCAAAAGTACGCAAGCAGATCATGATGTAGACTACCTCTTTGGCCAAGTCGCCATTAATAGTGACTTTGTCGATTGGAGTGGTAACTGCGGCAACCTCAGCTCAGCGGTAGGCCCTTTTGCCATTCATGCTGGTTTGATTGACCCCGCAAAAATTCCTGACAATGGCATCTGCACTATCAAAATTTGGCAGGCCAATATTCAAAAAACGATCGTGGCTCACGTTCCTATTAGCAATGGACAGGTCCAAGAAACCGGTGACTTTGAATTGGACGGAGTGACCTTCCCCGCCGCCGAGATAATTATTGAGTTCATCGACCCATCAGATGACGATGGCGCTGAAGGTGCATCCATGTTCCCTACTGGTAACCTAGTTGATGAACTAGAAGTACCAGGGATTGGCACATTCCCCGCCACAATGATTAGCGCCGGTATCCCTACTATTTTCTTAAACGCTGACGACCTAGGTTATCGTGGCATCGAATTACAAGACGACATTAATGGCAATCCCGAAGCCCTTGAACGCTTTGAAACTATTCGCGCTTACGGCGCTAAAGCCATGGGCTTAATCAGTGATGTACAAGAAGCTAAAGATCGTCAACATACTCCAAAAATCGCTTTTGTCTCACCAAACCAAGACTACACCACCTCCAGTGGCAAAGCGATTCCGGCTGATGCCATTGATTTACATGTCCGCGCCCTCTCAATGGGCCAATTGCACCACGCCATGATGGGCACGGCAGCAGTTGCCATTGCCGCTGCTTCCGCTATTCCAGGCACTCTCGTCAACCAAGCTGCCGGCGGCGGTAACCGTGAGAGCGTCACTTTTGGTCATCCTTCAGGCACTCTACGTGTAGGCGCTGAAGCGGTACAGGAAAATGGTCAATGGCAAGTCAAAAAAGCCATTATGAGTCGTAGTGCCCGTATTTTAATGAGCGGTTGGGTACACCTACCCGGCGATTGCTTCTAACCCTAACTTTAAATAAAAGGCTTTCCCCATGAATAAGCTCCCTGCCATTATTGCCCCTAGTATTTTATCTGCCGACTTTGCCCGCTTAGGTGAAGAGGTAAAGCAGGTAATCGCTGACGGTGCTGACTGGATTCACTTTGATGTGATGGACAATCACTATGTGCCCAACCTTACGATTGGCCCTTTGGTCTGTGAGGCCATTCGTCCGCACACAGACGCCATCATCGATGTCCACTTAATGGTAGAGCCCGTGGATAGCATTATTCCGCTGTTTGCCAAAGCAGGTGCTAACATCATCACCTTCCACCCAGAAGCATCCAAACACGTTGATCGTTCACTTAATCTGATTCGTGAACTTGGCTGTCAAGCCGGACTCGTACTAAATCCGGCTACTAGCCTAAGCGTTCTGGACTACGTGATGGATAAGATAGACATGGTATTACTCATGTCAGTTAACCCAGGCTTTGGTGGGCAGAAGTTCATCCCTGCGACCCTAGACAAGGTCGCTCAACTCCGTAAACGCATTGATGATTGGGTCGCCGCTGGCGGTCAGCCAATTCGTCTTGAGGTGGATGGTGGCATCAAGGTCGATAATATTGCAGAGGTACGCGCAGCAGGAGCCGACACCTTCGTCGCTGGTTCCGCTATTTTTGGTGCTGAAAACTATCAAACAGTGATCCAGCAAATGCGTGAGCAAATTGATTTGGCTGACGGTAATTTAATCAAGACCTGATATGAATATCAACAATACCATCAATACAGTGCTCTTTGATCTAGATGGCACCTTGATTGATAGCATGCCCGAACTCGCTTATTGTTCTAATCAGACCCTGCTAGAACTCGGTCGTGAAGAGCTACCCCTCGAAACCTTAAGCACTTTTGTGGGCAAAGGCCTAGATCGCCTGATTATGCGTTTTTTAGCCAATGACATTGACGCTACCACAGCAGAACCCACGATTTTTAAGCAGGCAAAAGAAGCCTTCGGTCGCCATTACCATGCTAATAATGGCGTTTTTAGCCAACTCTATCCTAGCGTCACAGAATCCTTAGCAACACTCAAAAATGCAGGGTTTAAATTAGGACTCGTCACCAACAAGGCAATGGAGTTCACAATCCCTTTAATTGAAAAAAAGGGTCTTAGTGACTATTTTGATGTGGTCATTGGCGGCGACTCATGCGAGCATAAAAAGCCCCACCCTGAACCCGTACTAGTCGCCTTAGAAAAGCTCCAGAGCACAGCACAAACCGCTATTTTTGTCGGTGACTCACTAAACGACATGAAGGCTTCGGAGGCCGCTGGCGTACCTTGCTTAATCGTTCCTTACGGCTATAACGAGGGGCAGCCTATCAGCAAACCACTATCCGGTGACCTAGTTGATGATTTGGCAGCTGCCGTGCGCTGGATTAAAAGCAAAAACGCGACCAAGCAGCCGGATTAATCCTATCTTGAGTCAAAAGCTGAAAATTGTCATACTTTTTTCATAAATCTGTGTTACCATTTTCAATATTCGTATACAACGATCCAAAATTTATTTATTAAAATGATGCAATTCAACCCAATCGCTTATGCTTATGACAACATCGCCTATTACTGGCGCTGGTGGCTGCTGCGTGCTGGGTTGATAGCGTCTTAGGGCTATGTTTAGGTTAGAGTAAAGATTGACATATCTACTTTAACCATAAAAGCCAAAAATAAAGACTTAACGTATTAAACCCGGTACATCTGATATGACCGGGTTTTTTTATTTTTAAAGCGCATAAACCTCCCGGTCAAAAGATACCACTTAAAAGAGAGCACACAAATGACGGAAATTGAATTTAACGCATTAAAAGCGCAAGGCTACAATCGCATCCCTCTTTTACAAGAGACTTTTGCAGACCTAGACACTACCTTAGGCATTTATTTAAAACTTGCCCATGCCGATAAAAAAGGTGGCAAGATGACTTGCCTATTAGAGTCTGTGGTAGGTGGTGAGCGCTCCGGACGCTACTCCTTTATCGGATTACCGGCACGTACAGT
>LSQX01369038.1_pt2 | contig 11183 bp, 11 predicted proteins | sample 654561 | NCBI WGS metagenome assembly LSQX01 (sample SAMN04489861, study PRJNA283612) | anaerobic digester metagenome | isolation source: 4 biogas reactors fed with cattle manure at either 37C or 55C with and... | place: Denmark: Kongens Lyngby | collected 2014 | reverse complement strand
AAAGTCGATTTACCGGCACCATTTGGTCCCACTAAAGCAGTAATTCCACCCTGAGGAATTTCAAGGCTAACATTTTTTAAAATCTGCGTTCCACCTACTTGGAACGATACATTATCAATTGAAATCATAGAGTAATTACAACGCTTTTCGTCTGAGTAAAAAGATAATAAATACGATACCGCCAAGGAATTCGACAACCACACTAAGCACCGCTTGCATGCCCAGGAAGTGCTCAAAAATCAACTGGCCCGACACTAAAATTAATGCCCCGATAAGGAAAGCAGCAGGGATTAAGATAGAATGTCGATGAGTTCCCATCAACGGATAAGCAATTCCCGAAACTAATAATCCAAAAAAGCTGACTGGACCAACTAAAGCGGTAGAAATAGACACTAAAACAGCAATTAAAAACAGCATCAAAATCATCGAGCGCTTATAGTTAACACCAAGGTTAATCGCATGCTCACGACCCAAGGCAATCACATCTAACTCATGACGATAACGCCAAATAATTAAACTTACCACGGCAACAATGATCAAACTGACGCCTAACAAATCAGTTCTTACTATATTAAACTGGGCAAAGGAAACCGATTGCACGACAGCAAACTCTTCGGGATCAATAATGCGCTGCAAAAAGCTGGTTAAGCTTCTAAACAAGACACCTAAAATAACACCTGTAAGGACCATGCGATACAGATCATCCTGAGCCTTTAAAAACAGAGTAGAGAACATCACTAAGGAGGCAAAAAGCATGATGCCTACCTCAATGCCAAACTTGAAAACATGGTCTAAGATGGCATATCCCAAACCACCAAAAACAAATATCAACACCGTTTGAATTAACAAATAGAGTGCATCAAAACCCATAATATAAGGCGTTAAGATACGATTTGAGGTGATTGTCTGGAATAAAATCGTAGAAATCGCAATGGCATAAGCAACTACTAACAGTGCGACTAACTTACCACCTCTAAAAGGCAAGACAAAATCCCAATGTCCCCCCGATTTGACGGTCATAAATAACGCCATCGAAACGAGTAAAGCCACGGTTAAAAATAGTAATTTACGCGTTTGCATGGTGCTTACGGCCACGTCTAGGACGTGCATATAAAAGATAAAGAAAGAGAATGGTGCCAACAATACCGATAATGGTACCGACCGGAATCTCATAAGGATAATTAATTAAGCGACTACCAATATCACACGCTAAAACCAATGCACCACCACTTAACATATTCCACGGCAAAGCTTGACGGACATTATCACCCATAATACGGCTAACAATATTTGGCACTACCAGACCGACAAAAGGGATAGCTCCGACCGTCACTACGACAATGGCAGAAATCAAGGCCACAATCAATAAACCGATCGAGGTAATCATATTATGATTTAAGCCCAAATTAGTACTGATTTCCTTACCTAAACCAGCGATCGTAAATTGATTGGAAAAGAGATAAGCCAAAGCACATAAAAAAGCGGTAATCCATAGCAGCTCGTAACGACCAACCAAGACACTGGAAAAGTCCCCAATAAACCAAGCCACCAGATACTGCATCATATCGTATTCGTAAGCGATGAAAGTAGCTACCGCACCAAGCACACCACCATAAATAATACCAACCAGTGGCGCTAATAACTTTGCTGTCGGCGGCAAGACTCTAACAATAGCCATAAATCCAGCAAGGCCTATAACAGCAGCGACACAAGCAACCAACATTTTATCAAAAACACTACTTTGTGGCACCAGGAGAGTAATCAACAACAGGCCCAAGGTCGCCGCTTGAGTTGTACCAGTCATTGATGGCTCAACAAAGCGATTGCGCATCAGCATCTGCATAATCAAACCAGCGTTGGCCATTGACATACCCGTCAAAATAACCGAGGCGGTTCGAGGAATACGACTCGCAAAAAACACCTCACGAGCTGCAGCGTCCTCAAGAAGCAGGGTAAATGAAACGTCACTGACCCCAACAAAAAGACTAATTATTATTAAGACAATAAAGACTATTATTGCCAGTATTCGCCATACCATGTTTTTATCGTTATAACCTGTTAGTGCTGCACTTTAAATATCTGAAACGCTTCATACCTGAAAAGGCATGAAGCGTTTATATAATACAAGATCAAAGTATAACGTTATTTGGCTTCTGCTTTTTGAACTGCATCACGCAATAACTTAAGTTCAAGCATCATTTGCTGATAACCACCGGAAGCTAAGTAAGAAGAAGTATCTAAGTAAATAATACGATCATTTTTGAAAGCTTTGGTGTCTCTCAGTAGCGCATTATCAAGAACAGCTCTGGCATTTTCGCCCTTACCCTCTACTGCAGTCGTACGGTCCATCACAATCAACCACTCAGGGTCTAATTTACGAATAAACTCAAAGGAAACAGGCTGACCGTGACGCGCTGTACTATCTGTGTTGTCAGCAGCTTCCCAACCAAAGTCATTAAATAAATAACCAAAACGTGACTGTGCACCATGTGAAGCAATCTTGGTACCATTGACCATGATCATAAGCGCACTGCCTTGATCTTTAACGATCTCTTTAGTAAGAGCCAATTCCTTGGTAAGATTTTCTTGTAACTCAGCAGCAAGCTCTTCTTTGCCAAATAACTTACCTAATTCAGAAAGCAATTTTTGAGAGTTATCTACTGATACACCAGTATTGGTCACATCAACCACTGGAGCTAGCTTAGCGATCACATCATAGTTGGGAGCCATGCGACCACCAATGATGATAGCTTCTGGTTTCAAACGATTTAAAGCCTCTAAATCCGGCTCGAACAAGGTACCGACTTCAACCGAATCAGCTTGTTTAGCATCTCTTAGGTAATCAACAAGGATATTAGAAACAATACCTTTAGGTGTTACGCCTAAGGCAGTCAGAGTATCTAATGCTGCATTATCATAAACGGCGACATTGCTACCAACTGGGGCTTCAAAAGTTACTGTACCACGTGCTGTTTCTACTTCAACTGCGGTTTGTGCAGATACCGCACCCGAAAACACTAAACCGGCTGCGCAAAACTTTAAGAAAAATTTATTAAGCTTCATCAGGGAAAACATACCTATAAAAAAACAATATTTGCCAAACTGTACACTACTTTCCTGAACTTGGAATAACAAGTCTCGACAAACAAGAAATTTGATTTAATGAGAATCGTTATCATTGTAGTATAAGTTTAATTTCTGTATTGCCTATTTTAATGATGATTTTTAAAAAGTTATTACACGCTGTAATAATTAATATTTTATAGCAAGCAAATAACAGACAGCACATAGAATTCGTACACCCAACAACGCAAAAATCCCGTTAACTCATAGAATTAACGGGATTTTAAATATCTGGCGGAAGCTGTGAGATTCGAACTCACGGAGGGCTATTAACCCTCGCCGGTTTTCAAGACCGGTGCATTCAACCGCTCTGCCAAGCTTCCAGTCCTGGTGCACTCGGCCGGAATCGAACCGGCATGGACTAATGTCCGAGAGATTTTAAATCTCTTGTGTCTACCTATTTCACCACGAGTGCCCTTCTGCAATGCATCAGGATAAGTTCATAACTATAGCAACGAAACCGACCCTTGTCTAGCCAGATTCGCTAGTATTATTATTTTGTTGCGGAAATGTGTCTTTTTTGTTTTAAATTTACTACAAAAGCAATTATTTAGACAACAAACGCATTGCTTCATCAATGTCTGACATTTTCAATCCAAACATACGCCCATCCATCAGCTCATGCAATATTTTAGTCGAATGATGATATTGCCAATGTCGTTGAGGTTCCGGATTTAGCCAAACAGACTTGGGCCAATGCGCCACTGCACGCTTAATCCAAACCCCACCTGCTTCTTTGTTGTAGTGCTCCACCGAACCTCCCGGATGCATAATCTCATAAGGACTCATTGCCGCATCACCGACAAAAATCAAACGCCAGTCATCATTAAAACTGCGCAATAAGTCCCAAGTGCTTTTATAGACCCGACGACCCTGCTCGTAACGCCACACTCTTTCATACAAACAGTTATGAAAGTAATAAGCTTCAAAATGCTTGAACTCACTGCGAGCGGCAGAAAACAGCTCTTCCACAATCGCAATATGATCATCCATACTACCGCCTGAATCAAGCAGCATCAGGACCTTCACAGTATTGTGGCGCTCCGGTACCATTTGCAGATTTAAATAACCGGCATTTTTTGAGGTCTCACGAATCGTAGCTTCTAAATCCAGCTCCTCAGCCGCCCCCTCGCGAGCAAAACGCCGTAATCGACGTAAAGCCATTTTGAAATTACGTATGCCCAATTCTTGATTACTATCGTACTCACGGAAGTTGCGCTCTTCCCACACTTTAACCGCTGTGCGATTACCAGCAGAAGGACCACCCACACGAATCCCTTCTGGGTGATAACCACTGTGCCCAAAAGCTGACGTACCGCCTGTACCTATCCATTTATTACCACCGGCATGACGTCCCTTTTGCTCTTCAAGTCGTTCTTTGAACAACTCCATCAGTTTGTCCCAGCCATGCTTTTCAATAGCTGCCTTTTGCTCATCCGTGAGGTTTTTTTTAAAATCAGCTAATAGCCAATGCTCGGGTATTTCTTTGTATTTTTCGATAATGGGTTCAGCTCTTTTTACAAAAGCCGCAAAGGCTTGATCATAACGATCAAAATGACTTTCATCTTTTACCAAGGTCATACGTGCCGTACGATAAAAATCATCAAGCGTCGGCATCATAATCGGCCGACGTAAGACCTCAATTAATGTCAGTAGCTCATTAATTGAAACCGGTATACCGTATTGCCTTAAAAGATAAAAGAAATTAATCAGCATCCCTAATCCCTAACGTCTTCCGATGCCAGCCGCCATAGTAGCTAAACGCTCAACTAGTGCCATATCTTGTTCATTTTTAATTAAAGCACCGGCCAAAAACACATCCCCCTCTTCCAGGTATTGAGGGGTGATATTTGAAGCACTTAATAGAGCTAGCCAATCCAAAAACTCGGAAGTCGATGGTTTTTTCTTGAGACCCGGAATATCACGCAATTCAAAGAATCGCTGCATTGCACTAGTGACTAATTCGTTATCAACATCAGGATAATGCACAGCGACAATCTGCTGTAATGTGTGCTCATCCGGAAACTCAATGTAGTGGAAAAAGCAGCGACGCAAAAAGGCATCAGGCAAATCCTTTTCATTATTTGACGTAATAATAACTAAAGGACGGTGCTTAGCCTTGATCGTCTGAGCTGTCTCATAAACATGAAACTCCATCTGGTCGAGTTCACGCAATAAATCATTCGGGAACTCAATATCGGCTTTGTCAATCTCATCAATCAATACAACCACTGGTTCTTCTGACTCAAAAGCCTGCCACAAGACGCCGGGACGGATATAGTTGGCGATATTATGGACGCGCTCATCGCCTAATTGAGAGTCACGCAAACGCGACACCGCATCATATTCATACAAACCCTGTTGCGCCTTGGTGGTCGATTTAATATGCCATTGCAGCAATGGTCGCTCTAAATACTTGGCCACTTCCTCAGCCAGCATCGTTTTACCGGTACCGGGCTCACCTTTGACCAACAAGGGGCGCTGCAGACTTAAAGCAGCATCAACAGCCAAACGTAAATCATCGGTAGCCACATAACTATCCGTACTTTGAAAAGATTGCTTCAAATTCATCATTTTGTCCTGTGTCTAGTGTGTATTAATTCTTTTTTGTAAGAGCTCTATATATAACTGCTGATCAGGTGGTGTACGATTGCGTTGCGATTGCCACATAACCTGTCCCAAACACTCCATAATCTCATGATGTGCCTCATGCTCATTAGACTTGGCACTAAGGTGCTCAAAGACTTTGCGAATACCGGGAGGGCTATCAATAGAAACTTGTTCTTCAATCGCAATGTGCATAGAAAGATGCAGGAAAGGATTAGTCTGACCCTCAGCAACCTCAAAGTCCTTACTTCTTGCCTCTGGGTTTTCCAAGAGTTCATGATATTCAGGGTGCTGTAAAATCCAGCCGACCGCCATTTTCTCCATACCACTAAGGGTTTGTTTTTGTTGATATTTTTGCCAAGTCTGGATAAAAAAGTCCCTAACTTGCTCACGTGTAGGATTAAAAATTGCCATATAATAATTTATTACAGATTGCCAAAATTAACAGTAAGTTTAATAATAATAGGGTACACTTACCAAGTCTTATATAAGACTAGAAGATTAGTAGTATATAACAGTCAGTCCAACCTTAGGTTGAGCCAAATTGTTCACCAGTTACTTAAGCTTAATCACTTAAGTTGAGGTCGCCTTAGCTTTTATATTAACGCTATTTCGCTAGTCTATTCATTGCAAACCAGTTATGGAGAAAAGCATGTCTTACCAACACATCAAAGTGCCGGCAAACGGCGAAAAAATAACTGTCAATGCTGATCATACATTAAACGTACCTAACAACCCGATTATCCCTTTTATCGAAGGTGACGGTATTGGCGTTGATGTTAGCCCAGTAATGATCAAAGTAGTTGACGCAGCGGTTGAAAAATCATACGGTGGCGAGCGTAAAATTCACTGGATGGAAGTTTATGCCGGTGAAAAATCTACTCAAGTTTACGGCCCTGACGTTTGGTTGCCTGAAGAAACTCTTGACGCAGTTAAAGACTACGTTGTTTCTATCAAAGGTCCTCTAACCACACCTGTTGGTGGTGGTATTCGTTCACTCAACGTAGCTCTACGTCAGCAATTAGACCTATACGTTTGTTTACGTCCTATCCAATACTTCGAAGGCGTACCTTCTCCAGTTAAAGAGCCAGAAAAAACCAACATGGTTATTTTCCGCGAAAACTCTGAAGACATCTACGCTGGCATTGAATTTGAAGCCGAGTCTGACAATGCTGTAAAATTAATCAAGTTCCTGCAAGAAGAACTAGGTGTTAAGCAAATTCGCTTCCCGGAAACTTCCGGTATCGGTATCAAGCCTGTATCTAAAGACGGTACCAAGCGTTTAGTTCGCCAAGCAATTCAATACGCAATTGACAACGATCGCGACAGCGTTACGCTAGTTCACAAAGGTAACATCATGAAGTTCACCGAGGGTGGCTTCCGTGACTGGGGTTACGAACTAGCTCGTGAAGAGTTCGGTGCTGAGCTTATTGATGGTGGCCCATGGTGCAAATTCAATAACCCAAAAACCGGCAAAGAAATCATTGTTAAAGACAACATTGCTGACGCTTTCTTGCAGCAAATCTTATTGCGTCCAGAAGAATACTCTGTGATCGCTACACTAAACCTTAACGGTGACTACGTTTCTGACGCTTTAGCAGCTCAAGTGGGCGGTATCGGTATTGCACCGGGTGCTAACCTTTCTGACACCGTAGCTATGTTTGAAGCAACTCACGGTACTGCACCTAAGTATGCCGGTAAAGACATGGTTAACCCGGGTTCAGTGATCCTTTCTGCTGAAATGATGTTACGTCACATGGGCTGGACTGAAGCTGCTGACTTAATTATCTCTTCTATGGGCGATGCCATTAAGTCTAAGCGTGTTACTTATGACTTTGCACGTGCTCTAGATGGCTCTACACAAGTTAGCTGCTCCGAGTTCGGTAACGTAATGATCGAGCATATGTAATCACACAGCGCCTGTTTTATAGGCACTGTTTTACATAAACAAATTAACCGAGTTAGATGCATAATGCATCTAACTCGGTTTTTTTATGCACTTAGGAGTAAGATTAAAAGACAAGCGCCCTAATTAATTTGTATTAAAAGGATCGTTGTCATGAAGCACATTCAAAATCTTCTCTTAACTTTGTGCATACTTTTTAGCTACCCGGCCTTTGCTCAAGAAACTACGCAGGCACAAGAGCTAGAATCAGCAGCAGAGGCTGGTGATGTAGCAGCACAATTTCAACTGGCTAACTTATACCTAAGTGGTGCTTTTGGCACCTCTGATCCGGATAAAGCACTCGAATGGTATCGTAAATCAGCCGAAGGCGGTTATGTCGAGGCAAATATTCGTCTAGCAGAACTCTACATTCAGGGCTTAAGTGGTAAACAAAACTTTGATGAAGCTATTAAATGGCTTGAAAAACCGGCACAGCAAGGCGATGCTACTGCTCAAACAACTTTAGGTTGGGCCCTGATTATGGGCAAGCAGGATTACGCAGAAGCTGCAAAATGGTATAAAGCTGCTGCAACCCAAGGCTACCCTGAAGCTATTTCAGCTTTAGGCAATTTATATTATGACGGCACCGGTGTCGTGCAAGATCATAAAAAAGCACTTGAACTATATAAACAAGCCTGTGATTTAGAAGTACACATCGCTTGTGTTTATTATCAGCAACGTGGTGGTTCAAACTAAGCAAAAGCAGCAATTTGTGCAGCGCAGTAGAGACAAATACTAATAGGCTTAAATCACGTTATCTCTTAAGATAGCTCTATTAGTATTATCTTAACTTCAAGCCCTAACACTTACAGTTTTCTATTCTTTTTTTATGACGATCAATTCACTGCCCGATCACTGCAAAGCTGAACCCGAATTTTTAAATACCGCTCATGACATTGCAGAAACCATTATGCGTGGCTTTAACAAGCACTACCGTATCTTTAGATCTTTCTCAGCCCATGCCAAAGAGGCTTTTGAACATCGTGATTGGCAGCATATTCAGCGCCTTGTCGCTGACCGTATTCAAATCTACGACCAACGCGTTGCAGAGACGATCAATGAGTTACGAGAAAATTATGCTAATGTGATACTACATGAAGACACTTGGCGCTTTACTAAAACTGCTTATATCGCCTTATTAGTAGACCACTACCAACCGGAGCTTGCCGAGACTTTTTTTAACTCAGTATCAACTAAATTACTGGATAAGTCCTACTATCGCAATCAATTTATCTTTGTAAAGCCCGCCGCAGCCACCGAATATATTGACTCCGATAGAGGTACTTTTAAATCCTTTTATCCGCAAAGCAATGATTTACACTGCTGCTTTAGTCAAGCATTAGACTTCTTCGAGTGGGACGTTCCCTTTGCTCACAAAGAACAGGATGTAACGAATATCCATCAAGCTCTTTTAGAGCACTTAGGGACCGGTTATATACTCAACGAACTCAATCTGCATGTACAGGTATTACAATCGCCTTTTTACCGCAATAAATGTGCCTACATTATGGGGCAAGTCATTAATGGCCATGCTCGCCATCCCTTTGCGATTGCCATCATACACAATGCGGAGGGCAAATTAACCGTTGATACAGCATTATTTGATCCGCAGCACATCTCTGTACTATTCTCATTTGCGCGCGCTTATTTCTTGGTATCGATGGATGTACCCTCCGGTTATGTCAATTTTTTGCTACAGCTCATGCCGATGCGCAATAAAGCTGATATGTACGCCATGCTCGGCTTACATAAGCAAAGTAAAAATATCTTCTGGCGAGACTTTTTACAGCACCTACACTACTCAGAAGACCAGTTCATCCTCGCTCCGGGTATTAAGGGGCTAGTAATGACGGTCTTTACCTTGCCTTCATTTCCTTTTGTTTTTAAAGTCATTAAAGATAAATTTGGACCCAACAAAAACTTTGACCAAGATTATGTACGCGCCAAATACCTTTTAGTTAAAAAGCATGACCGTGTAGGTCGTATGGCTGATACCCTGGAGTACTCCAACGTCGCTATTCCACGACACCGTTGCAGCGAAGAAATGATCGAGGAATTACGTCAATTAGCTCCCTCACAATTAGAGGAAACAGAGGACTTCATTGTTATTAGACACTGCTATGTCGAGCGCCGTTTAAAACCACTTAATCTATACCTACAAGATGCAAGCAATGAGGAAAAAGAGCGCGTGATTATTGACTACGGCAATGCGCTTAAAGAACTTGCTTCGGCGAATATATTCCCTGGCGATATGCTCTTTAAAAATTTCGGGCTAACTCGCTTTGGTCGAGTCATTTTCTATGACTACGATGAAATCGAGTATATGACAGACTGTCAATTCAGAAAGGTGCCTCCTGCACCCTACCCCGAATTAGAGATGTCTGGCGAGGTATGGTATCCAGTCAATAAAAACGATGTATTCCCTGAGGAGTTCGGTGCCTTTTTATTAGGTGATCCGGTCGTCCGCAAGACCTTTATGGAGTATCACCAAGACCTCCTGAGTGCTGAATTCTGGCAAAGCAAAAAGGAACGCATCGCCATCGGCCAAATGGATGACTTCTATCCCTATCCTGAAGAGGTACGATTTAGCAATGGTGACGACGGCAAAACAAAGCATCACGGACAGTTAGAAGACTAGTTGTTATATTAAACTCGCTTTATTACAATAAATAGATGTCATAAAGTTGTCATTACACAATGCTATTATTTCCTCAATTAATGGGCATTAGTCTAAATGACGGGAGTCTTTAATGAAACCGAGCAAACTGGAGTTACTGGGTAGTACTGATACGAGGTTGTTTTTTTGGTTATCAGCGCACAACCAAAAAAAAGCTATTGTTGTCTTAAGCCAAATACTCTCCACTCTGGGCAATGGTCCGCTCTACGCACTAATTGGTATCAGCTTGTGGACGTGGGGCGGTGATAGTGGCAAAACCTTATTCTACGCTGGTGTTGTCGCTTACTGTTTTGAACTGCCGATCTACTATGCACTGAAAAACAGCATTAAACGTGATCGCCCTTGCTATAAAATAGTCGATGTTGTCAGCCTGATCACACCTTCCGACAAGTTTAGCTTCCCTTCTGGTCATACTGCTGCCGCTTTTGTATTTGCCAATATTGTCGTGGCATTTTTCCCTGCATTAGCAATACCGGTTTATTTCTTTGCAACCCTGGTCGGTCTATCCAGAGTGATGCTGGGCGTGCACTATCCGGGTGATATTTTGGCCGGTATGATGTTAGGCCTAGCCTGTTCATGGGCTGCTTTGGCCTTAGTTTCAGCCTAACCATTTTTTAAATTCTGAGTTATTTAAGTGAAAATTCTTTATGGTGTACAAGGTACGGGTAATGGTCACATCACCCGTGCACGCGTGATGCTACCCGCACTTAAAGCGGCAGGCTGTGAAGTTGATTTTATTTTTAGCGGTCGCGACCAAGACGCTTACTTTGATATGGAAATGTTTGGTGACTACCAAGCATATAAGGGCTTTTCATTTTATAGTCACCAAGG
>LSQX01366865.1_pt2 | contig 11184 bp, 16 predicted proteins | sample 654561 | NCBI WGS metagenome assembly LSQX01 (sample SAMN04489861, study PRJNA283612) | anaerobic digester metagenome | isolation source: 4 biogas reactors fed with cattle manure at either 37C or 55C with and... | place: Denmark: Kongens Lyngby | collected 2014 | reverse complement strand
AAGTGATTATCAGTTGAAATCAGCAGGCTATAATTCATTATCAGGGTTTTTTATGGTACAATCATATAGTTGTCACTTTGATACGGGGAAATAAAATAGAGGCTATTTTATGAATGAGCCTATCGTAATCGAAAATCTAACCAAGTATTATAACAACTTCCTGGCGCTGGATAATGTATCCCTCAGGATAGAGGGAAATGAAAACGTCGGTTTTTTAGGGCCTAACGGCGCCGGTAAAAGCACCACTCTCAAGATACTCTGCGGTCTTATTAGTACAACCTCGGGTAAAGCGTATATCAATGGTTTCAACGTCGCTACTCAAAAAGAAAAAGCGCTCTCGCAAATCGGAACGATTATCGAAACGCCTGAATTCTACGGTTTTTTAACTCCAAAAGAAACCCTTAACTATTTCGGCAGGCTGCGAGGTATGAGCCGCAACAATTTGAATAAACGTATCACTGAGGTCATCGATCTGGTAAGCCTGGAACAATGGCTTAATGTAAAGATAGAGAAGTTTTCGCGAGGTATGAAGCAGCGTCTGGCGCTGGCGCAAGCATTACTGCACGACCCCCCCATTTTAATCCTCGATGAACCCGCATTGGGGTTGGACCCCAGGGCAGTTATGGAATTTCGCCGGATAATTGTGGAAGCCGGAAAAGACAAGGTGGTCTTTTTTGCTTCCCATCAACTTAGCGAAGTTGCCCAGATATGCAAACATGTCGCTATAATCGACCATGGCAAGTTGCTCGGTTATGACAGTATTGAGGCACTGGAGCAAAAATATGGTTCTTTGGAGAATGCTTATCTTCAGTTGACGGGGGTTCCGATTGAATGAGTTAAAGCGGCTGGGAATCGTTATCAACTATGAGTTCTTAAAACATATTCGCCGCAAGAGGGTATATGTAATCCTTTTGCTGGTACTTGTCACCGAAGCGGCAGTCCTTGCCGGTTTCCCTGCTCTGATGGGCGGTTATCCCGAAAGCGTAAACCTGATGGCAACGCTGCTTTCTATTGGTCCCACTATGGCAGTCATCGGCGCCATCTTCTTTTCAGGGGATGCCATAGCCGGTGAATTCGAGAATAAAACCGGTTTTATGTTATTTACCAACCCCGTCAAACGAACTACACTGGTACTTGGAAAATACATTGCCGGTTGTCTGGCTGTAGCCGTACTGACAGTTGTAGCTTATATTGTAGTATGTGTTTCTCTTCTGGCTATTTACCAGACTATCCCCATCGAAACGGCACAGTCTTTCGGATTATGTATGCTCTATGGGGCATGCATTGTTGCGGTAACCTTTCTTTTCAGCGCCGTATCTAAAGGAGCAATGGGTGCTACGGTTATGACGCTGGTATTGATAATGGTAATTTCGGGGGTTGTCGAGAGCGTTCTGATGCTGGCAGGACAACCCTATTGGTTTTTGATTTCAACCGCGGGCGACTGTATTACAATGGTGTACGGTGGAATTGAGCTGATGCTGGCAGAGTTTGTGCCTCTTGAGGAGATGGGGAATTTCCCGTTTGAACTGGAAAGCCCCGATATCGGTCGTTGCGTTCTGGCAATGGTTATATATCTGGCGGTCGGCCTTATCTCCAGCCTTATCATAACCAACCGAAGGCAATTAAGCTAGAAATAAAAGGGATTATTTTAAGCAGGAAGGAATCTGTTAAAAATGGCGGCATTAAAAACTAAAGTGATTGTTAATCCCGTTGCCGGGTCCAAAACTACATATCGTAAATGGCCCATGATAAACGAATTGCTGCAAAGCGGCGGAATGCCTTTTGAATATCAGTATACCGAAGGTATCGGTCATGCCATAGAGCTTGCCCGTGAGGCGACTGCGAGCGGTTATCAGTTTTTGGTGGCTGTGGGTGGTGACGGAACGGTAAACGAGGTGGCTAACGGTATAATGCTGTCCAAAGATGCCAGCGAAGCAACTATCGGTATTATAAGCACCGGAACCGGCGGCGATTTTATCCGTACTGCCGGTATTACCAAGGATTATGTGAAAGCCTGTGCATCCCTTCACGAGATAAAAAAACGTATGATTGATGTCGGGGTAGTGGAATACGTTAAAGACGGGCAACCCTGCCAGCGCTATTTTATCAATTCGGCCGGTATCGGTTTTGATGCCCAGGCGATAGAAGCTTCCAGCCGCCTGCCGAAAATATTCGGGGGAACCGTGCCATATGTACTCGGTCTGCTTCAAGCCGTTGTCAGCTATAGGAATAGGGACATAAACGTCTGCCTTGGTGAGATGTGCGATGAGAGAAAGGTTTTGACGATGGTTATGGCTAACGGATGCTATTTCGGTGGCGGTATGTGCATTGCACCACAGGCCGATATTTACGATGGTTTTTTCGATGTTGTTTGCGTCGGGGATATAAATAAGTTTGATCTCTTAAAAACATTCCCCAAGATTTATAAGGGGACCCATATCACACATCCGATGGTAAAAATCGAAAGGGCTTCGAGTGTGAGCATAAAATCAACCGAGAAAGTAGTAATCCAGGCTGACGGGGAATTCCTGGGAGAATGTCCGGCTTCTTTTCGCATAATCCCGGCGGCGCTCAGTCTGGCGCTTTAGAGTTCAGATATTCTCTCTCTGGTAGGTCCCGTTATAACCGTCGGTTTCTCCCGATAGTCGAAAGAAAACCAGTTGGACTACTCTGGCGTCTTTTTGCAGCTCAAATCCATCGGGATTATATACAACCAGCAGAGACTCCGAACGCCCTGAATAACCGGCGTCCCAGACGGCGGTATTGACAGTCACTCCGCAGCGTAAAAGGCTTGACCTCGGTGTTGCCAGCGCCATCACATTCTTGGGTAAATTGACGATTTCGTTGTAGGTAATACTGTATATGCCGGGCGTCAGGCGAATGAATCCGTTTTTGTCGAAAGTCAACGGGGATTGTTTTGAAACTATTCTTTCTTTGTTGTCAATCGCGATTCTGCCGGCGGATTGCAGCGAAAAGATGTCACGAAGCGTAAAATCAACGCCATTCGGCTGCAATTGTTCTTCCAGGTTGAGATAATCCTCGATAAGCGGCGGCTCGGATGTCAATAATTTTTGAATATCATGTTTTGATAAAACAGTGGACATTTTCAGCGCCTTTCAATATCCGGGGTCAATTCTTGAATAATGCTAAACGTATCCCGCAACATTAAAAATAAGTTAGATTATATTATCGGTTTGCACACATTTTAATCAAATTTTCCGGACATACCGGATAGGGCAGGGAATACGGCATTCGGGCTATAAAAATACTACTCACGTCAGTCTAATTCAACAAAATCAACAACTGACCAAAATCGCTATTACCGTTGTAACGATGCCGATAAAAACGACCAGCCCAATCAGTCTTAACATGCCCCGGGTGCTCATTAATCCCTCCAAATATTGAAAGCCAGTATATCACCTCGGGATAAATAATGGCAAAAATATTCTCTGTGGGGGGTTACAAAAATAATATAAAATTGTTAAAATGGTATTTGTTAAAAATAAGATTAAGTTATATGCTGTAATCTGGTAAATAATATTTTGGTGGTGACCCTATGCATGAGATCGATTATGTATCGCTGGATGCGGATGCGGAGTGCCCCGTTTGCGGGGAAAAATTAGCTAACTTCGAAACCAAGAGCGGCCCGGGTGCTCAGGTGACGCTGGATTTTAGAGAGGTTGATAGTTTTTACAGTCGATGCACCAAGTGTAAAAGCATTATCGAGTTTTCTATGAAGGACCCGGTGAAAGCAGGTGACAGGGAGAAGTTAACCGTCGATAATTATCAAAAGAAGAGCGTTATCTACTAATAATCTTCATCTAAGCCTTCTATTTTACGCAGGGTTTCCTCGCTGCTGCCGAAGTGGTGGGCTATTTCGTGTCTTACCGTTTTTTGTATCTGTTGTTCGATTTCATCATCTGTAACCGCTACCGATTCGATGGCTTTTTGGAAAATGGTATTATTTTATCCGGGACCACCATGCCGTAATAACTGCCGCGGCAGGTCTGCGGTATTCCCTCGTAAAGCCCAAGCAGGAATGTTCCATCTTCAGTCTCTTCGCTTTCGAGTTGCTCTACTGTAGCATAGTCTTCTACCACTACGTCGACATTATCCATCAATGCCAGGAATTCCTCCGGCAAGTTTTCAATAGCTTTTACTACCAGTTGTTCGAACCTTTCTCTGTCCATACTTAATTTATACCGCTTGTCCTTCTTTTTTTATGTGTTCCGATATATACTTGTCAATTGCCATCTTTTTAATAAGAAGCAAACCCAACGCTACTCCGATGGTGTTTGCCAGTGTCATCGAAAGGATAATCGTTTTAACGATTTCGAGCGCCTCGTCGAAGGGGCGGGCGATAAGCAGGATTAACCCCATATGGAATAATTCCATTACAATTGCAAAAAGCACTGCCCAGTGTATCTTGATGAATTCTATACGTCCCTTTTGGCGGATAATCCACAGATTTACGTATCCTGCCGTCAGCCCTATCAGAATTGTAGCAAGTGAACAGGGTATTTGAGTAAAGCCTTCCAGAAAAATCCGGTGAATGCCTCCGATGAGCCCGGCGCCGAGTCCAATCAGCGGTCCGCCAACCAGCCCGGCAAGCATCGGCGCCATATCCCTGACGTTGATAATAGCGCCGGAGGGCAGTTCCGTCCCCATATAAGTGCAGAAAACCGAAAACAGTCCGAAAATGACGATAACAGTCAGTTTATCGTTAAAACCGGCGTTACGGCTAAGAACACGCTGGAAGAATCCCATGGGAGAAACAATTCTTATCAGTATCACAAGAAAGATTATGGTAATTGCCAGTTTTAAAATCCACCACATTTTCACACCTGCCGCTACTGTTTTGTGGTATTATACATTTGAATAAAAAAATGCACAATAAAAATGTTGTATGCTATATTGTTTTTTACAGAATTATTTTGCACAGGAGATAGGCTATGGAACTGACTCCGGAAGAAAGGCGCCGCATATATGAAGAGGAAAAAGCACGCATAGAAGCGGAGAAACAGGAAGAAAAAACGGAAGATATTCCGAGCCTTAATCTTCCGCAGAATGTTGCCTGCACCTTGTGTTACGCGCTTTTTTGGATTAGCGGTATTATATTTCTTGTATTGGAAAAGAAAGACAAAGCCGTCAATTTCCATGCCATCCAATCCATTGTTTTATTCGGCGGGCTGGCTGTACTGAGCGCCTGCTTGAGCTGGATCCCTCATGCCGGAGCGTTTTTCGGCGCCGTTATCGGTATTCTGGTATTTGTCTTCTGGATAGTGCTGATGGTTAAAGCCTACCTGGGCGAGCATTATAAAGTGCCTCTTGCAGGAGATATTGCCGAGGCGATTCACCGGTCGGTCTGGAAATCCGATACTGCTGCCGATTCTTCCGCAGAAAGTACGGACGATACCAAACGGCAAGTAAAGGAAGATTTTAGCGCATCGGTTTCGCAGAAAGCCGATGATTTCGGTAAAAAAGTTGACGATTATTTTAACCGCACTCGTACCGGCAGAATCATCGGTTACAGTTTCGCCATATTCTGGAACATAGTATTGATAATTTTCTTTTCTTTGTTTTATCAATATATAGCATGGTACTCGGTGGGGGATGATGGCAGCCTGACCATTGCGCCATTATTGACCTCGGATTTTTTGTCATGGATGCCGGTCTTGATAACATCGCTATCGATTTGTATTGTTGCCAATATCGTATTGATTGTCTATGACAGGTACTGGTTCCGTGAAGCGGTGCAGATACTATTGGAGATAATCGGAATGGCGGTGGTAATCTATCTGATAATCATATTCCCGTTCGATTTCAGCGTTATTCCGAACGCCGTGGCTGCCGAAATGCTGCCTACTGTAACTAAAGCAGTTCTGATATTTGTATCTGTTGCCTTTGGGGTCAGCGCGCTGGTTCGCTTTATCAAGATGGTGCTGAATATCGAAAACCGAGAATATACGGGTTAAGTATTCAGGGAGTTCTTTTGTCTTTTTAGCGGGGCTTTCCGCCTGCCGTCCAATATGTGATATATAGCCTGAATAGGATGAGTATATATCATACGCGGGCCGGCATATCTCATCACTTTTCTTATTCGCTCTCTCATCTGCGGCTGGTAACAGTGCACCGGGCATTTGGCACAGGTTGTTTTTCCCTCGGCAAAGGGGCAGTTTTCAAGTCTTTTTAATGCATATTCCTGTAAATTCCCGCATTCCGGGCATAGTGTTTCGCCGTGATGATTTCCTTTGCAATACATCCCAATCATCGTTATCAGCGTATTTCTTTCACGCTCAAGGCGTTTATTTCTTTGAGTTTTGTTTTTAGACATTATTTCAGCAGACACCATAATCCGAGTATGTTATTAAAAATATTATAAACCAATCACGATTAAATCCCAAAAAATGATTGACAAGCCTTCAATTCGGTAGGATAATACCTTCAGATAGATAGTAAAGAGCTAATGAAGCTTGGTTATCTATCAATAAATAAGCAGGGGGGTTATTTCTATGGAATGGGGACTGATTATCGCAATATTAACTCTGGTTGCCGGCATCATTGTTCTTATATGGCCGAAAATCCTTAACTACATAGTAGCTGCTTATCTGATTATAACCGGCATTCTGGGGATTATTGCCGCTCTCTAACAATAACCCTTTTTCAAGAATAAGACAGTAGCTTAACAGGCAGGGGGCTGTTCAGTCGTAACTGGAAAGTCAGCGTCTGCCTGTCTGGTTATCTATTTTTCTTTCTTTATTTTCTCTATCTCTTTAGCTATAGCGGCTTTTTCCGATGCTGCTGAATCCAATACGAATACCTCGATGAAGTTCCAAACTACAAATACTCCCCAAATACCCATCGGCCACAGGAACCACATATAACCTCTCCAGGATAATAGCCATATCACCACCAGCACCGCGTTAACTATCAGGTACGCCCCCAGGTGACTGTAGAACTCTCTCTTCTTTTTTACTCTTCTTTTGGCTTCCTCATAAATTTCCTGTTCTGTAAGTTCCACTTAGCTACCTCCGACTATAAACACTGAATAATTCCAATAGAGTTTGGCTTTCGTTGAAGCCGGTATGCCTTGTTTATGTCTCCGATAAACAGAATAATACGCTCAGGCATCCGTATATTAAAACGGATAAATATGCAATACAGTATAATCCCATGCTGGATGGCAGGGCGGCAAAGCCCATAAAAAGGATGGCACAGGCAATCAGAACAAAAACGAATATATCGGGGATTACGCCTGTTCTTCCCAGTCCTATTATCTGAAATATCAGCCCGAGGCCGAACAGTATTATACCCACCATAAATATTATTGTAATAATCATCCCGCTGCCTTCGAAAAAGACCGAAGCCTGTGCGCCGCCGTTAACAGTGGCGACCGGTCCTATGCCGTCGGCACCCAACCCTGCCGCCATAAGTATGCCTCCGGTAACTGTCAAAAACAGGCTTAAAGTGCCGAGGCTGTTTTGTTCGCTATAATACAAATACTGTGTTATATAGTGTGCGACAATAATTGCCCATCCGAAAGCCAGGGCGCTGATGATATGCCCCCAGAGCCATCGTCCGCTTTGCAAAACGGCTAATTCGGTTATTATGTTACTTGAGTAATCGGAAACATAGGGTATTGTAAAGATCCCCGCAGACAATAATATTGGAAATATCAGGATAATAGCGGCAATTTTAATATTGTCCATTTTTATAACCGGCCTGTTTTCCCGTAATTATTTACACATAAATTATATCACAACTTTACTAATATATACCCCGATGCCATCTGAAACAACGTGGCGAAAAGCTTTAACAAGTGGTAGAATCTTAGCATAAACTAACTTTTTAAGATATAAGGAAGGTTTAACTTTAATGAGTACAATAAAAATAATGCCCTGCCTGGATATGAAAGACGGCAGAGTGGTCAAAGGCGTCAATTTTGTCGGGATGAAAGAAGCCGGAGACCCGGTTGAGAATGCCGCTTTTTATGAGAAAGAGGGGGCAGATGAACTGGCAATGCTGGATATAGCAGCCACGCTTGAAAACCGTAAGACGCGTCTGGAATGGGTGCGTAAGGTATCGGAAGCAATCAGTATTCCCTTGACGGTAGGCGGGGGCATTTCATCATTAAAAGATATCGATTTGGTTCTGGAAGCCGGCGCCTCCAAGGTTTCTATGAATAGCGCCGCGGTTAAAAATCCGATACTGATAAAGCAAGCCGCTTTAAAATTCGGTTCGGAAAAAATTACAGTGGCTATTGACGCGCGCAGAAACAGCGAATTACCCTCCGGATTTGAATTGGTGGTTTGCGGCGGCACAAAACCGGTCGGGCAGGATGCTGTAATTTGGGCAAAACAGTGCCAGAAACTGGGAGCCGGGGTGATTCTTCCGACAAGCATAGACGGGGATGGAATGCAGACCGGGTACGACCTCGATTTCACAAAGGCTATCGCGGATGCGGTAACACTGCCGGTGGTGGCTTCCGGTGGTGCCGGAACGCTTGAACATTTCTACGAAGGGGTAACAAAAGGCGGAGCGCAAGTTCTTTTAGCTGCGTCGGTGTTCCACTACCGGATTCTCAGCATCAAACAGGTTAAAGAATATTTAAAGAGTAAGGGTATTTCGGTCATTCTTTAAGCGGTGTCAATTATAGATTTAAATATTTTTATCTGTAAATTTGATATAATATAAACGGTTTTAAAATTTGTTCCGTAAGGTAAAAAATTTAAGGAGGGAAATATGAACTGGTGGATGTGCAGTGAATGCGATTATGTTCTACAGGCGGAAGTGCCCCCCGAAAAATGCCCGAGTTGTCACAAAGAATGTATTTTCAGTGATGTAACCTGTTATATCCCGGAATGCGGAGGAGCCGGACGTCTTAACATGAAAATGGTTGCTGAAAAAGCAAAAGCTGATAAAAACAAAATTAATTAAACCCATATAAAACCATTATAATTTAATCGGTTAAAAATAAGCCTCTGTTTATTATAAAACAGAGGCTTATAACATTTGATGAAACTATGTTGTCTTTTAGTTTTCTTTTTCTACCAGAATTCCGTATAAAACTTCTCCTGAGAGAAGTTTGCGGCAAAAAATTTTCCTGTCGTTTGCTTCCAACAGAGAATCGTCACTTGGGATAACTTTCCAGGTGCAAGCGCCTGCAAATATTCCGTATTGCGCACTGAGAGTGCCTTCACAGGAAATATACAGTACCGACCTGATTCCCCAGCCGGCTTCAATATCACCGCCTGCCTCGATGCGTTTTTCCGCCCTGATGTCGGTTGCCGCTTTTATATTTCTTTTGGCTTGAATGCCTTCTCCTGATTCTATTCCCAGGCCTGCTTCAATATCAATTCCTGATTTTATATCCCAGCCCGATTTAATCATTTTCCCGGATTTGATAGTCGCTGTGGCTTCTATACAGTAACTGGCTTTGATATTGCCCGCTACTATAATATCCACGCCGGCAATTATGCTTTCACCGGATTCGATATCGCCGTCCTCAATATTGATGCTGTGCCCGGCTTTTATACTTTCTCCGGCTTTGAGGCTTTTATTGCTGCTAATACCTTTGGTTGCCTCGATACGGCCTGTTACATAGAGCTTTTTATCGAGCTGAATTTCGATACCATGATTGCTTTTCAAATCACCGTCGAATCTGTATTCTATCCCCTTTTTTACCAAGCCGGGGTAGCTCTCATCAACTACGAGATTCAAATTATGCCCTTCTTTCTGAACCATTTGAAAACACTTCCTCCTTTGAAGTTTATTGACGCGTTATTATTCTACAATAATTTAACCGTTTAACAAAAATATGTCGGTACTTTTGGATATAAGGCTATTAAAATAGGATTACCGCTATTATACCACTAATATATATTTTAGACATTTATATGATATAATAGCCGCAAGCAATTGGTTACTGAAACTAAAACTCTCGAAATCGAAGGCGTTAGCATACTGCTTAAGCGCAGCAGGAGAGCGAAGCGTATCAGTGTTTCCGTTGCTCCCTTTTATGGTGTGCGTGTTAGCGTTCCGTATTCATCTTCGTATTCTCAGGCAGAGAAATTTGTTCTTTCAAAAATGAGATGGATAAAAAAGCATTTCGAAAAGGTCAAACATTTAGAATCTGCGGCACAATCAGGGGAAGTTTTAGGCAGTTTTAGTCAAATCGAAAAAGCCGCAGCCAAGGAAAAACTTGTCAGAAGACTTGCCGACTTAGCAAAAAGATACGGTTTTACCTATAACAGAGTCACTATTCGGAATCAGAAAACGCGCTGGGGAAGTTGTTCGGTTAAAAATAATATCAGCCTTAATATAAATCTGGCGAAGCTGCCGGAAGAATTGACAGATTATGTTATTCTGCACGAACTTGTACATACCAGAGTGAAGAACCATAGCCCGCTTTTCTGGAAAGAGGTGGACAAACTGGTTGGTAATGGCAAATTAATGCGCCGCCGCTTAAAGCATTACAGCGGCATTTTGTGTATTTAGAAACCCGCCATTATGCAACATAGTGTTTAATCAGCTAATTTTATTTACCGTATTTCAAATACGTGCTATATAATACGCGTTTATCTTGCCCCCCCGAATAAAAAATTGAGGAGGTATCCCCTGTATGGCAATCAAAATCGTGACCGACAGCACTTCTGATATACCGCATGTTCTGGCGGAGAGGTACGGCATCACCGTAGTACCCGTTTATGTTCAATTTGGAAATAAGACCTATCGCGACCGCATAGATATTACAGAATCGGTATTTTATGAAAGGTTATTGCATTTTCCGGCTCATCCCACCACATCCCAACCCAGCCCGCAGGATTTCGTCGACGTTTATAAAAACCTATCGGAAGAGGCCGACGGAATTATTTCGATACATATCGCCAGCAAATTGAGCGGTACTTATAATTCGGCGATTTGCGCCAAAGATATGGTTACTTCCGGCTGCCCCATCGAAGTAATCGATACTAATTCGGTATCTATGGGCTTGGGGTTAGTAGTGTTAAAGGCGGCGCAAATTGCTGCTTCCTGTAATGATTTTCAACAGGCGACCCGGCAGGTCAAGCAGTTAATAGAGCGCACACATATCTGGGCAGCCTTCGATACACTTAAGTATCTGGCTATGGGTGGACGTATCGGAAAGGGCAAAGCTCTGTTGGGGAATGTGCTCAATATTAAGCC
>LSQX01061365.1_pt2 | contig 11184 bp, 14 predicted proteins | sample 654561 | NCBI WGS metagenome assembly LSQX01 (sample SAMN04489861, study PRJNA283612) | anaerobic digester metagenome | isolation source: 4 biogas reactors fed with cattle manure at either 37C or 55C with and... | place: Denmark: Kongens Lyngby | collected 2014 | reverse complement strand
TGGAACCAAGTAAGGCATTACAAGCGAAAGCATCGAGCTTAAGCAATGTAACTAAGACCCGAACAAGTCCATAACAGTTGTGCTGGCGACAATAGCAAGAGTGAACCACCTGATCCCTTCCCGAACTCAGAAGTGAAACCTCTTCGCGCTGATGGTAGTGTGGGGTTACCCATGTGAGAGTAAGTCATCGCCAGCTCATTATTCAAACACCCTCAACTAGCGTTGGGGGTGTTTTTTATGCGGGAAAGAAAAGTAGAAAAAGAAAGGAAAACATAAAAATGAAGGCAAAATAAAACCATCAGGGGGTGGTTTTAAAGAGTAAGCATACTTTCTAAATTTGATTAGATTTCACGTAGTTGTCGACGTGCATGTTTAAATGCTGTTCTTAAACCCTCTTCTAGTGTTGGATGGTAGAACGGTTTATCTAAAATATCTTCAAGTGTGAGTTCTTCATCAATCATCCAAGCCAATAAGTGCGCCATGTGCTCAGCAGCATCCACAAATAATTCAGCACCTAATAACTTTTGACTTTTATTATCAATATAAACTTCAATCGCACCTTTATTTTTTCCCAGCACCAAAGCGCGACCTTGTTTTTCATAAGAAACAAAGCCTGTCGTAAATGCAATATTTTGCTCTTTCAGTTGTTTATAGTTTTGTCCTACAGATGCCATTTCAGGTGAGCTAAACACAATGCCCATAGGTGTTAATGTTTTAATATTTTCAATGTTTGGAATGTTTAAGCAATTATGTACAGCTAGACGTCCTTCATGTGCTGCTTCATGTTGAATGGGGGTGTTAGTGTGTGCATCACCCACAATAAAAATAGCATGCCGTCCGAGTTGTTTGGTGTGTGCATCAATTGGGAGCTGTTTGATGTTGTTAAAACTCGTATCAATATTTTCAAGTTGAAGCTGATCTAAATAGCTGCGTCTACCCGTGGCAACCAATACATAATCGGCAGTTAAGCTCTGTGTTTGTCCATCTTCTTGATATTCAATTTGCACGCCTTGTTCTGTTCTTTGTAGTTGTGTTGGCAAGGTTTCAAATTTGATATTCAATTCTTGACTAAGTGTATTTTGTGCAATGGTTTGTAGTTCTGGGCTGCTGAGTGAACCAACTTTACGACTACGTGCAAAAATAGTGGTCTCTACCCCTAAGCGTTGCATAGCTTGAGCTAATTCGATTGCAATTACACCACTGCCAATGACGGTCAAAGATTGCGGTAAGTGCTCTAATTCAAAAAATTGATCTGATGTGATTAAGCGTTCGCCTAAGTTTTCTTTCCAGGCTTGGTCATAAGCAGGAGTAGAACCGACTGCAACAATAAAAGCTTTTGCCTGATATTGCTGTCCATTCACTTGAATTGTATGGGCATCTATGAAAGTCGCAAAGCCTGAAATCTTATGGGATGCTTCCCAACGATCTACATCTTTTTGTGTGGCACGGGTAAAACGATCACGTAATTGACGTACGTGCGTCATGATTTGGGATGTATCAATTTTTGCATCTACCGTGAGTGCAACTTCTTGTGCATGTTGAATGTCGTGCATGCGATTGGCACTGGAGATGAGGACTTTGCTAGGCATACAACCAACACGGGCACAGGTGGTGTCCCATGGTCCATGATTGATGATGAGTAGGTTTTGGGTGTGTTTAATCGCTTCTTTATAGGCGCTAATGCCTGCGGTACCTGCACCAATAATAATGAGGTCGTACATTTGTGAGCTACTTCATGTAATAAATAAATTTAGGCTAACACAAGCAAAACATTTATCATGCTTTTATTTACATAAAGCAGTAACTATGGTTACATATCTGACAATATTAATTATATGTTCGATTAACTCATAGTTTTAGAGGGATTTGGGGAATAACTCAATGAAAAAGAAAGAAATTAGTTTGAAATTTTCGGCTGTGGCTTTAGCAGTTTTATTGGCTGGCTGTGGTGGCGGTGGAAGTGATGGTTATTATAATACGAAAGGTTCTACTACAGGTAATGCTTCGAATCCTAGTACAGGTGAAGAAGTAAAATCTGTTAATATTAGTTCTATTGAGTTGATTGATCGCAATGGTAGCTTAACTCAAGCAATCGCAGCAGAGGGTGTGATCGCTAAAGTCAAAGTAACAGATCAGTCCGGTAAAGGAATTAGTGGTGCATTGGTTACATTTACAGTGACTGGTGGTGTTGTTTTAGGTAGTTCCAATGGTGCTGTTTTAACCAATACTAGTGGTGAAGCGAGTATTTCTGTTAAACCTGAAAATTTAAACACTAATGGCGCCTATCAAATTTCTGCAGTTGCAGATTTTGATGGTGCCCAAGCGTCATCACAAGCACTTAATTTCTCACTTCAAGCAACCAATATTATTTTAGTCGATTTGAAAGCAGCTAGTCCTCAATTAGAGTCTGGCGGTTCAACAAATATCACATTAAAAACGCAAGATGCAAAGACGAAAGTTAATCAAAATAATGTCAACGTTGAGTTCACTGCAACTTGTGGTAAATTTGAACCAGCTACAGTTGTTTCATCAAATCAAGGAAATGTTACGACATCATACAAAGCAATTGGTACAGATGGAAAGTTGTGTACAGGGACACAAAAAATTTCAGCAAAAGGTTTAAACATCCCAGAAGTTGAAGTTGATGTCAATATTAAGGCACTTGAAGCTAACTCATTAGTATATACATCTAATCAAGTTAATTTGGGGATTAGAAAAAGTGGTTCAGCATCATCTGGTCAAATTGAATTTACTTTGTATGCAAATGGTGTACCTGTAGCAGATCAAGATGTTTTGATTGAGAAAGTACAAGCACCAGAAGATTTATCGTTCGTATCATTTGGTAATCAAAATAACAAAACTATAAAAAGTGATTCGAATGGTAAAGTGATTGTGAATCTTTATCCTGGAGATAAACCTGGGCCTGTAGAGATAAGAGCAACTTTAGTTTCAGACAAAAATGTTTCGGCTGTATCTAAAAATGTATCTGTATCTATTGGTCGAGTCACTCAAGATGGATTAAGTTTATCAGTATCTAAAAATTCATTACAGAATGTAATTGATGGTGACACTGCAACTATTACAGCGAGAATGGTTGATCGTACACGGAACCCTGTTCCAGATGGTACAGTAATTAGCTTTGTTTCTGAGGGAGGGAAGGTTGAACCTAATTGTTCAACAGTCCAAGGAGTATGTTCTGTAACTCTAACAACACAAGAACCTCGTCCTTTAGATAATCGTGTGACTGTATTGGCTTATGTTGAGGGTGATAAAAGCTTTACAGATTTAGATGGCGATAATCTTTATACTAAAGGCGTAGACCGACTTCTTAGTAATATTGGTAGCTTTTTCCGTGACGATAACGAGGATAATCAATATAACAAAGATTATGGTATTGGTGAATTTCTTTATAATCGTGCGGTATTAGGAAACAAAGCGACCTGTGCTCCATCTACAATTAGACAGCCGAATATCGCAGACACATGTGACGATAATTTAGATACGGTCATCCGTCAGCAATTATTATTTGCATTTGCTGAAAATACACCAACCTTTACTAATGTAAAGGCAAGTGGAAGTTTATTGTCTTTTAATATGNNTGTATGGAAATAGCGCTCAAAGTGTGCCTATGCCAACAGGTACCACAATAAGTGTTACTCCTGAGGATAATACAAAAGCCAATAATTTATCTTGTACTGCAGAGTTAGCAACAGGAAGTTCACCTGTCGCAAATGTCTTTGATGTTTTTACACCAAGCACTTTCAAAAATAGTAATCAAAGTTACTATGGCTAGCGTCTAAAAGAATGTGCGGTAGGAGATACGTTGAAAGTTTCTGTTTCTTCACCAGATGGTAAAGTATCCACGATTTATGTAGATTATCAATAGAAATTATATTTAAAAAAAAACAGCGCTTCAGCGCTGTTTTTTTTATGGGGATTTTAATTTAAAAATTAAAGCGAAGTCCCCACACTCACACCCACGGTCGGGCGCACTTGCATCGAACTACACGCAGTGAGAACTAAGACACAGATTACTGCCAATAAAACTTTATTCATGCAACAAACCTTGAGATTTTGCCTGATGAAATAACGCACTAGAACGAGCGCCACTACGACAAATCATCAGAATGGGTTTTGGAAGCTCATTATAATATTTAGCGAATTCAAGAATGTCTGTTTGAGAAATTTTACCGCTACTAACGGGTTGATAAATCACGCTGACCTGAGATTTTTCAGCAATATGGCGTAATTCGCTGACTTTAACCGCATTGCCAATCTCTTGATCAGGGCGGTTCACAATCACCGATTTAAAACCCTGCCGCATCAATTGTGAAAACTTAGCAGTATTCATCTGACCTGCAACGCTGACTTTGTTTGTTAGCATCTGTGTATTGTTCGCATAACTCAGCGAGATACTGCTGCAGATCAGAATACAGCAAAACACATGTTTGAGGATGTGTTTAGTCATCCAACAAATCCATTTGTTTAGCTAATTGGAATAAGTTATTTGAGCGGTTACCTGTACGACAAAACATCAACACAGGTTTTGGTAATTCATTATAGTGATTGGCAAATGCACGAACATCTAACTCGGTAATCTGACCTGATACCACAGGTTGATAAACATAATCTAAACCTGCAGCACGTGCCGCTTCTTCAATTTGTGCACTAGTGGGCTGTTCAGGACCACCTTCCATATCTGGGCGGTTATTAATAATTGACTTAAAACCTTTCTCAAGTACCTGAGTTACATGCTCAGGACCAATTTGACCTGCAAAACCGACTTGTTCAGACATGGGAAACACTCCATCATTTTATTCATGACAATATGCTTTATGATAGCATTAAGCAGATTCATGAGCTGAATGTTCTGAAATATTTATAACGATAAAATAACGCAATGGAGCGCGTATGCATTCCTACACGGTCGAGCCTTTATATGTCAAAAGTGATCATGAAGTGATTGCTGCAGACTTTTATCGCCCTAAATCTATAGAAAAGCCCGCGGTGATTCTGATGGCGCATGGTCTGGCGGCCTTGCGGCATTTTAAATTGGTGCAATATGCACAACACTTTGCTCAGGCAGGTTATGCCGTGGTGTTGTTTGATTATCGCTATTGGGGTGGAAGTACAGGTCGTCCACGTGAGTTGGTGTCTATTGAAGCGCAGTTAGATGATTGGCGCAGCATGATTTCACATATCGCAGAACGTAAATCTATAGATGCCAAGCGCATGATTTTATGGGGGACATCGCTCAGCGGTGGATATGTGCTAAGTTTGGCTTCGAGATTACATAATTTAGCTGCGGTGATGGTACAAGTGCCTTTTGTCGATGGTGCGGAAAGTGCCAAGTTGTATCCTTTGCAGCAACTTCCAAAAGCCTTAAAAATTTCCAGTCAGGATTATATGGGGGCAAAGGTAGGCATGTCGCCAAAAACACTGCCTGTGGTGGCACAAAAGGCGTTGTGCTTTTTACCCACAGCAGACAGTTATGCAGGCTATATGTCCATTGTGAATCCTGATTATTATTGGAGTGGTACCATTCCTGCGCGGGTATTTTTTCATTTAATCCGTTATCGTCCTATTCAGGAAGTCCGCCAAATCAACATCCCAGTGTTGTTTATTGCCGCACAGCGCGACAGTCTGATTCCAATTGAATCTAGTCGTGAAACAGCTACTAATATTGCGCCTTATGTGCAATATGAAGAGTGGGATATGCAACATTTCGATATTTATCATGGTGAATGGTTTAAAAAAGCCATTCAGACCCAATTAGAGTTTTTACAGCAACTGTTTGGAGTTCAGTAAATGATTATTGTGTGTCCTGAGTGTGGTGCAAAAAACCGTGTACCTGAAGATAAATTATCTGCCAGCCCTGCGTGTGGACAGTGCCATCAAGCCTTGATTCCGCTTGCACCGATCGAATTGAATGAACAAAATTTTAGTCATTTTATTCAAAACAGTGATTTACCTATTCTGATTGATCTTTGGGCAGATTGGTGTGGTCCGTGCAAGATGATGGCACCACATTTTGCAACGGTGGCTAAGCAAAATCCGCATGTAGTATTTGCAAAAATTGATACAGAAGTCAATCCACGCTTGAGCAGTGCGTTTCATGTGCGCAGTATTCCAACACTGGTACTGATGAATAAAAGCAATGAAATTGCTAGAATAAGCGGTGCGCTACGTGCGACTGAATTACAACAGTGGTTGGATCAGCAGCTTAACGCCCAGTCTTAATGCACTGTTCGTGCTAACTTAATGCAAATGTCCGGAGTGAACGTGTCAGATTCTCATGCAAAACCAGAGGGAGTGCTTTCCCTACAAACAATTGCCATGCCAGCAGATACCAACTGGAGTGGAGATGTCTTTGGAGGCTGGATCGTTTCACAGATGGACTTAGCGGGTGCAATTCATGCCGAGCGCTTTAGTAAAGGGCGCTGTGCCACGATTTCAATTAACCAAATGACTTTTTTAGTGCCTGTCAAAGTGGGCGATGTGATCAGTTGCTATACCAAAATTTTGAAAGTGGGCAATACCTCAATTCAAATGCAAATTGAAGTGTGGGACAGCCATGATGATTCACGTGAAGCAGTACGTGTTACCGAAGGGGTGTTTACCTTTGTTGCGGTAGATGTCAAAGGTTCAAAACGTCAGATTCCTGAAGAATCCAAACAGAAGTTTTTAGAGGCGCAGGCGAGCCAAGCGTAGTTATTTTTAAGTGACTATAAAAAACCCCAGATCTGTAATCTGGGATTTTTTGCTTTAGAGAATATCTTAGGCTTGTTTCTGCTTTAAATGTGCTTTAGACACCCAAGCCCACAGCATTTCACATTGAATCGGAGCTTCACCAGATTCATCCATGACACTGACATTGACCAGTGTTTCGCCTTTGTCCGTGCTATGCATGAGTTGTTGCTGTTCGGGGCTTAAGGTCGCAATGGCGGTCATAGCACCTTGAGTAGGGCGTTTAAAGTCCACTTTCAGGCTTTTAATCAGCACAATTGCACTATCTGGCACATTCATAGCCGTCACAAAACCTGTTGCAGTTTCGGCAAGCAGCGCCATTGCACAGGCATGTACTTGCCCAATATGGTTTTGCATGGCTTTGTGATTGGCAATGCTGACTACCACTTGTGATGGAGTCACTTCGTGATAGCGAATTTTTGCACTACCCACCATAGGCACGACACGACCAAAAGCTTGACTTAAAAGGCGGCTTTGAATGCCTTTAGGCAATTTTGATGTTGCTTTGACCAGTTTGTTTAAGCGATTGGTTGGTGTCATGACATCCCCAAATTAATCTTTAAAGTTATTGAATTGCAGTGGCAGACCAAATTGTTGCTCTTTCAAGAACGCCATCACTTGTTGCAAAGTATCGCGTTTCTTGTCGGTTACACGAATTTTGTCACCCTGAATAGAAGATTGCACTTTAATGCCACTGTCTTTAATGGCTTTGTTAATTTTTTTTGCGGTATCTGAGTCAAGACCATCTTTTAGTTTGATCACTTGAATCACATTTTTACCTGATGCCGTCATTTTTTGTGGATCAAGTGCCTGAATGTCGACTTTACGCTTATAGAAGTGATTTTCGAGCATGGTATACACTTGCTCACATTGGAAATCACTTTCAGTGGAGATTTTAATCTCTTTGTTTTTTTCATTGAGTTCGATAGACACATCTTGACCACGAAAATCGAAACGAGTACCAATTTCTTTTTGTGTGTTTTGAACCGCATGATTCACTTCAAAAAGTTCTAATTCAGAAACAATATCGAAAGAAGGCATAATGAAGACCTTTGCAAATGGAAACAATATCTGAGATGCTAGGGATGTTTTCTTCATTTGCCAAGTGTTGTTTACATCAAAGGAGTGCGCAATGATCCGTAAACAAGAAATTACAACATTTGAGTTCCCAGAAAATGCAGTGATCTGGGATGTACGCGATTCAAGTGCTTATGCTGAAGCACACGTGAAAGGGGCAGTAAATCAGCCTATTAGCGATCTTTCAGCAGAGAGCCTCACTCAGGTGTCAGCGGATCAACCGATTTACATTTTATGTGGTGGTGGTAGTAAAGCCCCACGTGCAGCAGAGTTACTTGAGGGTTTTGACAACTCACGTGAATATGTGGTGTTAATGGGTGGTACGCGTGCAGCACGTGATGCTGGCTTAGCATTGGAGCAGGGTGCATAATATTTGCAACTGCAAAAAAGAAGCGCCGAAAGGCGCTTTTTTGTTGGGTGTTGTTTTATCCCTTTTATCTACAACTAAGGGCTAGGCTAAGGGGGGAATATTTTTAAAATATGGTTTTTTGGCTTTCACTTTTTTTTGAAAGCGTGTTACGGCCAGTTTTTGCAGTAAGTTTTTCGGTACAGGGCAGGCTTCGGCTAAAACCTGTGCTGCCAGTATTTCACTGCACAATGGGGCAAATAAAAAACCTTTAGAGCCCAGTCCTGCCAAGCTATAAATTTCCTGATCATCATGCATTTTACCCAGTAAAGGGAAGTAATCCTGACTTTGGGCACGTACAGAAGCACGTCCTTGCCAAGTGTCTACAGGGGCTAAATTTTTGGCATAGGCAGGAAATACACTGTGGATAAGTGCATAGTTATGCACATGGTCTTCTGCCAATACATCGCAATCTTCCCGATTTGGATAAAACGTTGCGCCTAAAATGAGCTGCTCAGCATTGAGTTGCATGCAATACCCACCATAGCTATAGGCTTGCGATAATGGTAAAGCTTGATTGGCATTATTTAACCAGCTGACTTGCCCACGAATAGGTTTAAGTACAGGATAGTTTTCAAAAAAAGCACCGCTTTGTAGGGCAGCGCAGACAATAACATGATCAAAACGTCCGAGTTCAGCATCTGTACTGTGTAAAATCTGCTGTTGCGCTGCAGCTGTAATTTTTTCAATTTTGGCTTGCTGAAACTGAATGAGTGGGTGTGCAAGAATTTCATCTCGCAGTTGATGTGGAGAAACTGCGCCTGCTTGCAATAAGTTCAAACTGGCAAAGTCACTTTGTGGTATGAGTTCAGCTGCGGTGTGTGCTGTTAAAATATCTGGTGGATATTGTGTGGCTAAATCTAGTAATTCATCGGCATGTTTAAGCGCCAATTGATGAATCTGCAACGGACGAAATGCCTTGAATACGGCATAGTGATTCAAGGCATATTGCCATGCCAGCGTCATTAAGTGATCGGCAGTTTGATGAACTGGACAAAGTTTTGGGTTTAACAATGCCAAGGGATTGCCTGAACCACCTGCAAGTGGCGCTGTTTGATCGTAGAGCGTGACTTGATGCCCACGTTGTGCAAATGCCCAAGCACAGCTTAAACCTGCAATTCCTGCGCCTACAATCGCAATATGGCGCTGTTTGGTGGCTGCATTGCGGTTTGTTGCCGCAATTTGTGCCATTTCAGTCTGATCTGCTGTTTGTGGCATCATGTCCGGCGCTTGCCAAACTGCTTTTAGCATTTCCCGTTTATGCCCAAAACCACGTGGGCGGGTAATCTGAATACCGTGTTGTTTTAAGCCACGTTTAAGTACGCCTGCCACACTGAATGAGGCAAAGGTCGTGCCATAGTCTGATAAGGCTACAATGGGGTTCAGTACCGTTTCCTGCCACATATCTGGGTTGCAAGAGGGGGCAAAGCCATCTAAAAACCAAGCGTTTACAGGTGTGGTTTTGGCAATTGCAGGGAATACTTCCTGTGCATCGCCTAGCCATAAATCGAGGCTAAAGCGTTCATCTGGAAAATTTAAACGATGACAGCCTGCTATGGCTGCAGGGTATTGCTGAATCAGCTGTTCAGACAGATGACTCAGTTCTGGCCAAGCGGCTAAGGCACGAATTAGATCGGCTTTGCGGAGTGGAAATTTTTCTACAGAAATGGCGTGCAAGTGACTGTGATTATTAGGACGTACCTGTTGCCACAATTGCCACAGCGCTAAAATATTTAAGCCTGTTCCAAAGCCTGTTTCACCTACGCAAAAATATTCAAAATCGTTGAGTGCTGCCAAGCGGGTGGGTAAGTCGTTGCCCTGTAAAAACACATGCCGCGTTTCGAGCAGGCCATTGTCTTTAGAGAAATACACATCACCAAACTGTTTGGAAATGGGCACATCAATGCCATCGACCAGTTGCCAATCCAGCTCGGCAGTTTGAATAGGCTGAAACAAAACAAAAGTCCTTTAAATGAAAAGGTGCGCAGTCAGATTACCATTGACGACGACGCTTGGTATAAACATAACTGGCAATTAGAAAGCCGAGCAATACGCCTACTGCCAGTGTCGCTGCACCATATAAAAACATTTGTGCACTGCGTTCACTTTGCAGCACTTGGACTTGCACGCCTAAATTATCATTTTTAAGTTGCAGTTCCTGATTTTGTGCTAAGGCATCTAGGTTGGCCTGTTCGAGTTGTTGCAAACGTGTGCTTTGATCTTTAATCAAGGCTTTGGTTTTGGCTTCCTGAATGGCTTTATTTTTAGCAATTTGTTCGGCAGTCAGTGGTTTATTTTGAGTAGCAGGCACTGCGGGATTGCCTGCTGTGGTTGCTGAAGCTGCAGCCGCATTGCTCACAGCCGCTGTAGGCGCAACTGCAGCAACTGTGTTCGGCATTGGCGTTGGTTCAACAGCAAAGGCGGCTGAACTCAGTAGAACAGCACTGGCAACAACGAAACGCATATTGCTTATCCTTGAGGAAAGGCTTTGTTGAATGGCTTGACGTCAATATGACTGTACACGCCTTCTTTTAAGAAAGGTTCATCTTGTAACCATGCGTCTAAGGCTTCACGGCTATCAAAGTCGACAATCATGGTGCTGCCATAAAAACCTGCTTGTGGATTGCTTGGGTCTTTAGGCATAGCGCCCGCCACAATCAAACGACCTTCTGCATCTAGCTGTTGCAAACGTGCCAAATGTAAAGGACGTGTCGCAAGACGTTTTTCCAGTGTACCTTCACGGTCAGTACAACTTAGAACAAATAAAGGCATAGCTACTCTCGAATATTGCAGATCAGAAATTATTCAGATGTTTTAAAGTATTTGCGCAATACAATAAACTGCACAATGATAAAGGAAAACATCACAATCATGTCACCAAAAGCGGTGAATTCACCCCAATATTTTCCATCCATAAATAAAAATGCAAAAAACACATGCAGGAAGGACATCAC
>LSQX01113150.1_pt1 | contig 11185 bp, 8 predicted proteins | sample 654561 | NCBI WGS metagenome assembly LSQX01 (sample SAMN04489861, study PRJNA283612) | anaerobic digester metagenome | isolation source: 4 biogas reactors fed with cattle manure at either 37C or 55C with and... | place: Denmark: Kongens Lyngby | collected 2014 | reverse complement strand
AAGGGAGACACCTCGGCGCTGCGCTGGGAATTTTGGAACGAGCAGTACCTCGGCGCAGTCAGCGCAGAGTTCCGGACGGTGGTGCCGCCCCGGTCGGCGCGAGTGTACCGGCTGTCGCGGAATCTGAAGCACCCATGGATCCTGGGGACAGACATGCATCTGATGCAAGGTGAGGTCGAACTGTCGAAGGTGCGGTGGAACGGGGAGACGCTGACGCTCTCCGGGGAGGCGAGGCGTCCGGAAGGCAACACCGGCACCGTATTCATCACGGCGCCGCGGGGCCTGGCAGTGGTTAACCCGCAGGGGTACCATATCGCCAAGGATGCGCACGACCAGTCGCTGGTGATCTCCAGGCAGTTTGACTTCAACGGTGAGCCTGAGCGTTCCCAAATCGTCTTCAAGATCACGGATGAGCAGTACGCGAGCGAAGAGCTGGACCTGAGGTAGGTCCACAGACAAGGTGACAGCAGCGACCGCGGCGAATATACTAACAGATGTCGTAGAAGAACCAGCGGCGAATTGTGGATGGACTGCGATTTCTGTGGGCGGAACCTCTTGCTTCAAGGAGGCAACGAACCTGCGGCGAGACACACCTGCGCGGAATTTGGCTCCGTCGTCCCCGGCTTATGCCAGGGCCACGGATGAAGCAAACGCATTGAGGCGAGCTGAACCGGCCTCACGTGAGCCTCTGGCACTGGGTGAGGCTGCTGCCCTGCCGTACCCGCGCGAGTGGGCGCAGGCGGAGCCCGTCCGGACACACTATGTGCCCCGCCTCGAAGCCGAGGTCATCGCTGGCTGTATCGCCGGCGACAACGCCGCCTGGGAGACGCTGATCAGCCGCTACCAGACCCGCGTCTTCAATGTCACGTATCACATGACGCAGGATCATGAGCGGGCTGCCGATCTGGCGCAAGAAGCATTCATTCAGATTCTCAAGTCGCTTTCGAATTTTCGCGGGGAGGCCTCCCTTAGCACCTGGATTCACGGTCTGACCATGCGGGTCTGCCTGCACCATATGCGTCGCGAACGCCGCCGGCAGATGGAATCTTGGGAAGATGCCGTCGCCGGCCGGGCCGAACCGGAGACGACAGACGGCAGGCCCCATGAGACGATCAGCCGCGAGCAACTGCAGTCCACTGTGCGTGCAGCAGTCAGCCAGTTGCCGCTGAAGTTTCGCTCGGTGATGGTACTGCACGGGCTGGCCGGGATGACCTATGAGGAGACTGCGGAGGCGCTGAACCTGCCGCTCAATACGGTGAAGACGCGTGTTCACCGCGCCAAGGCGAAGCTGAAGATCAGACTGCAGGGGACGCTGGGAGAAGAAGGCAATGGCCTGTAGCGAGGGCCGACAACTTGCGGCGTATCTCGATGCGGAGCTGTCGCTTCCGGATCGCGCGCGTCTGGAGGAGCACCTGCGTCATTGTGCCGCCTGCCGCCAGGAGGTCGCCGAACTGGAGCAACTGGAGGGACTGCTGGCGGAGTTGTCGCCAATGCCCGCCCCGCCCCAACTCCTCAGTTGCACGATGGCGCGGGCGCGAGGCGAAATACAGCCCGCGCGCCGGATGAGTGCCACTTGGCCCGCTGCCGTCGGTGCTGCTGCCGCCCTGCTGCTCGTCCTCCTGCAGTTCGGGATGTACAGCCCATCCACCCCTGTTCAGCACCACGCTGTGGCTTTCTTGGAGCCTGCTCCCCAGCTATCGACGGCTGTGTCGCTGCCGCCCGCGCCGCAGCAAGCCATCAAGCGTATCACCCAACCTGTGCACGTAGCTCGGCGCCAAGCATCAAACCAGCAGGTGGCATACCGCCCGGCGAGACCCCAGCACAAACCTCCGGTTGCCTCGGCCCCGCCGCCGTCGCTTGAAGTCGTTGCTGCCGCTGCCTATCAGGAGGCTTCAGGTCATGCGGCGCGTGACCCCGAGCTATCGGTGGCGGCGCTGGAGAATGTTGCTGCGGCCTATCCGCGCAGCCGCCAGGCTGCCAAAGCTCTGCTCGCGGCTGGCAGCCTCGAGCGGCGCTGTGGCAATCTTACCGAGGCGGACGTGGCCTACCGGCGCGTACTGGCTCTGCCGGCGCAGACCGCGCTGACGCAGGGGCTGGCGCACAAGGCCCTCGGTGACATGCGCCGCGAGTGCGTCGGTGATGATGAAGTTGCACTATATCACTATCAGCAGGCAGCGAGAGCGCTTCGCGAGGAGACTTCCAGCCAGACTGGCCCGCGCACCCAGGCGCTGGTGGTGCTTGCCGATGTCGAGAGGCAGATGGGGCAGCGCGAGCGCGCCGCCGCCGACTATGCCACCCTCGCCAACGCCGGCCTCAAGTCAACGTTGGCTGAGCAGACCACAGCCGCTTTGGCGGAAGTTCTGTAGTCGGGGAGACTGCTTCAGGGCTCCATCTTCTGGCGTACCAGCCGCTGTGCGCCCTCACGGGAGACACCGTTGTTCTGCCGATCGCTCATTTCTCTTCTCTTGCCCCTCCTGCTGATCACCCACCTGCACGCGCAGGTTCCCCCACTGTACCAGAGCGGTTTCGAAGGTCCCGCATTTCCCGCGGGTTGGCTGCCATTGTCCGGACAATGGTCCCTCTCGGATGATGAGACCAACAGCCTGCAGCAGTCTCAGCCTTCTTTCCGCGGTCAGGCCCGCGTCGTAATGCAGGAATCTAACTATCAGGTCGAAGCCACGTGCCGGGCGCTGAACGTTAGCGGCCAGTGGGGCGTTGGACTCGTCGGGTACTGGCAGGCCAGCGGCGACTGCTATCGCCTCAGCAACTTCGGCAATATGCTGGTGCTGTGGCGCGAAAGCCACGGGAGTGCGGAGGCCCTGGCCGCCGTAAAGATGGACTTCAAGCCCCAGGGCTACCGGATGCGGCTGGCGCTGAGCAATCAGGGACCAGTGACCCTGCTGCGGGGAAAAGTGTGGGCCCTCGGCGAGGCCGAGCCTCAGGAACATACCATCACCGGCGAGGATGGAGCCGCCCCGCTGCGTTACGGGCGAGCCGGCGTCTTCACTGGCCGCGCCTCCGCCATTTTTACCGAGTTCGCGCTAACCAGACTCTCGACCGTGCCCAGTGCGTCTGCCACGCCGGTGGAGGCTGGCGCACCGCCTGTCCCCGGTCACTGGCTCCTGGTGGGAGGCGATTGGCAACTGCAGCGCGATAACCTCCGACAGAATGCGTCCGGCAGTACCCTTGGCTTTCATGCCTCGGCCTACGCCATCGCCGCGGGCTGGCAGGACTACACGGTGCAGGTCAACGCCAAGTCGGCAACGGGCAGCCGCAACCAGGGCTACGGCCTAAGCGCCTACTGGCTCGATGATGGCAACCATTACGAATTCGGGCAGATGGGGGACAGGTCGTTGGCGCTGCTCAGACGCAGCCGCGGCTCTGATCCGGTGTTCCTGGCGACGACGCCGCTGACGGTGAAGAAGGGCCTGTGGTATGTGCTGAAGCTGCAGCTACAGAACACCGCTGGCGGCATCGTGCTGCGTGGCAAGGCATGGCCGGCGCATGCCGGGGAGCCGACGAAGTGGCAGATTGAGGCAGAGGACGTAGCACGCCCAGTTCTGGCGGGCGGGGATGTAGGGCTGTGGGCGCTCGATGATGTCTGCAGCTTTGACGAGATTCGGGTGACGGAAAACCAATGAACCGCGCCTGCCTGCTGATCAGTCTAATCATGGCGGTGGCCATGACCACGATTGCCGGGGCGGCCCCTGCTGACCGCCTCCTGTTCGACGAGACCTTCGACACGCCTCAGGGCTCGCTCGACGCCTATCACTGGCAGCCGCTGGACGGAAGCTGGCTTACCGCTCAGCGCAGTACTCGCGTGCTGAGGCAGGAGAGCGATGAGATTACGTCCGATAGCTGGGCGCTGGCGCTGTGGGCAAACTACTCGGTCGTAACCAAGTGTCTTGGCGAAGAGGGAGAGGGGCCGTGGGGGGTGGGGCTGACGGCCTATGATGATACCCGCGGCCGCTGCTACCGCCTGCGCCTCGGAGAGGGCAGACTGTACCTCGAAAAAGTGGACGGGACGGAAGTACGGGTGCTGGCCGATGCGGAGGCAAAGAGTGTACGCGGCAAGTGGTTCTCGCTGCGGCTGGCGCTGGTGACCGCGCCCTCCGAGACGACGCTGACCGCGCGGATTTGGGGCAGCGCCGACGAGGAGCCTAAAGACTGGCTGCTGACGGCGCGCGATAGGCGAGATGCTTATCGCGGCGGCCTGATCGGCCTGTGGACCGGCAACTGCGCCGGGCGTTTCTCGTACTTGTCTGCCAAGCGGCACAACCCCAATGATGATCGTTCGGGCGACTTGCTCTATGGCACCGACTTCACCGACACCGCCACCGGCCGGCTGCCGGCCTTCTGGCGGAGCAGCGGGGGGCTGTGGGTCAAGGACGGGCTGGAGAAGCAAGCGGTGCTGCGGCAGATGATTGACCAATCCGGACCGATGTACGACGAAAATGCCTTTGCCTACCTGGACTGGACGGGCTACACGGTTTCGACCGAGGCGATTGCCCATCCCGGCAGCTCGAAGTGGGGTGTCGGGCTTGTGGGCTACTATGGTCCCGCCGGCAGCAACTATCGCCTGCGGGCGCTGGACAACAAAATCTACCTGGTGAAACGCGGTATCGACGGCCGCCTGACTAACCTGGCCTCCGCTCCGCTGTCTTTGCGACGAGGCGTGTGGTACCACCTGAAGCTCGCGTTGGACAATCTGGGAGGCGCGGTGCGGCTGCAGGGGCGGGTGTGGGAGGAAGATGCGGAGGAACCCACGCGGTGGCAATTGACCGCCTATGACCGCACGGAGCCGCTGCGTAGCGGGGCACCCGGTCTGTGGTGCTTTGGTAGCGCGGTGGATTACGACAACTTCCAGGTGAGAACCTCGGCGCTGAGCGCGCTGAACGAGACGCTGCCGTAGCGCTTGTACTGGCACCGTGGCGCGGGACGTAGCCGGCCTACAGCGATTTACAGCCCCTGCTCAGCCCGCTCGATCAGCGCGTCCTGCCACTGCGCGTCCATCCTCACGAACCTCGCACTGAAGCCACTCACGCGAATCATGAGATCCTCATGCTCTTCCGGCTGCCGCTGCGCCTCGCGCAGATCGGCGCTCGACGGCGTGTTGAAATGCACGTGCATTCCGCCCATCCCAAAGTAGGTATCAACCAATTCGCGGATCAGGCGCCTCGCCTCTTCCTGCGGCACAGGCGGCTGCGGGAGGCTGATCGCCAGCGGATTACCGCAGGCGCAGAGACTGTGGGCGACGTGCGAAACCGAGCGCAGCACGGCCGTCGCAGTGGTCGGCACCGCCGTCGAGGGCCCGGCGCCATAGCTGATGAAGTCATCCTTGCGGCGGCCATCCGGTGACGCGACCCGCAAATCGTGAATGTCTCCGCCGAAGCGGAAGAAGGCGGGATACGGGCGCACTCCTTGTGCGAGGCGGCTGTCGAGCACCATGCGCGCGATGCGTTCCGAGACGGCGGCGGCCAAATGGTTGGTGGCGGGGCTGTCGGTGCCATAGCGGCCGGGCAAGTTCCGCAGACGCGTCCGCAACGCCTCCTCAGGGAAATCTGCCCTAACTGCAGCAGCCAGTTCCTCGAGTGTCAGTTCACCTTGCTGATACACAAGCGTACGGATTGCATGAAGGCTATCCACCAGCGTACCGAGGCCCTCGATGTCGATGCCGACGAGGCTGTAGCTCGCGCCTCCCCCCTCCAGCGGCGTCAGTCGCTCAAGACACCTGTCCATCAGCAAGCTGCCAAACGGCGACGGGGCGTGATCCCTAAGGTGATTCCACGTCCGCTGCAGGCGCTGTAGTTCGGCTTGATATGCCGCCTGCAGATGAACGTGGAACCCGGCGAGGAAGCTGTCGAAGTTCTGATCCGTGGCCTGTGCCAGATATTCGTCCAGCGCCTGTGGCAGATGCAGACTGCCGAGGACCGTATTGGGGTAACAGTCACCCTGCGGTGCAGCCTCATAGCACCCGATGATCGCCCAGTCTCGGGCGCGCTCACGGGGGATGTCAACTGCCTGCAGGGCTGAGGTGACAACGGCATCATTCATGAAGCCGGGCTGCCCCAGACCGGACGCGGCGAGACGGCAGGCCGCGTCCAACAACACAGGGCCTACAGGAGTGTCGGGCGAAGCCGTTGCCGCCCCTGAGTCGGCGCGACGAACGTCGCAGGGCATCCTGTCCGCCCCCGCCGTAAGCCTCTCCCCCTCCTGGGCAGACGGCAGCCACCGCAGCGTCAGCGACGGCTGGTGGCAACGCAACGCCTCCATGGCCTCCACCATCATCACTGATAGAGGATTGGAGGCGTCGCGCCCCTCGGCGTCCACTCCGCCAAGCGTCACATTCTGGCTTTCCTCCCCCTCACAGCACTTGAGGCAGAAGGCGCAGACGAGTTCGAAAGCCTGGTCTTCAGTCAGCCGCTTGTCGAACAGATCGCGCCGCAGAAAGGGCCACAGGTACTGGTCGAGCCGGCCAAACGAGATGGCCATCGAGGAGTTCTCAACGTGCAGGAATATCTGCGCGAACCACACGAGTTGCAGAGCCTGGGCGAAGGACTGGGCCGGGTGCTCTCCGATGATGAGCAAATCCCCGGCGCGGCTCCACCATTCAGCGGCGCGGCCGGCTATGAAGCCGCCTGCGAGACGCTCGGCAGCGTCAGCATGGCGGCGGATGAACTGGCTGAAGGCTTCGAGAGCACGCTCAAAGGCTATTGCTGTAAGCGCCGCCTCAGCCGACTGCACTCCGCGGCGAGCCACCAGCAGTTCCCGGCGCAGGCCATTGATGCCCTTGAGCAGCAGGGCCTCGTAGTGATGAACAATGTGCCCGGTGGTGGCCGCATAGCCAAGCTGTGCCAGCGCCTCGGAGGGATGCTCCCGGGCCGCGGAGGGCGGGTTGAAGGTCTGTCGCCCCACCAGCAGCTCAAACGGCTCGACCTGCACCGGATAGTTCGCGGAGAAGGCCTGTAGAGCCGCCGCCCGGCGCAGGACTACCGGCTGCCCCACGGTGTCATGGTAGGCGCCCAGCAGGATGCGCCCGGCCAGCTCCGCCTCTTCGGGCTCGGCATAAAGCCGCGTGCCCAGTTCAGCATAGCGCTGCTCGAAACGCTGTTGCAGCAGTTTCACGCGCGGGGAAAGCTCTCGCATCATCACCTCAGCCGATAGTCGCCACGGCAATCGCCATTATATCATTTCGGCGTTTCCTGCAGTTCCCTGAATGTGCAGTGGCGGCGAGAAGCGCGGAAGCAGGAATCCGGGTCTCGCCCGTCCAATGCTATGGCTATTATGATGAGAGGTGATGATATGTCCAAGAAGTCGCTCCTGCTGTGCCTCGTCTGCCTGCTCGCCGTCTCGGCGGCCACTGCTTTGTTTGCCCAGCAGCCGCCCACCAAGACGCTCTACGTGTCCCTGACGACGCAGACGATGCAGATGCCCAAAATCCCCGGTCTCCCCCCTGGAATGAAGATCCCCGGAATGGGTGGCGAGGCAACCCGCTCCGTCAGCGGCCGTGCGGTCTATGCCGTCAAGCCGGTCGAGCCGATCTACCTGACCGTTCCGACGGACTTGAAGCTCCCTAACAACCGGCTAATTCTGAGCGTGCCAAAGAGCGCCCCCGGCGATAACGAAGAGGGGAAAGATACCGCCGACCCGGGGAAGCCGGGGTCGATGGAGATGACCAGTAAGCTCTACTGGCATCCGGACGTCGCCAAGGGCCCGGTAACCGAGACAGTCAAGATGAAGACAGGAGCCGGCCAGGGGCCAGGCATGGGCGGGCCGAGCTTCGACTTTGGCGACTTTGATTTCAGTAAGGAAGCCAGCGGTATGGAAAGCCGTATCCCGGCGGGGGCCAAGGGCCTCGGCAACTACGTCTGCAACACGGGCGGCACGGCGACCCTCGACGGTTTCCTGCCGGCGCTGAACGTGACCGAGCCGGCGCTGGAGAGCACCGAACCCAATGCGGGCTTCACGATCAAATGGGCTCCCGTCCCCGGCGCCCGTGGCTACCTCGCGTCCATCATGGCGATGAAGAATCAGGGCGACGAGAGCAATATGAAGATGACGATCACGTCCTGGTATTCGACCCTGGTGGAGCCGCCGACACGGGTCCGTGGCGCCTACCAGCAGGCGACGACGATCGCCGACGACCTGCGCGATGGCATCCTGCTGCCGGGCACTGCCACCAGCGGCAAAGTGCCGGCGGGGATGTTCCCGGATTTTGACATGTTCACCGTGCGCGTCGAGGCTATCGGCAACGACTTCTACAGCAACGCCGGGCCAACCGTCTTCGGGACGATTCGCTCGGAATGGATGGCCAACAAGATGAATTTCGGCGCCATGGGCGGCGATGACGAAGAGGATGAGGAGTAGCATCCATATGACCGGCAAAGAACGCGTAATGGCGGCGATGAACCTGCAGGAGCCGGACCGCGTGCCGGTGATGTGCCAGTTGTCCATCGGGCACTACCTGGTGAACTGCGGCGTCGCGCCGTCTGATTACTGGTTGCACAATGAGACCATCGTAGACTGCTTCGTAAAGCTCGCGGAGCGCTACCGCTTCGACGGCGTCTTGATCAACCTGCCCGGACGCAACCCCGAGGCCGATGCCTTCATCGACCATCTGCAGGAGAGGCGCGAGGGAGAGACGATCTACTGGAAGACAGGCGGCAGCTGTTTCTGCCCGCCGGACGATTTGCCGCACGAGCGGGGCGGGGCGCCCCTGATGAAGCTCGATGATCTCGATCCGGATCGCCTCTTCTACGACGACCCGCACACGCTGGGCGGGCTGAAATATCCGTTTCACTATGATCTTGAGCCGTATGAGTGGACCGGAGAGGGTCTTTTCTCGCCATACCTGACGGCGATCATCGACGGGGTGATCGAGCGGGTTGGCGACCGCCTGAGCGTGCACGGCGAGGTCTTCTCCCCCTTTACGCAACTTATGGAGCGGCTGGGGTATGAGGAGGGACTGATGGCGCTGCTGACTGACAGCGGCAAGTGCCACGCCATTTTGCAGCGCTTTGCCGCCGGGGCCGCCGCGCTGGCCAGGCTGCAGGGCTCGCGCGGCGTCGACGCCATCCTCATCTCCAGCGCCTTCGCCGGAGGCGGGTTCGTCTCGCAGAAGATGTACGAGCAGTTCGTGCTGCCCTATGAGAAGCTCGTGGTGGACGCCATTCATGCTGCCGGCAAGAAGGCCTACACCCACACCTGCGGCGCGATTGGCGACAGGCTGGAACTGATGCAGGCGACGGGGATCGACGGCATCGACACGATGGACCCGCCGCCGCTGGGCGATACCGAGCTGGCGGATGCGAAAGCCCGCGTGGGCGGCAAGCTTTTCCTCAAGGGCAACATCGATTCGGTCAACGTGCTGCTGAAGGGCACCCCCGAGCAGTGCCGGGAATCAGCTCTGGATCGCCTGCAGGCAGCCAAGGCCGGCGGCGGCTACATCCTCAGCAGCGCCTGCTCGGTAGCGCCACACGTGCCACCGGAGAACCTGGCGGCGCTGGTGGAAGTGGCCGAGGAGTCGGGGAAATACTGAGCGCTATCCGGGGGTTGCCATAAGAGGCTCTTCGGGCCTTGGGTCCTGAGGGATAAGGATCGTGCACCCGCTCAAAGAAGGGCAGGCCGGATTTTCAGAAGCCCAACTCATCGGTTAACCTTCGATGCGTGAGGTGATTGCGGATGAGTATGAAAGCGGGCGATCAAGCCCCGAAGAGCGGAAAGATCCGCTGCGAGGCCTGCAAGGATACGATCAGGGTTGAGAAGGGCGACTTCATCCCCACCTGTGCGAACTGTGGGAATGACAGCTTCGAAGACCGGAAGAAGAAATAGCTGTAGCAAAAGCGGCCGCGGGAGTTATCCCGCGGCCGCTGATTTGTTGGTGGAGCTTCGGTGCGGGACGTCGCCCGCGACCCTACACAGCGTCAGCTAATCCTGTAGCTCGATTGGCTGCCTGAGCCATGCCACCGGGCCGTTGTCCCCCGACAGAATGTAGATCACTTCATACTCCCCTGCCGTCACCGGCTTGCCGTCCGCGTTTGAGCCATTCCAGGCGATATCCTGGTTCTGATCAGCCGCCATCACCCAGTTGTGCACCAACTGCCCCTGCTGATTGCGGATTTCGATGGTCTTTTTGAACCGCGCCATCTGCAGTCCACGGGTTCCGGGATTTAGCAGCACGATAGTACTTCCACCGCGCTGCCTTAGTGTTAGCTTATTGGTCGAGACCGCATCCACTCCCGATACGACGGTAATGGTTCGGCGGTACGTGGCTCGCTCCCCCGAACGCTCGATAGCCTCCACCAGCAGCAAATAATCCCCCGGCCCCGGGAATGACACCTGCGTCGAATATTCCCCGTCCTTGATCGGAGCGTCCAGCCCATTGACACGAATTCCAGTGATGTTGGATCCCGGTGCGATCTTGCCACCGACGAACAGGTAGCTCTGGTTACTCAGCAAAAGTGGTGTGCGTCCATCGGCAGGAGTGCAGGCCAACGTCAGCAAGGGAGTACGATTACCTGACGTGGTCGCCGGAGGCTTGATGGCAGTTTCGGTCGGAGGAGGCGCCACCACAGGGTCGGAGGAGGGCGGCGGCATTGCCATCGGCGCGCTGGGCTTCACGGTCGGCACCGTCGGCGCGGCCGGTCGGGAAGTGACTGCCGAGGGAAAATCGGCTGGATTGGTGGCGGAGGGCGCTGCCGGCGTAACCACCGGCGAGACCGGAGGCGTTGACACGGTCCCGGTGCCGGTCCCCGGAGGCATGCTTGTCGGCGCGCTCGGCTTGACCGCCACCGTCGGCGTCGAGGGCGCGACAACTGTGGCGTCAGGCGGCTTCACAGCCGGCACAGAGGGCGCCGGGATTGTGGGGCCAGCCGCGACTGCTGGCTTGGCCGCCTGCGCGGGGGCCACCGGCCGCTCCGGTTCCAGCGGCTTGATCGGCTGCGGCAGGTTCGCAGTGTCCATGGCTGGTAGCGGTGGGCCACCCGCGCCGGGGCGATAGGCATACACGCTGCCGTTGTCGCCGCCAACGAGCAAGTGCCCGTTGGCGATGGCCGCGCAGGTCGTCAAAGGCTCCGTCTCCCGCTGGTGGTTCACGATCTTCCCAGTCGGTCGGTCCATCGTCCACAGCCGGCCGTCGCGAGACGCCAAATACATGAGCTTGCCATTAACCAGCGTCGGCGAGGCT
>LSQX01006345.1_pt1 | contig 11186 bp, 6 predicted proteins | sample 654561 | NCBI WGS metagenome assembly LSQX01 (sample SAMN04489861, study PRJNA283612) | anaerobic digester metagenome | isolation source: 4 biogas reactors fed with cattle manure at either 37C or 55C with and... | place: Denmark: Kongens Lyngby | collected 2014 | reverse complement strand
ATCCTTGGTTGTGCCGGTTGCGGCAGCGAAACCAAGTTTAAGAGCATCGATGATATCGAAAAATACCGCGCCTATTACAATGAATCACTTAAAGAACTCTCCGAAGTATCCTATCACGGACGCAGCAACTATGGAGATGGTAACATCAAAGCAGCTTCATACTTAATAGACGAACTGCAGAAGATGGGTATAGGTCCTATGGAGGACGAAATTGGGGCAGAACCCCAACAGGCGACACCTCCCTTCAAGGGTACTGCATCACCTTGTGGCCCTATGCGCTTTGAAGGTACTCCCGATGACCAAATGGCATACCTGCAACACTACAGCTTACCGCTCAATGTGATGCGTGGTGCAATGCAGGTCATCATTGACGGTAATGAACTTGTTCCTGCCGTTGATTATGTCGCAAAGGAATTCTCACCCACCTGTAAAGGTGAATTTGCTCTCGCATATCCCGGCGTTGACACATACACTTCTGTTCAGGAGCTTGCCGACCATCTCAACAGTGGTATTTACAAAAAGAAATTTGTAGTTATCGAATGGGAACCCTATACTGAAACAATCGGTACAAATGCCTTTGACAGGTATCGTGAATTTCTGGATATGCTTCAGGCAGACAAGGTAGCCGGAGTTATCTACAGATTAGAATCCAAACTCCCCTACTTCAAGGCACGCTCCTATTACGTAACTCCCGTACCCGCATTCTTTATATGGAACGGACTTGCAGAGGGTGCACAGAAAATCTACGTAAATATGGAGAGTGAGTTGATTGAGTGTCACGATGCTCATAATGTTCTAGCCTCAATCAAAGGCACAAAATATCCTGAAAGGCGTTATCTGCTGATGGGCCATTTCGACCATCTCGGCTATATGGGAATTGAGAATGTGCACCCCGGTGCCAACGATAATGCCTCAGGTCCCAGCATGATGCTCGCCCTTGCAAAATATTTCTCAGAGAATCCCCCCGAGTGCACCATTGACTTCGCATTTTTCGATGCAGAGGAGAACAATCTTCTCGGATCCTTCTATTACAAGAACAATCCACGTTATCCCCAGGAGAATATCAGATACATTCTCAATTACGATATGATTGCCGACACTCCCGAGTCTATATACCTTCAGGTTCCCGAAGAGGGTATGGCAGGTTATGAACTGATTCAGAAAATCAATATGACGTTTGAAGAGCCTTTCAATTTTATATTGGACGACATCAAGGATGACAGCGACAACTATTTCTTTGCGCTTGACGGAGTACCCTCCCTCTATTTCCATACGGAAGGCAAATACAACCATATTTACCATACACCTTTTGATACTTACGACAATATCTCTGATATAGGTTTTGAACGTCTATTCACTCTTACTATCAACTTCATTGACAACTATTGAGAATAGCCTAATATAGGCCCCAATTTGGTGTTTTGTACACTAATCAGTAGATTTGTAAATTTATTGTTAAGTCTTAACACGAAGAATATCATGTTGAACCATTCATATTGTTCTGACAAATATCAGTACACGATGGGAAAATCATACTACGACAGCGGTATGAAGGACACCATAGGTATATTCAATCTTTTTTATAGAAAAGCACCTGACAACAATAACTGGGCTGTAGTCAGCGGCATCAGTGAGGCGCTTGAAATGATTGCCGGACTAGGTTCCGAAGACGAGTCTTTCTTTGAGAAATTCTTACCGGGAAATGAGTATGCAGAGTTCCGCTCCTATCTGGCGGGAATGAAATTCACCGGCCAGGTATATGCGATGAAAGAGGGTGAAATTGCTTTCCCAAAACAACCGATAATCACTGTCGTGGGTCCCATCATCGAGGCGCAGGTACTTGAAACGCCACTCCTCTGCATAATGAACCACCAGATGGCAGTAGCCACAAAAGCTTCCCGTGTTACACGCAGCACTCCCAAACCTGTCAGCGAATTTGGCTCGCGCAGGGCACACGGCCCATGGGCTGCACAGTACGGCGCAAAGGCTGCTGTTATTGGCGGATGCCAAAGCAGTTCAAATGTTCTCGCCGGAATAAAGTGTGGATTCGAATCTACAGGCACAATGGCTCACAGCTTCACCACATCGTTTGGTTGCTCCATTGAGGGCGAATATAGGGCCTTCGACACCTATATCAAGACACACAGAGGCGAGCCACTCATCCTACTTATTGATACATTTGACACTCTCAAATGCGGAATAAAAAATGCCATCAAAGCATTCCATGCTAATGGAATCGACGACTCCTACCCACAAGGCTACGGAGTACGTCTCGACAGCGGTGATTTAACCTATCTGTCGCAAAAATGTCGCGAAGTGCTTAACGAGGCAGGGCTTACACAGTGCAAAATATTTGCTACAAACTCTCTCGACGAATATATAATCTCCGACCTTGAAAAACAAAATGCCCTGATCGACATCTATGGCGTGGGTGATGCTATTGCCACTTCCAAGCATAATCCTTGTTTTGGTAATGTTTACAAACTGGTACAAGTTGGAAAGGAACCGGTACTCAAACGCTCGGAAGACAAGATCAAACTCATCAATCCCGGATCCCAGATTACATACCGTCTGATCCAGAAAGGACGTTTTGAAGCTGACGTGACCTGTCTAAGAGGCGACTCCTTTGCCAAAATCATTGAAGCCGGGGAGGAACTGACAATCGTGGATGAGATGGATGTAACCAAATTTACCACTTTCCCTGCGGGCTCATATACATTCCGCAAACTCCAGGAACTTGTATATGACAATGGGAAAATAATTCCGGATACACGTACCATTCAGGAAAAGAGAGAGTACTATAGAGCAAACCTTGCCTGTTTTGACGAAACACAGACCCGTATACTCAACCCTCACTTCTATAAAGTGGATATCTCCGACGACCTTTATGATCTGAAAATAAAACTCATCAACAGGATTATCCTGCAAATTAATGCAATGGAGGAGATGGAGGACACCAGCGGCGTTCGGAGATACACCCATGTTGTGGTGGATATGCTTTACGATTTTATTGATGGCACCCTGGCCTGCACCAACGCCGAGAAAGCCGTAGAAGAGAGCGTAAAATATATTGATGCACACCCCGGACAAAAGGTACTCTATGTGCTGGACAATCATCCTGAGAATCACTGCTCATTCAAAGAGAATGGTGGTATCTGGCCGGTACACTGCGTCCAAAAAACGCGTGGAGGTGATATTCACGCCCGATTTTATCGTATAGAAAATGAGTCAAACAGACCTTCCCGCGACAACAAGTTTTATAAAGGATGCAACCCCCGCAAAGAGCAATATTCGGGATTCGAAGGACGAGACCGCGAAGGTATTGAACTCAACTCCTGCCTCAGTAAAGATGTTATAGTAAGCGGCATCGCCACTGAGTATTGCATACGCGAAACCTGTTATGATCTTATCAAGTCCGGACACAATGTATTCCTGCTTGAAAAGGCACTCGCTTATATAGACGAAAAAGGGCACGAAAAAACCTTGACAGAATTGGCTAAAATTGGAGTAAAAATCATTTAACAGGACTATGAACTACATTGGAATAGATCTGGGCGGCACCAAAGCGGTCGGAGCCATTTTCAACACAAATGGAGAAATTCTACTCCAAAAACATGTGCTTCTCGAAAATAGAAGTGGTGCTGAAGTCGGTGCACTCGTATGTAACCTCTGCAGAGATATATGTGACGAAGGTGGCATCCTACAAGGAGCACCTCTGAGCATCGGGGTCTGCATTCCGGGCATTTCCTACTCCGATACGGGATGTGTATGGGCCCCCAATATTCCCGGATGGGAGAATTACCCCCTTCGCGATGAATTACTTAAGGTTGCACCACAGGCTACTGTTACCATCGAAAGCGACCGCACCTGCTACATTCTCGGTGAAGTGCAAATGGGTTGTGCAAAGGGATGTCGCAATGCTGTATTCATCGCAGTCGGCACCGGTATCGGAGCCGGTATTCTAATCGACAACCGTGTGCTCCATGGCCATTCGGATATCGTCGGAGCCATCGGCTGGCTCGCTCTCAAGCCCCCTTACACACATGAATATGACGAATGTGGCTGTTTTGAGACACACTGCTCCGGAGAGGGCCTCGCCAAACAGGCGCGCAAATTCTTAAGGGAAGATAAAGAGTATCTTGGAGAACTTCGCAAGCATAGCATCGAAGATATAACCTCCTATCACATTTTTGAGGCATACGACAATGGAGATCCTCTTGCAAAAAGAGTGATAGAGGAGGCAATTGAGATGTGGGGCATGGCCACGGCCAATCTCATAAGTATATTCAACCCCGAGAAGGTAATTTTCGGAGGCGGAGTGTTCGGGCCTGCAGTTAAATTTATCCCACGTATACGCATCGAAGCGGAAAAATGGGCCCAACCCATAAGCATGAAACAGGTAGAAATTACATCAACAGCGCTGCCCAAGCTCGCAGGACTCTACGGAGCCGGAGCAGTAGCCATAAAATATGCAAAATAACGGACTATGACACAAAAGAGTAATATCAAGGTAGTGATTGCCGCTCAAATCGGTATCTTCTTTTTCGGAGTTGTGTTCTTTGTACTGGGCACAATCCTCAATGCACTGGGCCTGACCTCTGCCCAGAGCTCAACATTGGCCAGCTCGCTCCCTCTGGGAGTGCTTATCGGCTCATTAGTATTTGGTCCAATCATCGACAGATACGGATACAAAATTCTCTTGGTCGGTGCAGCCGCAATGGGCGTTGTAGGTCTTGAGATCCTCGCATTTACAAACTCCTTTGGTGCAATGGTGGCTGCCATACTTTTGATCGGTACCTGCGGAGGAATGCTCAACGGATCCACCAGCGCCCTCATTTCCGACTCTTCCGAAGGAAAAGCCAGGACCTCAAATCTCTTTGTGCTTGGTCTGGTCTATTGTATCGGAGCCATTGTAATTACCCTCATCATGACACTCCTCTATGATATCGTTGACTATCACAAGGTCCTCATGGTAATGGGATTTTTAATGGCTACCGCTATGCTCTATTTTATTGCGATAAGATTTCCAGAGGCAAAATGTAAGCAGGGCATCTCCTTCAAGAGCGTAATCAAGATGATTAAGGAACCTACTCTTATTATTTTCAGCCTTGCACTGGCATTCCAAAGCGGTCTTGAAGCCCTTGCAGCTACCTGGACCTCCAAATATCTGGCAGACATAGGCTATGTTGGAAGAATGGCACTTGTGGCATCGATTTTCATTCCTGTTGGACTGGCAATTAGCAGGGCCTCTCTGATTGGTCTCTCCAGAAAGGTCTCCAGCAAGGCAATCGTACTCACAAGTATGGCAATAGCAGTTGTGGGTATTATTTGCCTCTTTACTGCCAATAACGCAATAATGACCATCATCGGTACGACACTTATCGGTATGGGCCTCGCAGCCACCTTTCCCGCTACTTTCGGCATACTCGGAGAGAAGTACAGTGAGATGTCGGGCACTGCTTTCAGTTTTGCCCTGACTATCGCTCTTATCGGCAACACTCTACTCAATAAACTTGTGGGAACACTCGGGACAGGTTCCCTCCTCTATGTGATGCTCGGATCCATCGTATTGCTTGTGGTATTATTCTTGATAGGATGTTCTACCATTAAGCCTGAAAAGGTGATAAAAGGGTAAATATTGATTGATTTAATGCCATCGATGGTCAGTAAAAGAGTTGTAATAGTGCTGCTGGCGGCACTGTTGGTGGTCGTTTCCTTATACGGTCGTGGCCATAATAGTGTTCCGATCAATAGCAATACTATTTCTGCCATTCGGGATACAATTTCTACAACTCGGGACACAATTCTCAATAATCGTGATACGATTACCGCTGTTCGTAATACTATTCTCAATGCTCAGGATAGTACTCCGGCTATTACGGATAGTGCTGCTCTTACTTCAAAGCCATCAATTGTTGATTCAATCGCGGTACAATCTGACACCCTGACTTATCCCTACGGCATAATGGAGATAGATACGATAAATTTTTGGAAATGCATTGACACGCTCACCATCCCCTATCTCGACTCCACCTATACAGCCTACTTTGATTCTCTTGCACTTCATCTTCCGGATGCAAAGGATATAAAAAGAGCTGAACGAAGAAATGCAAGAGAGTATCGTGACAGTGTAAGACTGGCCACACCCCGTATCCTGGATAGCTATATAATTCCAGATTCCTTACATTACCAGCGTATGCTGACCTGGACCCACGACCAGGATTTTAACAACATCACTCTCTCGGAAATAGACACTTCATTCCAGTACAGGTTCAACGACTATCCTTTCCTGCGCAACGATGTTAATGGCACATACCTTGGCACCATTGGCTCTGCAATGCAGTATCACAACTTTTTTAAACGGGAACAACTGGATGTATTTCCTATGTTCGAACCATATCTGAGCTATTTCCACACACCGGAAAATATGCCACAATACAACACCAAATCGGCATATACGGAACTTGCATACTGGGGAACGCCATTCGCGACCCAACAACTTGAGGAGTCCTGTGTCAAAATCCTCACCACCCAGAATATCACTCCTGCTCTCAACCTCTCCTTCCTGTACAGACAATATGGATCGAAAGGTATGCTCCAAAATGAAGCTACAAACAACCGTTCCTACGCCATAGGCATCAATTATCTGGGCAAGAAATACCTTCTTAACGCCGGCTTTATAAGCCAGGCAGTAATTCGTTCCGAAAATGGCGGACTGCAAGACTCATTCTGGATCAGGGACACCATCGTGGATGCCAAATCCATTGAAGTCAATCTTCAGGATGCTGACAATCTGCTCAAACGGAGGACTGCCTATCTCACCCACACCTATACTATCCCAATGAATTTCTTCCGAAAGAAAGATTCTCTTTCAGTAGGAGAAGGTACCGTCGCATACATAGGACACAGCGCCGAGTACTCGAGATATGGTAAAGTTTACACTGACAACATTGCTGAAAACGATATTCTCGGTCGTAATTTCTATTTAAACCAATTCTATCTAAACAATATATCCAGCAGAGACTCTTTAGGAACGGAACGATTTGAAAACAAAGCATTTATCCGTCTGCAACCATTTGCCCACGATGCTGTGGTATCCAAAATAGATGGTGGGGTTGGCTACCAGATGCTTTCCTTTTACAGCTTCGATCCTTCACACTATGTGAGCGGAAATGTCAATGAGCGTCATAACAACCTCTATCTCTATGCAGGGGCCTCAGGGCAATACAGGAAATATCTCTCCTGGAATGCCGACGGCAAATACACCTTTGCCGGATATAACTTAAACGATCTCGATATTGGAGGAAAAATCAGGCTTTCCTTCTATCCTTTAGATGATGGCATTCATCTTTCAGGCAGTTTCCGCACCACACTGAAAGAGCCTCACTTATTTCATCAGAAGCTCTATATGAACCATCACAAGTGGCATAATGATTTCAGGAAAATCTCTGAAACCAGGGCTGGAGTCTCTCTTGATATTCCAAAGTGGCAAACACATGCCAGATTTGACTGGGCTCTGGTAGACGGATTGATCTATTACGACACACTCTCCATAATCAGACAGGTACAGAAACCCGTCAACATCATTTCGGCATCCCTAGAGCAAAATATCCGACTTTGGATACTCCATCTGGACAATCGTGCTCTGTTCCAGATGGCATCTGATGGAGAGGCGCTCCCTTTGCCGAAGCTTTCCCTCAATCTAAAATATTATATAGAATTCAATGTGGTCAAGGATGTAATGAGAATGCAAATAGGTCTCAACGCCCTCTTCCACACCAAATATTATGTTCAATCGTATAGTCCCGACCTCGGAGTATTCCACAATCAACAAAAGGAACTAATTGGAGGTACCCCATATTTCGATGCATTTGTCAATGTTCAGTGGAAAAATGTAACAGTATTTGTCAAATACACCAACACATTCAAAGGCTGGCCCCAGGCAGATTACTTTTCAGCCTACAACTACTTAAGGCCGGAGAGGGGATTCAAATTTGGCATCTGGTGGCCATTCTACATCAGATAGATACATGATTAAAAAAGATGTTTACTTCGTAGGGAAGGCTTTATTGGTTCTACTATTAGTGATCGCTATCAGACTTATAACTCCTGAACACCGAGTAAGACGCAACACTTATCACATATATCGTAAGGACACTCTTGTCTTCAGTATTTTACCTGACCGTAAAAGCCGTCAGGGTGGTTTTAACCGCGAATTGATTGAGAGGTTTGCAGAATACAACGGCTCTGAATCGCTCATAGTGCCTCCTGTCGGTGGTGAGATGGACTGGGAATATCTTGTAGATGGGAAGTATGATATGTTGGTATTCAGTCTGAACGATTCAATCCCCGAGCAGTACGTTTCTAATGTTTTTGTAACCCGCGAAACCGGAGGTAAAGATGCTTGTGCAGTTAAAGTTAGTGACATAAAGCTTCTCAATAGCTTCAATTTTTGGCTTTCCGACTTTAAATCGGACGACACCTATAAGCAGATGGTCTTCAGATTTTTCAGGGCATACCGTCTGAGTGCAATGCCGGAGGGATTTGATCATAAGAATGCCATTTCCCCGTATGATTACATAATCAAGAAGTACAGCAAATACATCAATGCTGACTGGAGGCTCATCAGCGCCATTATTTACGAGGAATCACGTTTCATCCACTCATCCTCATCGTCAAAGAATGCACGTGGTCTGATGCAAATCAAAGAGTCAACCGCAGCCATCTACGGCGTGGACAACATTCTTGATCCCGAACTCAACATTAAGGCGGGAACGCTCCATTTCGACTACCTTTTCAATCTTTATCGACAAGAAGGATTAGATTCCGCGAATGTAATAAAATTTGCGCTGGCATCCTACAATGCAGGTGCCGGACGTATCCAACAGTGCCGCGAACATGCAGCATCTGTCGGACTTAATCCAAATGATTGGGAGGAAGTGGTAAAAGGATTTGACTCTATGCCCGATTTCAAAGGGACACAGACGACAAGGTATGTGAGAAATGTCATAGACCTCTTCGAACGCTACAAACAAGTGGTGGACTAATTCACTCTCATCGTTTTATCGGGGCTTACGCGGCTGATGAAGAGCGTGGATATCGAGATAATTAGCATTATCACTACTGCCGAAATGATGTTGAGCATCAGAATGTCCACAAAAGAGATCTTTATCGGCACAAAACTTACGAAATAATTGGTCGGATTGAGCTTGATGATTTTGAATTTCCATTGGAGGAAACATAGCAGTAGTCCGATTATATTGCCCCAAAGCATTCCTTTTCCTACAATTGATGCAGCTTTCAGCAAGAATATGTTGCTGATATTCCGATTGCGCATACCGAGGGATTTTAGCAAGCCTATCATCGATATTTTTTCAAAAAGAATAATCAGTATAGCAGATATCATGTTAAAACCTGCCACGACCATCATCAGCAGCAATACCATCAGCATATTGAGGTCCAGCAGAGCCAGCCAGTCAAAAAGATTACCGAGAATGCGTGTAAGGGGCATAGTAAACATCGCATCATCTTCATCAGTGGAGTTAATGTAGAGTATTTCCTCAATTTCGGCATTTGCAAATTTGATATCTGTCTCCGGATCTATGGCTATTTCAAATGACGATACCTGATTTTTGCTCCATCCGTTGATGCGTTGCGCGTGGCGTTTGTCCACCAAGGCCATAGTCATATCGAGATCTTCCAGTTGAGCGTCATAGAGACCGCAAATGCGGAATTTCCTCACTTTAACCTCATCTTTTATGAAATAAGTAACCAGATCGTCTCCGGTGGAACAGCCGATGCGGGAGGCCAAGCGGCGTGAGATAAGCACATCATTGGAGACTCTTCCGCTATAATCCGGCAATGCTCCTTCATAGAGGCAATTCTCAAAAAAAGTAAGGTTGTAGAGTGAATCCACTCCCTTGAAGTAGAGTCCGTTGATATCATCTTTGCTCTTGATCATTCCCGAACAATAAACCACTCCGTCCACACTTCTGACATATCTTTGATCCAGAATGACATTCCGATAGGAAAAAGAGTCCTTCAAAGGATAAAGTTCGTTGATCGGAGATTCGCCGGGTGCTACCAGCGTTACCGAACCCATAAAACCCGTGGCCTTTGAGCGGATTTCCGATTTGAAACCCGCGACGATGGCCACCGCTATTATCATAACGATGATACTGACAGCTACGGATATGCAACCGATATGATTGCTGATGATACCCATTCTTCCCTTGCCGGAATCTTCGGTGCCTATCCTGCGAGCTATGAAGAGATGGAGATTCATTTGGTAAAATGGAACTCAATCACTCTTTGCCAGGTATCTCCGACAGCCAGTAAGGCTGAAGGGAAATCGAACTGGTTGGGAGAATCGGGGAAAGATTGACACTCGAGCGCCACTCCATAATAGTCATCATACTCAGTCCCGCTCTTGGAAACGGGGCTGCCTTTAAGCCAGTTACCGGTATAGATCTGAATACCGGGAGCATCTGTTCTGACAATAAGCCTTCGTCCACCGGTAGGGTCGGTGAGTTCAGCCACCTTGCGCACAACACCCTCTTCCCATCCATCTACTGCCCAGCAATTGTCGTATCCTTTGCCGTAGCGAAGTGCCGGAAAGTCATCAAAAAGGTGTTCCCCTATTCTGACAGGAGTCCTGAAATCCATCGGAGTACCTTCCACCGGAGCAAGTAAACCGGTAGGGACGAGGGTTTCATCAGTTGGAAGATAATTTGATGCACCAAGTTGGAGAGTATGATCTTTGATATCGCCCCTACCTTCACCTTTGAGGTTAAAATAGGCGTGGTTAGTGAGATTGATGACCGTATCGGCATCGCTCCTGGCACGGAAGGTAATGGTCAGACGACACTCTTCATTCCATCTGTAGATAACCTCGGCCATTACATTTCCGGGGTATCCGGCATCACCATCCGGACTTTCAAGAGCAAAAGAGACTTCGTTACCATTCTGTACGCCAAACCAAATACGGTTTGCCCAGCACTCCTCTCCCGGACCTCCGTGAAGATGGTTGGGACCGTTGTTGATTGAAAGGGAATATTCTTTCCCTGAAAGGGAAAATTTGCCGAAGGCTATCCTGTTTGCATATCTTCCCGGTACTTTTCCCATACAGGGGCCATCACAAAAATAATCCTCCGGCTTTGCATAACCCAGAGCCACATCGGCCATAT
>LSQX01319062.1_pt1 | contig 11188 bp, 12 predicted proteins | sample 654561 | NCBI WGS metagenome assembly LSQX01 (sample SAMN04489861, study PRJNA283612) | anaerobic digester metagenome | isolation source: 4 biogas reactors fed with cattle manure at either 37C or 55C with and... | place: Denmark: Kongens Lyngby | collected 2014 | reverse complement strand
GAAATACGCCGGATAGCCGTGCGGGCATTCGAACTGGCGCGCACACGGAAAAAAAAGCTCATGTCGGTGGACAAGGCCAACGTGCTGGAAACCACGGAACTGTGGCGCGAGGTGGTTACACAAACCGGCGGAGATTACCCCGATGTGGAGCTCGGGCACATGTATGTGGACAACTGCGCCATGCAGCTGGTGCGCAACCCGTCACAGTTTGACGTGATTGTCACCACGAATCTGTTCGGCGACATATTGAGCGACGAGGCAGCCATGATCACAGGCTCCATCGGCATGCTGCCTTCAGCCAGCCTGGGCTCAGGCCGCGGTCTTTATGAACCGATTCACGGTTCGGCCCCGGATATCGCGGGGAAAGATATCGCCAACCCGCTGGCCATGATTTTGTCGGCGGCCATGATGCTGCGCCATTCCCTGAACGTGCCCGGTGCGGCGGCGGCGGTGGAAAAAGCGGTGGCCGGTGTCCTTAAAGAAGACGGATTGAGGACGGCCGACATCCAGTCGGCGGGCGGGAGGCCTGCCGGTACACGGGAGATGGGGGATGCAGTCGCCCGGAAGCTTCAGTCCCTGAAGGAGTAAACGACCACACAGGAGTTTAGCGGCTGTGAAAGGGAAAATACTGATTGTTGACGATGAGGCGCCCGTTCGTGAATTGTTTTACGGTGTGTTCGGCGATGAGGGTTATGAAGTCGTCGCCGCCGAGGACGGAGATCAGGCACTGGATATTCTTAAAAAAGACGAAATTGACGTTATCTTTCTCGATCTGAAGCTCTTCGGTATGAACGGCATCGACCTTTGCCGTCAGATCCGCGTGACAAAGCCTGTGTCGATCATTTTCGCAATCACCGGCTGGGCGCCTCTTTTTGAAATTGAAGAGTGCCGCGAGGCGGGTTTCGACGATTATTTTGAAAAACCTCTCGATATGGACTTCATGCTCGACGTTGTGGCGGAGGCGTTCAAAAAGCTGGGCCGCTGGAAAAGGCGCTACAACAACATTCAGGTATAATCCGGTGGACCGGGTGACTCGAGGCATGGAAGCCGGCGGACGGGTATGCCGGTTTTTTTGTATTTTGCCTGCAGTCTTGATTAGTCTTTAACCTGCTTCCAGCCCAAACAGATTTTCCACGGAGACGTCATGTCCGGATCGGTAAACATTCTGGAGCGCATCATCATCGCCCCGCCGATGAGCGCCATCTATCAGCGCCTGGGCTTCAGGAAAAAAGCCACACAGATAAGTGATGCACTCCGCCGGGAAACAGATCGCCACATTGAAGAGGCCAACTCACTGATCACGCTCAAAGGTCTTTATCTGCGCCTTGCCGTCGATGCCAATGACGGGCAAAGGGTCGTGCTGGAAGGGGATGTGTCTTTTACATCAACGAAGCTTGCGGCCTTTCTCGGCGGGTGCCGCGAGGTGGTGCTGATGGGGGCCACCGCCGGCAGCCCGGTCATGGATGCCATTCGGGAAAAAACCCTCCGGCAGGAAATGACTGCGGCCGTCGTGTATGATGCGACCGCCAGCGAAATGGCGGATGCGGCACTCGACTGGATTACCGGCTTTGTCAACCGCCAGATTCGCCGGGAGGGAAAAAGCCTGCTGCCGCGCCGTTTTTCCGCGGGCTACGGCGACTTTGAACTTGAAAATCAGAAAGCCATCTTCGATAAGCTCCGTATGGACAAAATCGGTGTTGCCCTCAGCGAGCGCTTTGTTCTGATACCGGAAAAATCGGTAACCGCCATAAGCGGCATCCGCCCGATTTCCTGATTTTCCGCCGTGGATATTTCTGTGCGGAAACGATACTTCAGGCCGTGCGTCTGTGCGCTGCAAGAGTTTTTGCTTGTACATCTTGCGGCCTCCCTGGTCAAAATATCTATAATGCTGCTGCCTGCATGGGCGCCCCGGGAAAATGAGGCACCCGGGGCTGTGTTCAAAACTTATTTTTCAGCTTCTGCTTCAAAATTTTGCCGGTGGGATTGCGCGGGAAATCAGCCATGAACTCCACGAATTCCGGCAGCTTGTATTTCGCCAGTTTATCGGCGAGATACTCCTTGACCTCGTCGGCGCTCATGGTACAGCCCTCGTTCAAAATAATGCAGGCGCGGACCCTCTCCCCCAGCGACGGATCGGGCGCGCCGATGACCGCGACTTCGGCAATTTTCGGATGCTTCTCCAGGGGGATTTCAATTTCCCGCGGGTAGATGTTTTCACCGCCGCGGTTGATCATTTCTTTTTTCCGCCCGGAGATGTACAGATAGCCCTTCTCATCCATGTGCCCCATGTCGCCCGTGTGCAGCCAGCCGTCTTTAAGGGCTTCGGCCGTCTCCTCGGGTTTGTTGAGGTAACCGAGCATCACCGCATCACCTTTGACACAGATTTCGCCTCGCTCACCGTAGGGCAGCATGCGGTTTTCATCATCCATGATTTCCACTTCCAGACCGGGAAAAGCCATACCGATGGAGCCGATATTCTGTGGGATGGCCGTTGATGTTGTCGACACGCCCGTGGCCTCGGTAAGTCCGTAGCCGTCCACAACTTCTACACCATATTTTTCCTTAAACCCGTGGATCAGTTCCACCGGCATCGGCGCCGCGCCGGTAAAGGCCATCCGCAGTTTCAGTTTATCAAATTCAATTGTTTCCGGATCCGCCTTGCTGTAGACGTAGGCATAGATGGCCGGCACCCCCTGCACTGTGGTCACCCCATAGCGGGTGAGCGCGGGCCAGAAGTCCGCCGGTGAAAAGGTCCTGCGTATGCAGATGCTCAGATTCTGGTATATGCACGGATAGGTCCAGACACAAAGCGGGTTGACATGAAACATCGGCAAGACGATCATAAAGACATCATCGGGCCTGGAAGTCCCGAATGCCGCCTTGCCTTTGCAGATGCTAAGCTCATTGCGATGGGAAAGTAAAATGCCTTTGGGCATACCGGTGGTTCCGGAAGAATACAAAAGCATTGTCGGGTCATCGGGCGACTGGCTGACCAGGCATTCGTTCGCGGGATAGGTGTCCAGGATTTCCTGCAGTGAGATCTGTGCGATTTTTTCCGCATGAACGACGTCCGTTACGGCTTCCACCACCAGCGGCTTGTGGCCGGACATGCGCCAGCCTTTGGCGAACTCCTCCATGTAGTCGGAGCCCACAAAAACCACTTCAGGCCTGGAATCCTCCAATACATAGGCGATTTCCGGCCCTTTGAGCATGTAGTTGATCGCGCCGGCAATGCAGCCGAGCTTTTGAGCGCCGAACATCGTGTAGTAGATTTCCGGCGAGTTTAAAATCATGGTGGAAACGATATCCCCCTTTCCCACACCTTTTTCCTTCAGAAAATTCGCGACGGCATTGGCGCGATCGTTTGCTGCGCCATAGGTTGCCGTATCGTCGTAATAATAAACCAGTGGATGGTCCGGGCTTACCCTTACCCGGTCGAGAAACATCTGTGCGATACTGTCAAAATCGAGTTTCTTGCCCCGCAGTGTATCCTGGCATTCCAGGGGAACATACTCGCGCATGTACCGTTTGCTTTTGTCCATCATCTATTTTTTCCTTTCGGTTTTATTTTATGTTTGGCGATTCTTTTTTTGTATTCGTCCAAAAACTCCTTCGACGACAGATATTTGTCGGCAAAAGAAACAATGTAGGATTCCTTGTATTTCGGCGGCACAATGGTCAGCGGCCACATGTGTTTTTTAATAATGTCCTCCTCAATCTCATTGAGAGAAAAATATTTTCTGGCATTGGTCAGTGCGATCGATGGATGCGCGAATCCGTGAAATTTTCTGTCGGGCAGATCAGGTTCGTCATGGTTGCGCCAGTCGTAGAGGAAAAAATCATGCAGCACAGCGCCGCGGGCGGCTGAACGGAAATCAAGTTTGCAGTACTTGCAGATTCTGTAGGATAAATAGGCGACACTCAAAACATGGTCATAGATGGAGGAATTATGATGAAAAAAATCCTTGAGTTTTAAAAATTCTTCGTGACGCAGGATGTCCTCTACTGCATCGTGATATTCTTTTTCCAGTGGTGTTCTCCCGGCCATGGACAGGATGATTTTTTCCTTAAGCGGCTTTAAAAAAGAATTAAGCCGGAGCTTGATTCTCTGGTTGATACTTTGAAAAACATATTTATTCAGATGGGGAAAGGCGCTCAGCAGACGCTGGAATGATTTTAAATTGTCATGAATCTCGATGCTGCTTAAATTGAAATACTGCTCATAGAGATAAGCCACGCTACGGCGGAAGGCGGCCAGAGTCATGACGGAAAAGGTGAAATCAACCCAGAAATAAAACATGAAAATAACGGCCGCTGTTTTTACAAACGAATCGCTGAGCAGGGCTACCTGGCTTAGCACTTCCGGATGGACAAATATTGCAAAAACCAGGGCCAACAGCGTCCAAAGCAAAGAGAATTGCAGGCATACGTAGCCGTGAAGATTGAAGCGACATTCTGAATAATTCCACAGCGTCATTTTGAATATTTTTTCGGTGAGAAATCCGGCCATGTACTCGATTGCGGTAATCGCTAAACCGCATAAAACAAAGCGGGGCGCAAAGTGCCAGTTTTGGAAGACATGCTGCAGAAAAATTACAAGAAAAGCGGCCAGCCCGTAAATGGGAAGAAACGGACCGTGGAGAAATCCCGCATTGACCAGCTTGCGCTGTGTGACGCTGCGGTAAATCGCTTCCAGAACCCAGCCCAGGAAGCAATACAGCGCAAAAAGCACAATGTAATAAAAAATGCTCAGTGTCTGCTCTGCCATGATATTCAGTGTCGATGATTCCGCAAGTTTAAAATCCACTTCGGAAACGCCATCCGTCAGTCCATGAAAACACGATCTTCACTGCTTTGCCGGTGACGCCTGGAAAAGGGCCGTTAGAATTGATAGCGAAAATCTTTGTATGAGGGTGAACACCGACGTGCCTATTCCGGCATGGCCCAGACAATTTGATTTCGGTTGATGATAATTACTTTGTCAGCGGTCTCCGGCTGAGAGACTTCATAAACGATCAGAAAGGGATCGGCATCTTTGGAGTTGAGAAAATCCGACAGGCGCTGGTACTTGCCGATGTTGAGCAGTCCCTTGACGGTCGTGCCGTCTGCCAGGCAAACGGCTACTTTTGTCTTGTTGAGCATATCAGACATATTATTCCCCTTTTCCCGTCCGCCCCGGCCTGACAAAACATGTTTGGGCCACACGGTTGTGTCCGGGGCTGAAATTTCGCCGGATATTACATGATACGGTCGCTTTTGTGAAGCATTATTGGCAGGCGCGCGAAAGCAATCTGTCGGCCAAGCCTCTAATCTTCTGATCTTCCGGTCTTCTTCGTCCTGGCCTGCCGCTTGTTGACACACGCAGTATCAGCTGTTAGATTTCCGAACACAGGAGTGATCATGCAAAAAATAAAAATCGGCATCAGTTCGTGTCTTTTGGGAAATGCGGTCCGTTATGACGGAGGGCACAAGCTCGAACGGCAATTGACAGACAGCCTGAGACGGTATGTTGACTTTGTTCCTGTCTGTCCGGAGGTTCAATCCGGCATGGGCATCCCCCGCGAGCCGATGAATCTTGAAGGGGAAAGCAAATCGCCGCGGCTGATCGCGCACGAAAGCAGGAGAGACAAAACCGCCATGCTGAGCCGCTGGCTGAAAAAGGAGTTGCCCCGACTGGGTGATGAAAATCTCTGTGGTTTCATTTTTAAAAGCGGTTCGCCTTCCTGCGGCATGGAAAAGGTGGATATTTACGATAAAAAAGGAAATCCCGCCCAAAAAGGTACGGGACTGTTCGCCCGGGCGTTTATGAGCTGTTTTCCGCGTCTGCCGGTGACAGATGAGCGCCGCGTGCAAAATACTCTAGAGCTTGATAATTTCATGGAAATGGCTGTTGTGCTCAAGTGCTGGCGTGAGGCGCGAAGTGTGGAACAACTGCCGGAAGCATGGAAGGAGTTCCACCTGCGCCACAGGCTGCTTATTTCGGCGCACAGCCCGACGCTGTGCCGGGAGATGGAGCGACTGATTCCGGATCCTAAACGAAAAGCAACCGGTGTCCAGGCCCTTGTGCGGCAATATGAGGAGCTGCTTTTCAGGGCTCTGAAACTGAAAACCACGCCTGCGAAAAACGCTTATGTGCTTTGCCGTGCAGGCACCTGCCTCAAAAAACACATAAGCCCGGGTGAAAACAAAAAATTTGCACGGGCTGTGGATGATTACCGGCAGGGCCTGACGTCCCTTAATGCCTGCTTTGCTCTTGCCAACCGTTATGCGAAAAAATACGACTGCGCCTTTCTCAAAAAGCAGGTTTACCTCAACGCGTATCCCGGGATGAGCATCGAGACAATGGGTAAGAGATGATGGCGAAAGGGTGATATGAAACAGATGCTCAGCGGTTTAGATGGTGGATCGCTATCCAACATCACCATGAGCCATGAGCTTATTCCCGCTCGCTTACTCCAGCTCAAATTCAAAAGTGCTCACCACACGTATCTTTTTCACCGGCGTACTCGTCGGGCTGTAAAGGGAAGACTCGTCATTGCCGTCGCTGCCGAAAATCTGAATGTTCCCTTGATTGGCCGAACGTATTTTGCCGACGCGCACCCCCGAATCGGAGGCGAACTGCTGCGCCGTGAGGCGCGCGTTTTTGGTTGCCTCTGCCAGCAGCTGTGGTCTGAGCTCATTGAATTTCGTGATTGCGTAGCGGGGATTGGCTCTGCCTTCATCCTGGCCGTCCAGGACAATGCCGGATTGGAGAAGCTCCTCTGTTTCCCCCAGAGATTTTGTCACCAGATCTATATCGGATGTGGTTACGACCACCGCTGCGGTTACCAGGTAACGGTAGCGCTCCGTCTGGCTCTGGTCATATTCTCTCGCCCATTTATCGATGGTGACAACAGGCTGGCGGCTGATCTCGCCTTCCTTGAAGCCCTGCTTTTTCAGGAAGGCCACAGCGGCATCCCGGTCGGAGCTGATTTTGGCATGAATCTCACCAATATCGGCGCCTGCCCTGCGGAAGCGTAAAACCCAGACACACTGATCCGCTTTGACGATTTGCTCCACCAGCCCCTTCACCGTGACAGTCCGCGACTCGGATTTAAACCGTGTGGCGCCCTTGCCGATAAAGTATCCCGCCGTTGAAAGGCCGCATAAAAGACACACACCGACAATGAGCGCCGCCGCGATGACAGCCGCGTTTGAATTTTGTTTCATGGCAGGGGGGTTCCTTTCAGATATTTACTTGCCGCAGGCGGCACAAACGTGCATCAGTCTGTAACGGTGAACCGCCAGCGGCCCGTTACTTTGTAGTGTCCTGGATTGTAGCGGTAAAATGCCCTTACCTCGTACCTTCCCGGCTTGGGGGAGTCAAAAACCAAAGTTCCTACCCCGAGGGCTGGTATATACTGATAGGTGCCGACCGTGTTGTCCGGCGAACCTGCCGGGGCTATACATATCCAGTCGCTTCTCAGGCCGGGGGCGCCGGAGTAATGCACGTATATTTTTTCTCCATACCTATAGACGCTTTTTTCTGTTTTGACGATTTTCTTCGAGTCTTCGCTTTTTGCAGACGAGCGGGCCGCCGCATCGTTTTTTGATACATACAGATAAGCAATTGTCCCGAAAGACAACAGCAGCAGCACAACGGCCGCTGCCAGCAAGATCATGAGCAGGCGGGGCTCGGGAGAGAATTTTAACCATGCTGCCGCCAGCTTCGTTACGGCGGCTGTTTTTTCTTCAAAACGATTCCCGCAGCTTGCGCAAAAAATGGCATCCACTTCCATGGCCGCCCCGCAGGACGGACATTTTTTCCCGACCGCTTTTTCCCCGGTCAGCCTGCTCCCGCAGGCGGGGCAGAAAACAGCGTCTGATGGAATTGTTTTTCCGCATGAGGGGCATTGTTTTGTGTTCTTGCCTTGCATGATCATTCTTCCTTGTGAAGTTTTATTGTCGCCGGTTTGCGGTCAGTTTTTCAAAGCAGCGTAAGGCCGGGTGTCTGTCATGTCTTTTCTGCTTCTTTTCCGCCGGCTGTGAACACCGGAGTGCTTTGCTGTCCGGATCATAGATGCCCCACTTTGTCCTTACAGCTTGCAAAGGCTTCTTTATGCGCTCATTCCGGAGGCGCGCTTCAGAACTTCAATACGGTCTTCCAGCGGAGGGTGCGTCATAAACAAAAGCTTAAGGCTGTTTTTTGAGGGTTTACCGGCGATGCCGAAAGCCTTCATCTGTCCATCCAGCGGCTGTACGGAGCTGCGCCTGAGGCTCTCCAGCGCGGCGATCATGTTGCCTGCGCCGGCCAGGCTCGCGCCGCCCGCGTCGGCCGCATATTCGCGCCTGCGGCTGAACCACATCACGATGATGCTGGCCAGGATACCGAAGACGATCTGTGCGACAATATTGGTCAGGAAAAAGCCCATGCCCGGCCCCTCCTCATTTTTTAAAATCACGCGATCCACAAAATAGCCGACGATACGGGACAGGAAGATAACGAACGTGTTTACGATGCCCTGAATCAGACTGAGCGTGACCATGTCTCCGTTGGCGACGTGGCTTATTTCATGGCCCAGCACCGCCTCGACTTCATTGCGGTTCATGGTGTGCAAAAGACCGGTGCTCACCGCTACCAGAGCCTTGTTTTTGTTCATGCCGGTCGCAAATGCGTTGGGTGAGTCCGAATCGAACACCGCAACTTCCGGCATGTCGATTCCCGCCTGTGAGGCCTGTCTCTGCACGGTCTGCACAAGCCAGATTTCCGTGCCGGACCTGGGCTGAACAATCACCTGCGCGCCGGTGGCTCTTTTAGCCATCCATTTGGACATCGCCAGTGATATGAACGAGCCGCCGAAGCCGATCACGCCGGCAAAGATCAGCAGATTCCAGTAGTTTATACCGTTGGCGGTGAGAATCTCATCCACCCCCAGAATTTTGATCACGATGCTCAACACCACCAGGACGGCGATATTGGTGCCTAAAAACAATAATATTCTTTTCATTTATGCTTCCTCCTCCATAGCGGGTCGTGTCCGCACCGGATGGTTTGTGAGATTTCTGTTTAAGAAACCGGCTTTATCTTAATGGCGGCCGGCTAAATGTCAAGCAATTCTTCCAGTTATGCAAACACCCGATAATTCGTGGTTTTTTGCTCAGGGAGCGCCTGGTGCCGCTAGAGCCTGAAATACAGGTTGACGGCCTCCAGCGCGACGCCGATCATTTTTTCGATGTCCTGCTCCTGCACAACATAAGGGGGCATAAAGTAAATGACGTTTCCCAAGGGGCGAAGCAGAACGCCTTTTTCCAGGGCGATGCGGTAAATTCCGTAGCCGACCCTCTCGCGCCAGTCGAAAGGCGTTTTTGCCTGCCGGTCCGCCACGAGCTCCAGCGCCCCGATCATTCCCAGCTGGCGGTATTCGCCGACGTAAGGATGGTCTGCAAACAGCCGCCTTGCCTTTGCCTCAATCATTTGCGCCTTTTTCTCATTGACGGCCAGGACATGGTCGTCACGGAAGATGCAAAGCGACTCGCGGGCCACCGCGCAGGCCAGCGCGTTGCCGGTGTAGCTGTGGGAATGCAGAAATGCCCGCAGCTCTTTGTAGTCCGCGTAAAAGGCTCTGTACATTTTGTCCGTCGTGACGACCAGTGAAAGGGGCAGATAACCTGCCGTAAGGCCTTTGGACAGGCACATCAGATCCGGGCTGATGCCTGCATGTTCGCAGGCAAACATTTTCCCCGTACGCCCGAATCCCACAGCAATTTCATCCGCGATCAGATGGATATGATACGCGCTGCACAAGTCTCGGAGCTTTTTGAGGTACACAGGCGGATAAATCTTCATACCCGCGGCGCACTGTACCATGGGCTCGACAATCACGGCCGAGATCTCGTCGGCATGTGCGGCGGCGAGCCTTTCCATCGGCTCGAAACAGGGCGCGTCGCAGCTTTCCCGGTTTTTTCCGCAGGGACAGCGGTAACAGTCGGGGCCGGCAACCCGCAGTGAGTCCATCATCAGCGGCCTGTATATTTTGCTGTACAGATCGATATCCCCTACGGACAGAGCCCCCAGCGTCTCTCCGTGATAAGCGTCCGTCAAAGCGGCAAACCTGGTTTTGCCCGGCCGGCCCGTCTGCTGGTGGTAATGGAAGCTCATTTTGAGCGCCGCCTCCACCGCCGATGAGCCGTTATCAGCGAAAAACACTTTGTTCAGACCTGCCGGTGCAATGCGGATGATTTCCTCGGCCAGCCCGATGGCCGGTTCATGGGAGAAATCGGCGAAAATCACATGCTCGAGCTTTTGTGCCTGTGCGGCCAGCGCCCGGTTGATCCTCTCGTTGGCGTGGCCGAAAAGATTCACCCACCAGGACGATACCGCGTCGAGGTAGCTCTTGCCATTTAGGTCATACAAATAAGCGCCCTTCCCACGCTCGATGATGACGGGCGGGAAGTCCTCGTAGTCCTTCATTTGAGAGCAGGGATGCCAGATATGCCGCAGGTCCCTTTCCTGGAAATTTTTCACAACTTTCTCCTTTAATCTTCCGACTGTGCACTGCCAGACACGGGCTGGAAGTTCCAAGCCGACCGTCTTGCATCCCTTATCTGTCTTGCGGTGTCAGGTGTTTCATTTTTCCCGCCCGATAACTCCCAGTTCGCGTCCGACAGCCGTAATTTCCGACACGGCGAACTCAAGATCGCCGCGCGTGTGCGTTGCCATCAGGCTGATGCGCAGGCGGCTCGTACCGGCGGGAACGGTGGGCGGCCGGATGGCGGTAACGAAAATCCCTCTTGCCATCAGACGGTCGCTGAAAGCGGTCGCCGTGCGGGGCTCTCCCAGAATCAGTGAAACAATCTGCGTCGGGTGGTTCGCGACATCGAAGCCCGCGCGGCCAAGAGAGTCCCTCAGCCAGGCCGCGTGCTCCATGAGCGTGCTTCGCCTTTGCGGCTCGGTGCGCACAATGTCAAGCGCCGCCAGAGACACGGCGGCGCCGGCGGGCGGCATGGCGGTGGAAAAGATGAAACTGCGCGCCGTATTGACCAGGTAATCGATAAGCGCCGCGCTTCCCGCGACGAAGCCCCCTTCGGAGGCGAGCGCCTTGCTGAAGGTACCTGTGGAAATATCGATGCCGTCTTTTATTCCGAAGAGCTCCGCCGCCCCGCCTCCGTTTTTTCCCAGCACACCCGTGGCGTGCGCCTCATCCACCAT
>LSQX01274275.1_pt1 | contig 11190 bp, 9 predicted proteins | sample 654561 | NCBI WGS metagenome assembly LSQX01 (sample SAMN04489861, study PRJNA283612) | anaerobic digester metagenome | isolation source: 4 biogas reactors fed with cattle manure at either 37C or 55C with and... | place: Denmark: Kongens Lyngby | collected 2014 | reverse complement strand
GAGGGCATTTGAGCGTAACCTCGACTTCCTCCTTGGGTATCCTGGATATGTCAAAGGCTCTACGCCCACAGTTAGGACACTTCATTTTTTTTGACATAGGTTTCCTCCTTTTTTAATCGCTAAACCGCTAATACGCTTTTTAGCGAAGTTTTGTAGTAAAAAAAAGCAGCATAGTGGGTAAGGGCATCCTCTTCATATAGGAAGATGCCCCAGTTCCTTAAGCCTGATTTCTACTGACTGTTTTGAAACTTGATATAAGGCCGCCATCTGTTCAATAATCCAATAGGTTGGTGGCATGAGGTTTGCAGCGATGAACGGGTTATTCCTGCTCTCCAGTTTGAAGCGCTCAAAGGCAATACCAACGGTCTGCTTAGGCATGAGAATTCGTGGTGCAATACCGCTGGCCTGCCACTCCATCCAATCCTCATCTGTCCATGTTTCCTTGAATATCTCATTTTTCACATCGGAAGGACATCGAAAAGCAACAGCTGTCCTACCGTCAATTACACCTTGCATAATATGGTAGTTACGATGCTTAACCCAATGAAAGCATTCGTGAGAGATGGTGTTACGCATACTTCCAAGGTTTCTCCTAATAAGTGTGTCTGGGTCAATTATCATCGTCCCAGAACGGACCTTAATCTCTTGGTATTCATCATTGTCCCGGTCATATATTTCTGCAAGTCCGCCAGTAAAGCACATTTGTCCAAGCACACTGAAATCTTCTGTCAGTCTTCGCTCAATGACAGTTAACCCCAATTTGTCCTTAGCGATTTCCTTAATTGGGACGGCCATGGGCGACTTTAAAGCTTCCGGGCAATATTCATTTAGGAAGGAAGTCGCTTCATTATCAAACTCGACCTTACTGATACGGGGTACATAATTATCTAATATGTTTGCAGACATAGGTTTACTCCTCTCCGTCGATCTTCTCAACAACCTTCTTCCAAAAGTCGTCACCTAAATTTTTGTCGTTTGCTCTGCGGAGTGCCGTCCTGACATGGGGGATGTCCTCATTCATAATATAGTTTGGAAGGTCAGGTGCTGCTTCGTTGCGTTCTCGTCCTGCAAGATCAAACATGATTTCCTTCTCATCAGTTGAAAGTTGAAGAACTGCAGCAATTTTCCCAAGGGAGTTCATATCGGGTGGATTGCGCCTTCCTTTAATAATGTCTGAAAGATAGGTAGCTGTCATTCCCATTGCTTTTGCTATGTCTTTCAACATTATATCGCCACCGCCTGCAGCGCGTCCTCTACGCTTTTCATCTATAAATTTTCCAAATTCACCAGCCATTGTTAGTTGTCCTCCTTTCGTGTTAAGCTTATCTGCTATAAAGCTAATTCGCTTATCTGCGTATAAGTGTAGCATAGAAAAATGAACTTGTCAATGCCCAAAAATAAAAATCACGCAAATTTCTCAGCGTGATTTTTTGGTTTCAAATAGAAGATAAGCTTTCCGTTATATAGTAGCGGATTCTAAATATATAAAAGATTGTGGAGGATACACTATTCCATATTCAGACAGCTTTTTAGGTTGTTCATATGCTTCTACATTTCGCAGTCTATAGGCAACCGCTTTTTTCTTTCCTTTGTAGTAGGAGCGAAAAAAAGCATATGTAATACCGGCAAAATCTTTAGTTTGTTGCCAAACTACATTAATTTCATCTTCGATAACTTCCTCGATCTCAGCTTCGCCTACAACCATTTTTTGTGGGGCAGTAGCATAGATAATTATTCTGTCTACCGTATCTCTACAGCGAACTTTCCTGAACTCGTATAGTTTTTTTCCGTTAAAAATATTTTCAACATGTTCGGGATTAATTGATAATAACATTTGACACATCGACATTGCCCTCCCTGAGTATCACTCTGAATTGTTCTGGATTTAATTGAATATTAGCAGGGTATTCATTGGCACCTGACCAAAATCCATTTTTATCAAGCCAGTCCATATTAACATTGTTTCCAGCACCAAAATAACCATAGTATAGCATTTCGATAACAACAAGGTTCTTGTCGTAATCATATTTGGTTCTCATTTCTCGTTCGTCGAATACAGACTTATTCCCAATACGTGCCTTTAGTTCTTCAAATGATATGTGGCAACGATTATTCGTTTTGACCATAATTACATCATTGACAATACAATATGAAGTCAGACAAGATTTATATCTTGGTTTATGTGCGTCTTGCTTAGTATGTCGTCTATAAATGAGTATTGGTTCACCGATTTGATAATGGGGTCGCGAATATTGGGAGCCCACATATATCTTACATAGACCATTCGCGACTGACAGAGCAACGCTTTCCTGCAAAGTTCTACTCAATTCTGAGTACGGGAATAAGGTATCATGGTATACATCGTTAACAATAAGATATCCAGCTTTGTGGAAAGCCGGGTTTATGAACGGGAAACTTTTATACGGATCGCTATAATCTACTCCAAGGCGACTTTTTATGTACACACACTCACCATTACGATTATGACCGGCCAGCTGGAAGCCAAAACGAGTCAATTGCTCAATAAGCAATTCGTGTTTGTCAAACACAGTTACATAAATATCCTGGGTTTTGGACTTTTGCCACTTCCACAAGGCAAGACCTATAGCACCTTCACCGAGGCGTTGGCCACGGTATCGTTCTGCAAGACGTAAGGTGCTAATTTTTAAGCGTGGAAATGCCGGAAGAGAACCTTCTGTTAGTTCAATCGCTTCATATTCTTCTTTCAGGCAGACAAATGCACCCAAACCAATATCGTCATCAAAAACGAGAGCAGTAGAACCTGCGTCTGCTTTTTTTGCAAACCATCTCTCAAAACCGATATTGTTTGCATCGGCAGGATAATCCTCTTTAAGAGAATCAAAAAAAGGATCGCTTAAATCAATTTCAGAAAACTTTTTGAGTAAGAATTTACCAGCCATCATTGACCCTCCTCATCGTTTCTCGCACAAAGTCGAGTGTGTTTTCTAAATCATCTGCTCCGACAGAAACCTTCAATGGAATACCGAGCGTTTCGGCAACCTCATTCGCGTAGATGGCTTCTTCTTCTTGAAATTGATGTATACTGTTGGTGTTATGGTTGACGCCATCGCGTTGTCTTCTCCGTTCAGCGATGGTCTTAGGCTTTTCAGTTAATAGTACAATTGCATCTGGGTTAAGTGCTATAAAGGTATCTTTTGGAATGCGTGTTACATGCCCATCAGCATTCAGTAAGCAAAAGTGCCCGTCAAGGAGATAATCTGAGCCTACAGCGTTTAAGTCTCGAATTGCCATCAATAGGTATTGCTGGTTATGGTCGATGTCGGGAATCAGCTTGTCGCGAGAGAATTCAGCATGCTTATGTTCGGAGATTAACTTACTCGCAGAAAAGGTATTAATGCCGAGTTCCTCCTTAACCTTGTTGCAAAAATAGGATTTTCCAACTCCGTGAACACCGCTAATAAAAATCATACCGACACCCCCCCAATTAACTCCAATTAATTATAATACACTATTAAGCTCAAATCAAGGGAAATTTCGACTTATTCATGCTTTCGCTGGTTTTAATCTTGCGTTATCATGCTCATGCTGATATACTATAATAAAATTTGTTGGATTGAGCTGGATTTGAAAAATCTCGCGAGGTGAAATAATATGGCAATTAGTTATAAAAAATTATGGAAACTTCTCATTGATAAAGACATGCTGAAGAAAGACCTTCAGAAAAAAGCAGGTATTAGTTCGGCTTCTATTACAAAGCTTGGGAAAAACGAAAACGTAAATACTGACATACTCGAGAAAATATGTAAAGCACTTGATTGTGACATTTCTGACATTATGGAGATGAGCGAAGATCCTAAAAAGTAGGAAAGGGGTGAAAAACAATGGAGACATATACTCCGCATCAAATTCGGTATTTTGCCGAACAAATAATGTTGCATCGTCCGCAGGCAAGCATTGATGGGCTTGCTTCTGCTATGTCCGGCGTAAAGGTCGATCTTAACCCTCATCAGGTTGATGCAGCGTTATTCGCTTTAAAATCCCCACTCTCAAATGGTTCTTTACTCGCCGATGAGGTAGGATTAGGGAAAACAATTGAAGCAGGGTTGGTGCTGGCACAGTACTGGTCAGAACGTCGACGTCGTATTCTGCTTATTGTTCCGGCCTCGCTCCGTACCCAATGGCGAGCTGAGCTCTCTGAAAAGTTCTACATAGAATCAACCATACTCGAATCTAAAAACTATAACAAAGCAAAAAAAGATGGGGCTCTAAATCCCTTTGACATACGTGATCAGGTCGTAATCTGCTCATATAATTTCGTTTCATCAAAAGAGAATGACGTTCATGCTACCCCTTGGGACTTGGTCATTATTGATGAGGCGCACCGCCTGCGTAATGTGTATAAATCCAGCAATGTCACAGGTAGAAAGTTGCGCCGAACGCTGGCAGGCAAAAGGAAACTGCTTCTCACCGCTACGCCGCTTCAGAACAACCTCATGGAACTATATGGACTTACGAGTATTATCGATGAGCATGTTTTCGGTGATGCCCGTACATTCCGGGATATGTATGTTTCAGTAGCTAATGAGGAAATAAGAAATCGTGCATTAAAAACACGGCTACAGCAGTTTTGCAAGCGCACCCTGCGTAAACAGGTAACAGAGTATGTCAACTACACAAGCCGTATGGCTATTTTACAGGAGTATTCTCCGACAGCCGACGAGGAAAAACTGTACAACTTCGTATCTGAGTATTTACAATCGGAAAAGCTCTTTGCTCTTCCTCAGGGTCAACGAACCCTCATTACTTTAGTATTGCGAAAGTTATTGGCTTCATCATCCTTTGCTATTTCGGGTACATTGAATTCTCTAATTGAGCGATTACAATTGCTCCTACAGGGCTTGGATATGCAAATTGAGTTTAATGAAGATTACGATTCGTTTGACGAACTTGTGGAAGAGCAGGAGGATTCGGACGACCCACTGGCAAACGGCCTTGAACAAGATCGCGCGGCAGTGGCTGAGGAACTTCAGAAACTTAAGGAGTATGCAGAACTCGCAAAAAGCATCAAAAATAACGCAAAAGGTGACAACCTGTTAATTGCGCTCCAAAAAGGATTTGATAAAATCGAGGAGCTTGGTGGACAGCGTAAGGCGGTTATTTTCACCGAGTCTCGCCGTACACAGGAGTATCTCCTTCGCCTATTGACTGACAACGGTTACGAGAATAACATCGTATTCTTAAACGGAGCAAACAGTGATGAAATATCCAAAAGAATATATGCCGATTGGAAAGAACGCCACAAGAATGATGGCGTGATTTCTGGTTCACGACAGGCAGACATGAAAGCTGCCGTGGTAGAGGAATTTCGCGACAGATCAAGTATCCTCATTGGAACGGAAGCCGCAGCTGAAGGCATCAATCTACAGTTTTGCAGTTTGGTTGTCAACTACGACTTACCGTGGAATCCTCAGCGTATTGAACAGCGTATTGGCCGTTGCCACAGATATGGGCAGAAGAATGATGTTGTAGTTATTAATTTCTTAAATAAGAAAAATGCTGCAGATGTTCGTGTCTATGAACTGCTCGACCAGAAGTTCCGCTTATTCAGCGGGTTGTTCGGTTCCTCAGACGAAGTGCTTGGATCTATTGAATCAGGCATGGACTTTGAAAAACGCATTGCCGAGATATATCAGACATGTAAGACCACAGAGGAAATCCAAGGTGAATTTGATGAATTACAGGAGGAACTTTCTGAACACATTAATGAGAAAATGAGCGCCGCCCGGCAGTCCATTCTCGAAAACTTCGATGAAGAAGTCGCCGCGCGGTTGAAAGGATGTCAAGAGGATACTCTTGCTGGGCTTGATAAATTCAGCCGCTGGTTATGCAATTTTTTCACCATGCAAGGTGCTGAGCGGGTTAAACCCCTTGACCAATGGCGTTTTTCTTATCGCGTGAACGGCTCTACGGAAACGTATAACGTTCAATGGAAGGATGCCGAGAAACAAGGTGATATTTTCTTGCGCCGAGATGACCCAATGTGCCAGGAATGGCTTAATAAGGCTTTAAATATGCCCCTTGCTCCTGTTAGTATCCGTTTTGACCACACAAATTCTCAGGAACATCGTATCAGCTTTTTAGAAGCCCATCCGAACCTTAAAGGCGTTCTTTCGGTTGACAAGCTGATATACAGCGGTTTCGATACTGAGGAACATCTCATCTTCTCTGTGGTAACCGAGGATGGAACAGAAGTTGATAATGACATGGTTAACCGAATCATGGAACTTCCTGCAAAAATTATCGGTGAAGCCGGTGCAGATGCAGCCGAGTTAGATACTCTGCGGCAAGCCAATCTTGAAAAACAGAAAGCGGAGATCGAACGCATTAACAAAGAGTACTTCCTTGCCGAATGTGCTAAACTGGATGCTTTCAGCGAAGACCTCAAGGACGGGTTGCAGCGAGAACTCAAAGACTTGGGTAAAGAAATCACGGAGAAGAAACGCATTTTCAAAGGCAGTACAGATAAAACGCTTGCTGAAATGCTGGAGATGAAAGAGGAAGTCAGCCGTCTTGAGGAAAAGCGCAAGAAACTGCGGCGCGATATTTATGACCGCGAGGATGAAATAGATACGCGAAATGACCGGCTACAAGATGAAATCCGCACCAAGCTTGAAGGCTCGTCCACACTGAAACATATTATGACCATCTCATTTGAGATCGTTTGAGAATACGGAGGAATTTACAATGCAAAAACTGGAACTTACATGGATTGGAAAGGGTAACGGCCCACAAATAGAACCGCGCATACTACTGCACGACGCTACAAAAGACTACGGTGACCCTGCTGCCGACAATATGATTATACATGGTGATAATCTTCTTGCTCTAAAAGCGTTGGAGCAAGAATTCGCCGGGCAGGTAAAGTGTATTTATATCGATCCGCCATTTAATACGGGAGCAGCATTTGAACATTATGATGATAATTTAGAGCATAGTATCTGGCTAGGCTTAATGTATCAACGTTTTCAAATTCTTCATAATCTTCTTTGCGACAGCGGAGTGTTGTTTGTCAATTTGGATGATAGTGAAGCTTCATATGCAAAAGTGCTTTTGGATGAAGTATTCGGTAGGCGGAATTATCTGAATGAGATAATCGTCGCTACGAATAAATCTTTTGGCTTTAAGAGTACAAGTGATGGGATCTTTAAGCAAGCTAACCATATTCTATTTTATACAAAGGACAAAGCTTCGTTCAAAATTAATATAAACGCCATGTATATTGAAAAAGGATATGATGAGCAATATAAATGGGTTTTTGAAAATTGCGATAAGAGTGAAGAACACTGGACATGGAGAAATATAAAAGATCTTGTTGCGGAACAAATGGGTTTTTCTACTGCACGTGAAGCTGCACGTCATGATTCTGATGCTCTTACTGAGGGTGTTAGTGCTTTTGCTCTTGAAAATGCTGATAGAGTCTTTAGAACAGCTTCTGTCACAGGAGGGGCTTTATTAAAGAGAAAAAATACGATTGCTATTTCAAAACAGAACCGAAACCGTATAATCAGACATCCAAATGATGATATGGACTATATGTTCATTGGTGGGGAAAGGGTAATTTACTATAAAGAACGACTTCGAGAGCTTGATGGAATGTGGTTGCCTGCTGAAGTTATTACAGATATCTGGAGTGACATTTCAATTGAAGGCCTGGCAAAAGAAGGCGGGGTTGATTTTCCGCGAGGTAAAAAACCTGAAAAACTTATAAAACGATGCATTGAATTAACTTCGAACCCAGGCGATCTTGTTCTTGATAGCTTTCTTGGTTCAGGCACGACGGCCGCCGTTGCTCACAAGATGGGACGACGTTACATAGGAATTGAACTTGGCGATCACTGCTACACCCACTGCCTTCCTCGACTTCAAAAAGTTGTTGAAGGTGAACAAAGCGGCATTTCCAAATCGGTGGATTGGAAAGGCGGAGGTGGATTTAAGTTTTATGAGCTTGCACCAACATTGATCGTTAAAGACATCCACGGCAATCCCGTATTCTCCGACAAGTACAATGCAGAAATGTTAGTTGCAGCAGTGGCTAAGCTGAACGGCTTCGTTTATTCACCTAATAATGAGTGCTTTTGGAAGCAGGGTAAGGCACAGGATAACAGCTATATTTTCGTAACTACACAATACCTTACTGCCAAGGAACTGGACGATATTGCCCGTGATCTACCGGAATTCGAAAAGTTATTGATTTGTGCCCCAGCGTTTGACGTTGGACTTGGCAAACGCTACGAAAACATTGATGTGCGTAAAATTCCACAGTCTGTGCTCGCAAAATGCGAATTCGATGCGGACAACTACGACCTGAATATTGTAAATCCGCCGGAACTGGATGAGGAGGAATGGGATGATGTTGAATAGTAATGCGAAGTACATAAATAACCGTCTTGCCCTGCGTCCGCCGCAGAAAGAGAGCTTAGAACGGTTCCAGCAGATATGTGACATTCTATCTCTATCAAAGGAACCTGATTTAGAAAGCGAACTGCAAAAAATCAAGGAGCTTTTTCCTACTCTAACTTCTTTTGAACGCGATTTCCCGTCAATCTGCTTTGCCCTTGCCACCGGCATTGGCAAAACGAGGTTAATGGGCGCTTTAATTGCCTATCTGCATTATGAAAAAGGGGTTAGGAATTTCTTTGTAATGGCTCCAAACCTCACAATTTATAGAAAACTGAAAGCTGACCTTGGAGAACAGTCAAACCCAAAATATGTGTTCCGAGGACTGGATAAGTTTGTAAACCCACCGCGTATTATTGATGGTGATAATTATGAGGAATTCAGGCAACAGACGCTATTCGATACAGGAATCATAATAAATGTATTTAATATATCCAAGCTGAATTCCGAATCGGGTAGAATGCGGCGTTTGAACGAGGTTTTGGGGCAGTCGTATTTTGCATACCTACAAGCCTTGCCAGATTTATGTATCTTCATGGACGAAAGTCATCATTACCACGCCGATAGAGGGTTTGATACTATCAATGGGTTACAGCCCATTCTTGGGGTAGAACTTACCGCAACACCACAGATTCAAAAAGGTGCGAGGAAAATTGATTTCAAGAATGTGGTTTACGAATACTCCCTTGCTCATGCTTTGAACGATGGACTATATGTTAAAGTACCGGCGGTTTTCACCAGAAAAGACTTCCGACCGGAGGAATACACAGCAGAACAGCTTGACCATGAAAAACTCAACGACGGTGTCCGTCTCCATGAGGAAACGAAAAGCCGTCTTGACGTGTATTCCAGAAGTACAGGAAAACCCCTTGTCAAACCATTTGTTCTTGTCGTTGCCAAAGACACGGAGCATTCTCGCCAGATTAGGGAGTATCTGACTTCGCCTGATTTCTTCCGTGGATATTATAAAGACAAAGTATTAGAAATAAACTCCGCACAACGGGGCGCTGAAAAGGATGAAAATATAGAGCACCTATTGTCGCTTGAAAATCCGGACAACCGCATTGAGATTGTAATCCATGTAAATATGCTTAAAGAAGGATGGGATGTTACTAATCTCTATACCATTATCCCTTTGCGAGCTTCTGCTTCCGAAACGCTCACAGAGCAAACTATCGGACGTGGTCTCCGCTTGCCATATGGGCAGCGAACAGGCGTAGATGAAGTAGACCGCTTGTCTATTGTCAGCCATGACCGTTATGAAGCCATCGTAAATCTTGCGAACAACCCAGATTCTCTTGTTCGCCGCGTGTTCTATATCGATCCAACAGAATCGGATAACGATGATCAGAGGGAAACTGTAGAATTACCTACAAGCTATGACGAATTAACACGTGCTGAGAGTTTCACGGAGCAGCTTGCTTTCACCATCCGAGAAACCGCAAGTGCAAATTATGTTGAAAATAAAACACCGGAGCAGACTGTCCAGGTGGCGCAATTTGTTGCACAACTTGCCTCCAAAACCGTGATTGAACTCGGCAAGCAGGTCAAGACATTTGATGCGACAAAGGACGAGGAAATCATGAAAACGGTTCGTGCCAGCATCGTCGGAGAAACAATACGCCAGTTTCCGACCTTCGAGCTCAAGCCGGAAGATTTAAATGCTGTTGTCGAGTCTGCCATTGAAACTTGCGTGCAGGCTCTTACCGATAAGGTCATCCCAATCCCGCAGGGTGTTGTACAGCCGTTCACAGAAGTGAAGCACGGCTTTTATGATTTTCCTCTTGATACCAGAAACTTGAGTTGGCACCCTTCCGATGACACCCTTATTGGCACGGAATTGCAAGAAGGTGGAGAAACATTTGAATATGAGACCAATCTTGCGCTATTCCCAAAAGCAGATACTGTCGAGAATGAAGTTGTGCGGCATATCATCATCCACGATAATGTGGATTATAGCACTTGCTCGGGACTCATATATTCTCTTGTTGGAGATGCCAAGAGGCACTTTTTGTCGTACTTGAGTCTAGAGGAAACTGAAAAAGTTATGCGTGACCGTCAGCGTAGCCTTGCCGAAATCATTTATTCACAGATGAATCAGCATTTCTACAAAGAGGAAATAAGCTATCGTGCTTCCGAAATGCGTCCTTTTAGCAGAATAGAAACCAGCTTCGGTGGCAAGTTCAGGTCGGATGACCTTTATGACCTGCGTGCGAATATGCCAGCATCCGAGGTTAAGACAAAGGTATTTAAAGGTTTCAAAAAGGCTTGTCATACGCTATATAAGTTCGACAGCAATACGGAGCGAATCTTTGCAATAGTCCTTGAAAACGATAATGCAGTATTGAAATGGCTACGTCCAAGTCCGAAGCAGTTTAATATCTATTATGGACCGGGCGGTGCAAGCAAGTATGAGCCGGATTTTATCGTCGAAACCAGCGATGCGATATACATGGTGGAGACGAAAGCCTCCACTGAAATAAATAGCGATAATGTAAAAGAAAAAGCCATCGCTGCACAGGAGTATTGCAGAGCAGTCAGTGAATGGAATGCTGACAATGGTGGAAAGCCTTGGGAGTATTCGCTCCTATCACATGATGAAGTTCGCTTGCAATCCAGTTTTATGTACCTGATGAAAAATCGGGTGAAACCAGAACAATTAAAGCTGGAGGTGGAATAACGTGTCTATACGAGGTAAAAGCATCAATCTATTTTTGATGGACGGTACAGCAAGTGGTCGTATCAAATGCA
>LSQX01259198.1_pt2 | contig 11190 bp, 3 predicted proteins | sample 654561 | NCBI WGS metagenome assembly LSQX01 (sample SAMN04489861, study PRJNA283612) | anaerobic digester metagenome | isolation source: 4 biogas reactors fed with cattle manure at either 37C or 55C with and... | place: Denmark: Kongens Lyngby | collected 2014 | reverse complement strand
CTTTCCGGGCAGGTAGCTGTCGCAACAAGGTTCTTTCACATGACGTCCCTATCCGTGGCGCCGACGCTGTCCGAGCGTCTGGCTGGTATTGCTGAGGTCGAGTGCGTGATTCCCGACATGAACGGAATTCCGCGCGGCAAGCTGGTCAACGCCCAGCCCTATCTGCAGGGACGGCGGGTCCAGATGGCCCACGGCGTACTGGTGCAGTGTCTGACCGGGGAGTACCCGGAGCCGCGCTACTACGGATACGATGACAGCGACTTCATCCTGCACAGCATTCCGGAGCAGGTGCATGTGACCCCCTGGACCGCCCAGCCCCGCGCCCTGGCGCTGTGCGAAGCATTGGAAATGGATGGAACGCCCTCGCGCCTGTCTTCCCGCAGCATGCTGCAGCGGGTGGTCGAGCGTTATCGGAGCCGCGGCTGGTTCCCCAAGGTGGCTACCGAAATCGAGTTCTACCTGTTCGAGCACAATCCCGATGTGCAGCAGGCGTTCCAGGCGCCGGTAGGACTGGATGGTCGTCGGGAGGTGGGCAATCAGGCCTTTGCTGCGGGTTCGGCGCATGCACTGCAGCCTTTCTTCACCGAGTTGAAGGAGGGTATGGCCGCGCTGGGCATTCCCTGTGAGGCGGTGATGCACGAGATGGGGTTGAGCCAGTATGAGGTCAACTTCATCCATGACGACCCGTTGCTGATTGCCGATCAGACCTTCCTGTTCAAGTTCATGCTCCATGAAATTGCCCTCAAACATGGACTGATCGCGGTCTGCATGGCCAAGCCGCTGTCGAAGATGCCAGGCTCTTCCATGCATATCCATCAGAGTGTGGTCGATGGGCAGGGACAGAACATCTTTACCAATCCCGATACCGGAGAGGCCAGCGAGCTGTTCGCGCATTACCTGGGCGGCCTGCAGGCCGGGCTCGGCGATCTGATCCTGCTGATGGCGCCCAACGTCAACTCCTATCAGCGTTACTGCCATGTCTATGCTTCGCCAAACAACCTGTGCTGGTCCCAGGACAACCGGCGTACCGGTCTGCGGGTGCCTTCCAGCGACCCTGCTGCCCGGCGGGTGGAGAATCGCGTACCCGGGGCCGATGCCAACCCCTATCTGGCGATTGCCGCCACCCTGTCCGCCGGACTGCACGGCATAGAGCGCCAGCTGCATCCCGATCTGCCTGCCCAGGGTGATTTCGAGGTCCCGGACGATCTGCGCCTGAGCTGCACCCTGCATCGGGCCATCCGCCGTCTGCAGGTCAGTGAAGTGGCCCGGGATTTCTTCACCCCCGAATTCATTGACGGCTACCTGGCCTGCAAGCAACTGGAGCTGGAGAGCTTTCTGGACGAGATCAGTCCGTGGGAGCGGCGATATCTGAGCCAGGTGTAGCTTTCAGGGGCAATGCCCCCACGACACACAATGTCGCAGGTTGCTGGTAGGCTGTGGAAAGCGCCCTGTCCATGGACTGAATCAACGGAGCCTCCATGTCACACACCCCGGATCTGACTCCCGGTCTGATGATCATCCACGGCAATCGCCTGGAAAGCCTGCGTGAGCTGGTCGTCGACTGGCTGCGCGCCCACCCGCTGGGGCCGCTGGAGAACGAGGTGATGCTGGTGCAGAGCAACGGCATCGCCCAGTGGCTGCAGATGGCGCTGGCGGCGGATCCGGAGCAGGGTGGCTGCGGCGTTGCCGCGGCGCTGGATGTGCAACTGCCGGCGCGTTTTCTCTGGGATGCCTACCGCAACGTGCTCGGACGGGAGGCAGTGCCCGAGACCTCCCCGCTGGACAAGGAGCCGCTGACCTGGCGTCTGATGCGGCTGTTGCCGGGCCTGCTGTCGCAGCCATCATTTGCTCCGCTGCAGCGGTTCCTCGCCGATGATGCGGATTGTCGCAAGCGCTACCAGCTGGCCCAGCGCCTGGCGGATCTGTTCGACCAGTATCAGGTGTATCGGGCCGACTGGCTGAACGACTGGGCACGGGGGCAGGATCGCATAGGTCTGGCCAGAGAGGGCATGCTGCCGCTGGAGGCGGAGTCCTGCTGGCAGCCCGCGCTCTGGCGGGCGGTGCTGGCGGATGTCGGTGCCGAGCGCCTGAGTGACAGCCGCGCCGGTATCCATCCGCGATTTGTCGAGCAGATGCTCGGCGCTGATCAACGCCCGGCGGGATTGCCCAGGCGGGTAGTGGTCTTCGGTATCTCCTCCCTGCCGGCCCAGACGCTGGAGGCGCTGGCCGTCATGGGGCGTTTCAGCCAGGTACTGCTGGCGGTGCTCAATCCCTGCCAGTACCACTGGGGCGATATCGTCGCCGATCAGGACCTGCTGCGGCATCAGTATCGCCGCCAGCAGCGGCGCCCGGGGGTGCCGCTCGAGCTGGATGAGGCCTTGCTGCATCAGCATGCCCACCCGCTGCTGGCGGCCTGGGGCAAGCAGGGGCGTGACTATATCAACCTGCTTGACCAGCATGACGAGCGCGCCAGCTACGAAGCGCGGTTCGCCGCCATCAACGGCGGCCGGGTGGATCTGTTCGAGCCGCCCCCGGGTAACAGTCTGCTGCAGCAGTTGCAGCAGGACATCCTCGAATTGCGTCCCCTGGCCGAGACGCGGGAACTCTGGCCGCCGGTGTCGGCGGATGATGGCTCACTGCGTTTCCAGGTGGCCCACAGCGCCCAGCGGGAGGTGGAGATTCTGCACAACCAGCTGCTGGACGCCTTCGCCCGGGACCCGCAGCTGCGACCCCGCGACGTGATCGTCATGGTGCCGGACGTGAATACCTATGCCCCCCACGTGCAGGCGGTGTTCGGCCAGTATCCGACCGATGATCGCCGGCATATCCCCTTTACCCTCGCCGATCAGGGCCAGCGTGGTCGCGAGCCCCTGCTGATTGCCCTGGAGCACCTGCTGCGGCTGCCGGACAGCCGCCTCAGCGTGAGCGAGGTGCTGGACCTGCTGGATGTCCCGGCCGTGCGGCATCGACTGCAGCTCACCGAAGCCGATCTGCCGGTGCTGCAGCGCTGGATCCGCGGGGCCGGCGTGCGCTGGGGCCTGGATCAGCAGCGCCGCGCCGCCCGGGGGCTGCCGGCCGGGCTGGAAGCCAACAGCTGGCGCTTCGGCTTGCGGCGCATGCTGCTGGGCTATGTCAGCGGGGATGCTCCCGCCTGGCAGGGCGTGGAGCCCTATGACGAGGTCGGTGGGCTGGACGCGGCACTGGTCGGCCCGCTGGCGCAGCTGCTCGAGCGGCTGGATCGGCATGAACAGGCGCTGGGCGAGTCCCTGTCGCCGGCTCTGTGGGCCGAGCGCCTGCTGCGCCTGCTCGAGGACTTCTTCCTGGCCGAGAGCGAGCGGGACCAGCTGCTGCTGGCGCAGCTGCAGCAGGCGCTGGAACACTGGCTCGAGCTCTGTGACTCCGTCGGTCTGAATGAGCCGCTGCCGCTGACCGTGGTGGCCGAAGCCTGGCTCTCGGCGGTCGGTCAGCCCTCGCTGAGTCAGCGCTTTCTGGCGGGGGCGGTAAACATCTGCACACTGATGCCGATGCGCGCCATTCCCTTCCGCCATGTCTATCTGTTGGGCATGAATGACAGCGATTACCCGCGCGCGCAGCCGCCGCTGGATTTTGACCTGATGGCCCGCGACTATCGTCCCGGTGACCGCTCCCGGCGGGAGGATGACCGCTATCTGCTGCTCGAGGCGCTGCTGTCGGCACGGAATGTACTGAGCATCAGCTGGGTCGGTCGCAGCATCCGCGACAACACCGAGCGTCCGCCCTCGGTGCTGGTCGGGCAGCTGCGCGATCATCTGGCGGCCGGCTGGCAGCTGGACGGTGGCGGCGACCTGCTGGCCGCGCTGACTACCGAACACCCCCTGCAACCCTTCAGTCGGCGCTACTTCGATGGGCGCAGTGAGCTGTTCAGCTATGCCGGTGAATGGCGCCTGCTGCATGGGACGGAGGCGGGTGAAGAGCAGGCGGATGTGCCGCTGGAAGAGTTGCTGCCGGACGGGCCCCTGGATGCCAGCCTGCTGCAGCGGTTTCTGCGCAATCCGGTGGAGCAGTTCTTCGCCTGGCGGTTGAAGGCCTTCCTGCGTGAGGAGCAAGACAGCATAGAGGACGACGAGCCCTTCGCCCTGGATGGGCTGGAAAGGTATCAGCTCAGCCAGTGGCTGCTCGAACAGGCGCTGGTTGACGGAGCGCAGACCTGGGAGCAGCAACTGGAGCAGGCCGCCGGCCGCCTGCAGGCGCGGGGGCAACTGCCACTGGCCGGTTTCGGCAGCCTGGCGCAACAGCAGGTTATCGGCCCGCTGCGCGAGCAGCTGGGGTGCTACAGCCTGCAGCTGCAGCAATGGGATCAGCCGCTGGAGCAGCCTCTGACCCTGGCCTGCTCGGACTCCGTCATCCAGCTGACCGGTGCGCTGGGCCAGGTGCGCAGCTCATCCAGCCGTGACGGTCTGGCCCGACTGGTATTGACGCCCGGCAAGCTGCTGGATGCAAAGGGCAAGCTGCGCTGGTCGCGATTGATGTCTGACTGGTGCCTGCATGTACTGGCGGCGGCCAGCGGTCATGCGGTGCGCAGTTGTCTGGTGGGCGCCAATGGCACCGTCGAGATGGCACCGCTGGACCCGCAGCGGGCCGAGGACATTGTCGTCGCCTGGCTGTCGGCCTGGCGCGAGGGTATGCGCCGGCCTCTGCCGGTTGCCCTGGAAACGGCATTCGTCTACCTCTGCGCCAGGGAAGATCAGGCCGAGCAGCGGGCCCGGGAGTGCTATCAGGGCTCGGGCTATTCCGTGGCCGAGGTGCAACGCAGCCCGGCGCTGCAGCGCACCCATGCCGACTTTGCCAGCCTCTGGGCAACCGGGGAGTTCGAGCACTGGGCGCGGCAGCTGTATCAACCGCTGGTTCAGGCCGGCCAGGACCGACTGCTTGAGTACAGCATGAGCGTGGAGGAGTCGGCATGAGCATGGAGCGACCACTGGCCCTGCGCTGTCCGCTGCGTGGCAGTCGCCTGATCGAAGCCAGCGCCGGCACCGGCAAGACCTTCACCATTTCCGCCCTCTATCTGCGCCTGGTCATCGGCCACGGTGGTGTGGACGGCTTCGTGCGGCCGCTGCTGCCCCCGGAAATTCTGGTAGTGACCTTCACCGACGCGGCTACCCAGGAGCTGCGTGACCGCATCCGCGCCCGTCTGGTCCAGGCGGCCAAGGCCTTCCGTGGCGAGCTGGAGGACCCGGACCCGATACTCTCGGGCCTGCTGCAGGACATGGATCCCGAGCAGCACGCCGCCTGCGCGCATCGACTGGAAATAGCCGGGCAATGGATGGATCAGGCGGCTGTCTCCACCATTCACAGCTGGTGCCAGCGCATGCTGCGCGAGCACGCCTTCGACAGCGGCAGCCTGTTCGAACAGACTCTGGAGACTGACCAGAGCGAGCTGCTGGCAGAGGTGGTGCGCGATTACTGGCGTACCCACTGCTACCCGTTGCAGGGCAGCGCGCTGGACTGGGTCAACAGCCACTGGGGCCATCCGGACGAGCTGGCGCGGCGGGTGAGGGTATGGCTGGATACGGCGGGCAGTCCGGTCGAGCAGGACCTGCAGGCGCTGCTGGCCAGCCGTCTCGAACAGGCGCAGCAGCAGCTGGCGCAGATCCGCGAGCCCTGGGCCGATTGGCTGGACGAGCTGCAGACCTTTCTGGCCCAGGCCTGCGAGGCCGGCAGCTTCAATGGCAACAAGCTCAAGCCGACCATCTACGAGCCCCGTATCCAGCAGCTGCGGGCCTGGTGCGAAGGCCGTGGCACTCTGGATTTCAAGAAGGGCGAGCAGTTCAAGCGCTTTACCCACGAAGGGCTGCAGGATGCCTGCCGCAAGGGCGTCCAGCTGGAGCTGCCGGCGGGCGTCTGTGCTGCTCTGGACGCCATGGCTACCCTCGAACAGCGGCTGGCGCAGCTGCCGGATCCCGCGCAGGATGCGCTGGAGCATGCCGCCTGGTGGATCGGCCGCCGGCTGGAGCAGGAAAAACAGCGGCGTGCGCAGATGGGCTTCGACGACATGCTCAGCCGGCTGGATACCGCATTGCAGGGTGCCAACGGGCCGCGGCTGGCCGAGGTGATCCGTCAGCAGTTCCCGGTGGCCATGATCGACGAGTTCCAGGACACCGACCCGCTGCAGTACCGTATCTTCGACAGCATCTATCGGGTAGGACTCAACGATCCGGACAGCGCCCTGCTGCTGATCGGTGATCCCAAGCAGGCCATCTATTCCTTCCGCGGGGCCGACATCCATACCTATCTGCGCGCCCGCGATGCCACCCATGACCGGCACGAGAACCTGGACACCAACTTCCGCTCCAGCCAGCAGATGGTCAGCGCGGTGAACGGGGTGTTCAGACTGGCCGAGGAGCAATGGTCCGAGGGCGCCTTCCGTTTCCGCGACGGGCACGGCAATCCGCTGCCCTTTCTGCCGGTCCATGCCCGGGGGCGCCGGGAGATCTGGACCTGCGAGGGCCGTCCCGGCGCGGCCCTGACCGTGTGGCACCGCTCCGGTGAGCGGATATCGTCCGAAGATTACCGTCAGGACATGGCCCAGCGCTGCGCCAGTGTCATGGTCGCGCTGCTGCGCGGCGGCCAGGCCGGGCATACCGGCTTCATGGATGCGGAACAGCGGCTGGTGCCGGTACGTCCGGCGGACATGGCCGTGCTGGTGCGCACCGGCCGCGAGGCACAGATCATCCGCCAGGCTCTGGCGGAACGGGGGGTACGCAGCGTCTACCTGTCGGACAAGGACTCGGTACTGGCCACCCAGGAGGCGGCGGATGTGCTGCGCTGGCTGCGTGCCTGCGCCGAGCCGGGCAATGACCGACTGCTGCGCGCCGCCCTGGCCAGCGCAACCCTGGCGCTGAGCTGGACCGAGCTGGAACAGCTGAATCAGGACGAACGCCGCTGGGAGCGCTGGGTGGAGCAGTTCCGCGAGTATCGCCAGTGCTGGATGCGCCAGGGCGTACTGCCCATGCTGCATCGGCTGCTGCACGAGTTCCGGCTGCCGGCCAGGCTGGTGCAGCGCGGTGATGGGGAAAGGCGCTTGACCAACCTGCTGCATCTGGCCGAGCTGCTGCAGCAGGCTGCCCGCGAGCTGGACGGCGAGCAGGCGCTGATCCGCTACCTGAGCGAGGCCATCCAGCGGGCGCTGGATGGCGCCGGGGGCGATGAACAGATACTGCGCCTGGAAAGCGACGCGGATCTGGTCAAGGTGGTGACCATTCACAAGTCCAAGGGCCTGGAATACCCGCTGGTATTCCTGCCCTTCATTGCCGGCAGCCGACCCGTGCGTGCCGGTGAACCGGTGCGCCTGCAGCAGGGCGGGCGGCCCCGCTGGGTGCTGGAGCCTGACAGCGAGCAACTGCAGCAGGCGGACCGGGAACGCATGGGCGAGGATCTGCGACTGCTCTATGTGGCCCTGACCCGAGCCCAGCATGCCTGCTGGCTGGGGCTGGCCGATCTGCGCCGGGGCCAGGCCAGGGATTCGGTGCTGCATGAAAGTGCCATCGCCTGGTTGCTCGGCGGCGGCGAGCAACTGCAGGAGCCGGAAGGCCTGGCGCGCTGGCTGGCCGCCTGGCAGCAGCTTGACGGCATCAATGTGGTAGCCGCCCCCGAGCCGGATGATCAGCACTATCAGCCCGTGCAGGCCGAACAGGTTGAGCTGCATGAGCGTACACCGGCCCACGCTCCCTTCGAGCACTGGTGGATCAGCTCCTACAGCGCCCTGGCCATAGGAGGGGAAACCCCGGACTCGCCCCTGTCCGCGCAGATGGGCGACGATGAGCGCCGGGCGCAGTTTTTGCCGCTGCGGGCGGGGGAGACGCCGAGCATTCACCGCTTCCCCCGGGGCCCGCAGCCGGGCACCTTCCTCCACGGGCTGCTCGAGCTGGCCGGGGCCGAGGGCTTCGAGCGCTTCGCCGATCCCCAGCTGTGCCGGGAGCGGCTGCGGCCACGCTGCCAGCGGCGCGGCTGGGGTGACTGGAGCGAGTGTCTGGCGGACTGGCTGAGTGCACTGATTGCCCGTCCCGGACTGGTGCCCGGCACCGCGCTGGCGCTGGCCGATCTGCGGCCGGGACAATATCAGGTGGAGATGGAGTTCCTGTTCAGTGCCCGGCGGGTGAAGGTCCAGCAGGTGGATGAGCTGGTGTGCAGGGCAACCCTGGCAGGACAACCCCGGGCCCCGCTGGTCGCGGATCGGCTCAACGGCCTGTTCAAGGGCTTCATCGATCTGGTGTTCGAGCACGAAGGACGCTATTACGTGGTCGACTACAAATCCAACTGGCTGGGGGTCGACGCCTCGGCCTATACCCAGGACGCCATGACCGCCGCGGTGCTCGAACACCGCTATGACCTGCAGTACGTGTTCTACCTGCTGGCGCTGCACCGCCAGTTGCGCGCCAGACTGCCGGACTACGACTATGACCGCCATGTCGGCGGCGCGCTCTACTGGTTCATCCGCGGCAGCGGCGGGCAAGGCACCGGGCTGTGGCACGATCGTCCACCCAGGGCGCTGATCGAGGCGCTGGACCGGCTGTTCGCCGGCCAGGCGCAGGTGGAGGTGCAATCATGACGCGCAGTGATCTGCCGGCCGGGCAGCAGCTGGATCTGCTCGATGCCGTGGCCGCCGAGCCGCCGCAGTTGACTCTGGATCAGCTGCTGCATCAGCTGCAGCAGTGGGTCGAGGTGGGCTGGCTGCGGGCGCTGGATCGGGCGCTGGTAGTGTTTCTGCTGGACAGCCAGCCGGATACCCATCCGCTGGTGCTGCTGGCCGCAGCCCTGACCAGCCATCAGCTGGGCCATGGGCACGTCTGCCTGGACCTGGCCGCCACCCTGGACAGCCCCGACCTGAGCCTGTCACTGCCCCCGGAGGGCCAGCAGGCCGGGCGGGACGTCCTGCTGCCCTCGGACCTGCTGCAAGGCGTCGAGGCCGACCACTGGTGCCGACAGCTGGCCGCAAGCCCGCTGGTCGATGCGCAGGCCGCCGAGCAGGGCGAGCGGCCGCTGGTATTGCAGGGGCGGCGCCTGTACCTGCGTCGCTACTGGCGCTATGAACGCCAGGTGGCGAGCATTCTGCGTCAACGTCTGGCGACCAGACTGCCGCTGCCCCAGGGTCTGCCGGAACAGCTGCAGCGCCTGTTTGCCGACAGCACCCAGCAGCCGGACTGGCAGCGCCTGGCCTGTGCCCTGGCCGCCCGAGGTGCGTTCAGCATCATCACCGGTGGCCCGGGTACCGGCAAGACCACCACGGTAGTACGTCTGCTGGCGCTGCTGCAGGCGCCGGCGGTGGCTGCCGGGCAACCGCTGCGTATCCATCTGGCGGCTCCCACCGGCAAGGCGGCAGCGCGGCTGACCGAGTCCATCGGGCGGCAGGTCGGTGATCTGCAGGTGGACGAGGCAGTGCGTGCGCAGATCCCCCGCCAGGTCACCACGCTGCACCGGCTGCTCGGCAGCCTGCCGGATACCCGCCATTTCCGCCACCATGCGGGCAATCCCCTGTTGCTGGATGTGCTGGTGGTGGACGAGGCCTCGATGATCGACCTGGAGATGATGGCCTGTCTGCTTGACGCGCTGCCGCCCCGGGCGCGGTTGATACTGCTCGGGGACAAGGATCAGCTGGCCTCGGTGGAAGCCGGGGCCGTGCTCGGTGATCTGTGCCGTGATGCCGAAGCGGGCTGCTACAGCCCGAACACCCTCCAGTGGCTGGAGCAGGTCAGCGGTCAATCGCTGGCCGGGGCCGGCCTGCAGGAAGGCGATGAGCAGCGCCAGCCTCTGGCCCAGCAGACGGTGATGCTGCGCTACTCCCACAGGTTCGGCGCCGGCAGCGGTATCGGCCGGCTGGCCCGGGCAGTAAACCGGCTGGACCCGCAGCAGGCCCGAGCGGTGCTGGCGGACTCCGGGTTTGCCGATGTGGGGTCGCGTCTGGTGCAGGGACAGGGTGATGCTGGCTGGGCCGACCTGATACTGGGGCAAGGGCATCAGCCCGGCTATACGGCCTATCTGCAGGAGCTGCGCCAGCGCCCGGCAGACTCCCTCGAGGCGACGGACCCTGAATGGGAGTGCTGGGCACAGCGGGTGCTGGCGGCTTTCGATCGATTCCAGGTGCTCTGCGCGGTGCGCAAGGGTCCCTGGGGCGTGGAGCAGCTCAACCAGCAGATCGCTGCCTTGCTGCACCGGCGCGGCTGGCTGCCCGAGCCGGTGGGCTGGTACGAGGGGCGTCCGGTGCTGGTCACCCGCAATGACTATTCCCTCGGCCTGATGAACGGGGACATCGGGATCGCCCTGAGGATCAGGGAGCCGGCGCTGCAGCCGGGGGAGCGCGAGCGCATGGTGCTGCGGGTGGCCTTTCCCCGTACCGATGGCTCCGGCGGAGTGCGCTTCGTGCTGCCCAGCCGTCTGACCGCCGTGGAGGCGGTATTCGCCATGACGGTGCACAAGTCCCAGGGCTCGGAGTTCGCCCACGCGCTGCTGGTGCTGCCGGACAGCCGCAGCCCGCTGCTGACCAAGGAGCTGGTCTACACCGCCATCACCCGGGCCAGCGGGCACTTCACACTGGTGGAAACCCGCAGCGGGATCTTCGAGGCGGCGGTGACCCAGCCGGTGCGGCGTATCAGTGGTCTGGCGCTGGAGTGGGGCTGACTTGCCGGCGACTTTTCATGATAGACTCGACGGGCTCCTGCAGGTCTGCCGGAGCCCGTGTGACCGGTGACGCCTCACCTCTGACGTCATCCCTGTGCCGATCCCCGCTGCCCCGATGTCACTGAACTCGGAGGCAGACAGAGGGTCAGTTATCAGGGTAGCCTGCCTGGCTGCCGCAAGTGGATCACCGCTGTTCACGGTGCCCTGTTTTCTGAATACATCACTGCCTGCTCAAGCTTGATCGCCGCCTGCCACTGCCTGTGGCCTCCTGTGGCCATGATCGCGCGGCGCCTCCCTGTGCGCCGCAGGCACGTATCCATTCTTTGAAGGTTAAGCATGACCAAGATCAATGCGTTCCGGGAAATCGAGCGCAAGCTGGCCGACAGCCTGGCGCAGCTTGAGGCGACCAAGAAAACCGAGCGTCAGCGCGAGACCCGGGAATTTGCCGACGAACTCAAGACCCTGATGAAGGAATACCGCATGTCCGCAGCGGATGTGCTGAATATTCTCAACGCTACTCCCGAAACACCCTGAGCC
>LSQX01182877.1_pt1 | contig 11190 bp, 8 predicted proteins | sample 654561 | NCBI WGS metagenome assembly LSQX01 (sample SAMN04489861, study PRJNA283612) | anaerobic digester metagenome | isolation source: 4 biogas reactors fed with cattle manure at either 37C or 55C with and... | place: Denmark: Kongens Lyngby | collected 2014 | reverse complement strand
GAGCAAAACCCAAGTGGTATCACATATAATGAGGCTGGAGTTTTTGCTGTAACCCTTACTGTTACAGATGATGACGAAAACGAAGATACAGAAATAAAAACTACTTTTATTATTGTAGGTCAAACAGGAGATTTTGCTGAAAGTGGTTGGTTAGAACAACACACTCGTTTTCCAAGTCCATATAGAGGAGTGTTTCATACTGATATAGCTAATGATAATACAGCTTGGATTTTAACTTATGACGGAACAGGCGTTGGTATAACTCGCGACTTTGCTAGAACTGCTGACGGTGGGATTACTTGGATTCCAAACACTTTAGCTGTTCCTGAAAACTTATCGCCTGGAGATATTTCTGCAGTTGACGACCTGAACGCTTGGGTAGCTCTTTATGACGCTACTAATGGTGGTGGCGGAATTTACAGAACTTCAGATGGTGGAGAAACTTGGACACACCAAGCAAGTGCTGCATTTGATAATTCTGCCAGCTTCTGTAATGGAGTACAAATGTTTAACTTAAATGATGGTTATTGCGCCGGCGACCCTATAAATGGAGAATTTGAGTTATATCTAACTAATGATGGTGGAGAAAACTGGACACTAATTGACGGAGAAAATATTCCAAATCCACAAAGTAACGAAATGGGCTGGACAGGAGTGAATTATGCGCTAGGTGATAATGCTTGGTTTGGAACTAGCACTGGTAGAGTTTATCGCTCAACAGACAAAGGACAAACATGGACTGCCCACGCTACTGGTCAAGCTAACGTAAACTCTATTTCTTTTGCCGATGAAAATAATGGTGTAGCAATGTGTATTAAACATAACCAAACAACAAACGCAATTGAAAATTGGAAATTAATCAGAACTTCTGACGGTGGTGAAAACTGGACAGTTATTCAGGTAGAAGACCAATATTTAACTGATATTTCTGCGGTACCTGGGAAACCAGGAATGTATGTGGGCGTTAATATATCGTCAAATGTGGAAAATAATTATTCAGTTTATAGTTTAGATTACGGTACATCTTGGGTAATGATTGACGATTCTATTCAATATACAAATGTGAAAATGCTTAACCAACATACAGGTTGGGCTGGTGGATTTAATATGGACGAAAACTATAGTGGCATTTACAAATGGTTAGGAATACCAGGAACTGATAACCCATATTTTACTTCATTGCCAATTTTAGATATAAATGAAGCAGAAGAATATGTTTACAATATTACTGCTGAAGATCCAAACGATATTGCTTTAACAATAAACGCACAAGTAAAACCAGATTGGCTAGAAATAAACGATAATGGAGACGGCACAGCTGTTTTAAGCGGAACCGCCCCTATCCTTACTCATCCAAGCGAAAACTTTAGCGTAGTTTTACGTGCCTCAAATGGTGAAGAAATTGGAGAACAATCATTTACAATAACAGTACATACCACAAACACAGCTCCGGAATTTGTTTCAGAACCAAGTCTAACTACTGTTCAATTTATGCCTTATGAATATGACATAGAAGTTGTAGATGCAGATGGAGATGAAATTATTCTTACAGCAACAACAATTCCTGCTTGGGCAGAATTTACAGATAATGGAGACGGCACAGGTAAAATCACAGGAACACCTCTTGATAAAAATGCAATAGGTTATCAATTTAAAATTCAAGCCTCTGACGGAATATTTGAAGTAGAACAAGCATTTAGAGTAAAAGTAACAGCTAACCTAGCTCCATACTTCACTTCAAATCCAAAAACTTTCGGTGTGGAAAATTCTCTTTACACTTATAATATCACAGCCGAAGACCCTGAAGATGAAGATCTTGAAATTACTGCAACTACTTTACCGGAATGGGCTAGTTTAGTTGATAACGGAGACGGAACTGCAATTCTTAGCGGAACACCTACTGAAATAATATCTGAAGGTTATAAAGTAGTATTAGAAGTTACAGACGGACACGAAAATGATATTCAAGAGTTTATAATAAATGTTGTGCCAATTTATGTTGAAGATTTTGGATATGGTAAAATAAACATTTTCCCTAACCCAACTAACAGCATATTAAATATTCAAAATTGCCAAAATACAGAATATGAAATCGTGGATATAACAGGTAGAATTCTAAAAATCGGCAAAATCTATGACTCAATGCAAAGTATTGATATTTCAAATTTTGCTAATGGAAATATCTTTATTAAACTTAAAGACAATCAAAATGTATATATTATGAAAATTGTCAAGATGTAAACTAAAATAACTAATTAAAAGTAGCTCAAAAGTATAATTTCTAAACTTTGACTTTAAAATGTTTGGTTTAGATTAAAAATATATATAATTTTGAGCTACTTTTTTTATGGAATATATTGATATACTAATAATTGCAGCCAGCTTAATTTTAATTATAGGATTAATAAGCAATAGAAAAATATTAAAACGACATTTAATATTCATATCACTATCCTGCGTTATTGCATATTCTTTTTTACGTCCTTTCTGTCCTCTTGGCGTGGTAGGTGGTTTAGGAACAATTGCATATTTAGTTTTCATAACTATAAAATCGAAAAAAAAAGTATCAATTAAATTATTAGAAGTTGAGTTTGATAATGCTTATATTCAAGAGTTTATTAATAATTATAAAAAAGATATTTACAGCTTTTTCCCTTTTTATCAAGCAGAAAAAGGACAACGTAGTTTTTTAATGATGCTAAATGCAGATTTAGCAGGAATTTTGATAGCATACGTTAAAGGAAAAGAAATGTTTATCGAAGTGGATTATGCTAAACCAACTTATAGAAATAAAATTATTGGAAAATATATTTATAAACAAAATACAGGTTATTTTAAAAAACTAGGTGTAAACAAACTTTTAACTAAATCTTACCATAAAGGTCATTCTAAATACTTACAAAAAATGGGCTTTGAACAAATAAATTTAGATAATCAGTTGTTTTTTGTTAAAAATTTAGATTAATTTATTATTTTTGAACTAACTTTACATTTTAATAAAAACTAAAACTAAAAATGCTAAAAAAAATAGTTTTTTTCATTATATTGTCCTCATCAATCTCAATTATAGGTTTTGGACAAATAGATATTCCGGACCCACCTAAATTTGTTTCCGCTTCAATTATTCCAGAATCAAACCCAATTAGCGTGAAAATAACTTGGCTACCAAGCGATTCTATTGATGTGCAAGGATATATTGTTTATCAAGTAATAAACTCAATTACAGAAACTTTAGATACTGTTTGGGGTAGAGAAACAACCGAATTCACATACCAAGGCTTAGGAAATTATCAAAAAGCAGAAAAATTCAGGCTTGTATCTTTTGATGACCAACAATATAAAAGTAATATTACCTCACCTCATACAACCATTTATCTAAAACATGAATACGATATTTGTGATAAAAATATTAGTTTAAATTGGACTGAATATGAAGGCTGGCAAACAGTAAAAGAATATAATATATTTAGAAGAAAAAGTGGAAACGCTTACGAAAAACTTACTAGTCTTTCGGGAAATAAAACAAGCTACGAAGATAAAAACTTAGAATTTAATACCACATATTATTACTATATAGAAGCTGTTAGTTTTGATGATTACAAAGCCAGTTCAAATTCTGTTAAAATAAAAACAGAAGCTTATACTGCACCGTCTTTTTTAACAGCAAGTTATGCCAGCGTTAATGATAAAGAAATAGATTTAAAATTCATTGTGGATAATTCCGCTGAAGTTGCAGAATACAGAATACAAAGAGCAAAATACCCTGAAGGAGAATATAATACAATAAAAATTATAACTAATAGTGGGCAAGATGTTATATTAGCCTCAGATAATGAAATTGACGTAAATAATGAAATTCATTATTACAGGTTAGTGTCTGTAAATCCATGTGGAGACATTAACGCCTATTCAAACTACGCTAGTAATATTTTGTTAAAAGCTGAAACCGCCGAAGACTTAAATCATTACTTAACTTGGACTCCATACGAACAGTGGCTAAATGGGGTTTTTAATTATAAAGTTTATAGAATCTTCGAAGACTCTGAATCAGAAATTGATGTAAATCCAAGCGATTTGCTAAACTACACATATAATATTGAGTGGTATGTAAAATACTGCCATAATTTAAAAATAAACACTTCAAATAAATATTGCTATTATGTAGAAGCCGTTGAAAACCAAGGACATATAGCAACAATAAATAGAGAACATAGTCGCTCAAATATAGCTTGTGTTTATCATGAACCGGTATTTTGGATGCCTAACGCATTTAACATATCTTCATTAGAACCTGAAAACAGATTTTTTAAACCTGTTATATCTTTTATTCAAGAAGAACCATACGAGTTTAGTATTTATGACAAATTTGGAATGAAAATTTTTCAAACTACTAAAACACACGAAGCTTGGGATGGCACAATAAAAAAAGGGCACCTTGCACCTTCACAATACTATACTTATTATGTGAAATATTTTGATTTTAATAATAAGGAACACATTAAAACAGGAACTTTATTTCTTTTTATTAATTAATACTTAAAAAAATTTATTAGTTTTGTGTGCGATAAGATTTAGCATCTAACTAATATTTGTATGGGATTAACAAAAAAAGAAGAAATATGGATTGAAGAACAATTTGATGAGCTTATAAAAATGTCAAAACGCTTAAGATCTCAAGAAGATGTTGATTTAGTTAGAAAAGCTTTTGATATGGCTAACGAAGCTCATTCTAAAATGCGGAGAAAATCAGGAGAGCCCTACTTTACTCACCCGATTGCTGTTGCTATGATTGTTGCCTCAGAAATTGGATTAGGAGTAAAATCAATTGTTAGTGCACTTTTACATGATGTTGTTGAAGATACAGATTACACACTAAACGATATAGAAACTCTTTTTGGAACTTCAATTGCAGGTATTGTTGGTGGACTAACAAAAATTTCAAATATTTTAGATAAAGATGCAACGCTACAAGTCGAAAATTTTAGAAAAATGATTTTAACAATGTCGCAAGATATTAGAGTTATTTTCATAAAATTAGCTGACAGGCTACACAATATGCGAACTTTGGATTCAATGCCTGAATATAAACAAATAAAAATAGCTAGCGAGACAACTTATTTATATGCTCCCTTAGCTCATCGTTTAGGTTTATATTCTATAAAAACTGAATTAGAAGACTTAGCTTTAAAATACGAACACCCATTAATTTATTGGGAAATAAGCAAAAAATTTACAGAAACTGAAGAAGAAAGAAACAAATATATTGAAAAAGTTAAACTTCCAATTCAAAAAAGTTTGGAACAAGAAAATATTAAAGCTAATATATTAGGACGAACAAAATCAATATTTTCAATTTGGAATAAAATGAGAACTAAAAATGTTCCATTTGAAGAAATTTACGATTTGTTCGCAATAAGAATTATATTTGATCATCCTGACGACTACCCCGATTCTAAAGCGAGGTCGCAATGCTACCAAATTATGGCCTTGGTAACTAATATTTATCCACATTTAGAAGATAGAGTGCGAGACTGGGTAGCAAAACCTAAAGCTAATGGATACGAAGCTCTCCACGTTACTGTGATGGGACCAAATGGAGATTGGATTGAAGTCCAAATTAGAAGTAGAAAAATGAACGACATAGCAGAAAAAGGATTAGCTTCTCATTGGAAATACAAAGTAAACGACAAAGATTCGCCAGGAAGTTTAGATAAACTTATTAATACTTTAAACCAAACTTTAGAAAATAATACTAACGATACTCTTTCTTTTTTAGACGATGTGAAAATGAATATTTTTACTAAAGAAGTATATGTGTTTACACCAAAAGGCGAAATAAAAAAAATACCAACAGGAGCTACTGTAATTGATTTAGCTTACGAAATTCATTCCGAAGTGGGAAACAAAGCAATTGCAGCTAAAGTAAACCACCAACTAAAACCCTTGTCCCATGTTTTAAAAAGTGGAGACCAAGTAGAAATTCTTACTTCTGATAAACAATCCCCTAAAAGAGAATGGATAAATTTTGCAATTACATCAAAAGCTAAAAATAGAATTAAAAGCTCTTTAAGAGAAGAAAGAATACACCATATTAATAAAGGACAAGAAATATTTATAAAAAAAGTAAGAGACCTAAATCTAAAATTAGACCATAAGCGATTTAAAGAACTTAGAAAAACATACGACACACCTCATAAAGAAGATTTTTATTTTAAAATTGGAGCTGGACTTATTCAAATAGATGACTTAGAAAAACAAGCAGCAAAGACTTTTAAAACTTTTGCTAACTACTGGAAACTTAGCATCCCAAAATTTGGAACTAACCAAGCTTTAAATAAAAAAAACACTTTAATTATTGACGATGCTGATATTAAGCGAATTACATTAGCCAAATGTTGTAATCCTATACCTGGAGACGAAATAGCAGGCTTTGTTAACCCTAACGAATCAATAATTATTCATAAAAGAATTTGTGAAAAACTAACAAGTTTAGCAGCAACTCAAGGTGATAGAATTATTTCGGTAAAATGGACAAGCTACAAACTCCAATCGTTTAAAGTGAAAATAAAAATTGAAGGTATGGATAAACTTGGTATGCTAAATAAAATTACCAAAGTAATTTCTCTAGACTCAAGAGTAAATATGAAATCTTTAAGTTTTAATACAGATGATGAGATTTTTAGTGGAGAAATTATCTTATACGTTCACGACTCACAAGATTTAGAAGATATTATAAAAGATTTGCTAAGAATTGATGGTGTTAATAAAGTTACAAGATTAGAAGATTAATTTAAATGGATAAAAATAAAATTATATCATTACTAAAATTATTAGAAGACCCCGACGAAAAAGTATTTTCTATTGTGAAAGATAAAATTCTAAGCTATGGAGAACTTTTTAAAATATATTTAGAAAATTACCATACCTTGTCAATAAACGAACTAGCTTTGCAAAGATCAGAAGATATTTTAGACGAAATCTTTTGGGAAAAATTTAAAACTAAATTTACAGAATATTTAACAAATCCTAAAGCAAATTTTGCAAAAGGAGTTTTTTTAATAGAAAAATTTTTTAATAGAGACATTGATATTAAAGAAATTAGCAAGAAATACGAAGAAATAAAAACTTCGGTATGGATAGAATTTAACGAATATCTTACAAATATTGAAAAAATAAGAATTTTAAATACTGTAATTTTCAAACAACTTGGTTTTAAAAAGCTAAAATCAAATGAAATGAAATCGGATGCATTAAGCATAACTTATTGTATCAGCAATAAAAGATTTTTAGCTCCAAATATAGCTTTATTATATTGTATGCTCTCTGACGAGTTGCAAATTCCCGTTTTTCCAACTAATTTACAAGATTTATTTGTTTTGTGCTATTGTAACCAAGACATACAATCTAAGATTTCTGAAAATAAAACTAATGACATTATTTTCTTTTTATATCCATACGAAGAAGGAGCTATATTACCTATAGACATCGCAGCCAAACATTTTGAAAATTTAAAACAAAAAATTGAAACAACTAAGACTATTGATGAAGTAGAGCCAACAAATTATAATAGTTTTTTGTTTAACTATTTTACTATTAGAATTATTACTCTAAGAATTGCTAAGATTGAAAATTTTAGTACTAAATATTATGAAAAACTAGAAAGTATTTTTAAAAAATATTTATAAGTTAAAAAGTAAAAAATGCAAATAATAATTTCCGGTGCAGGAGAAATTGGACTTTATCTAGCTAAAATGCTAATCAAAGAAAATCATAATGTTACGCTAATTGATATTAATGACACAATAATAAAAGAAATTGACGCTTCTTATGATTTAATGACTGTTAGCGGAGATTGCACAACATTTTCTGTTTTAAAAAGCGTGAAAATTCACAATGCCGACCTATATATAGCTGTTACCAATTCACAAGATACTAATATTTTATCTTGTATTTTTGCAAAAAAACTTGGAGCAAAAAAAACTGTTGCCAGAGTTGACGACATGGAATATTTAAACCCAATAAATAAACTAACTTTTATAAATTTGGGTATAGATAAAATGATTTATCCAGAACTTTTGGCTGCAAAAGAAATTGTAGGAGTAATAAAACAAACAGGAACAACAGAAGTTTTTGAATTTTCAGGAGGTAAGTTAACATTATTTGTAATAAAATTAGACGAAAATAGTCCGGTTCTTAACCTTAGCTTAATCGAAGCTTCAAAACTAACAAAAAATAAAAATTTTAGAGCTGTTGCAATTAAACGTTTAGACAAAACAATAATTCCAAAAGGAAAAGATATTTTAAAAGAAAATGATTTAGTTTATATAATTTCAAGCCCTGATGGAGTTAAAGATTTACTAAAACTTTTAGGAAAAGAAAAACTAGATATAAACAATGTTATGTTTCTTGGTGGAAGTAGAATTAGTATGAAAGTTTCTAAATTCATTTCTCAACAACTAAATGTTAAAATTATAGAATCAGACCCTGAAAAATGCTTAAAACTTGTTGAAATGTTACCAAATACTATGATAATTCATGGTAACGGTAGAAATACAGAATTATTATTAGAGTCGGGTTTAGAAAAATGTGATGCTTTTGTTGCGGTAACAGGTGATTCTGAAACTAATCTTATAACTTGCATTTTAGCTAAAAGATATGGAGTAAAACAAACATTTGCAGAAATAGAAAATCTTGATTACATTGATATAGCCTCTAAAATGGGAATAGATACAATAATAAATAAAAAACTAATTACAGCAAGTGCAATTTATACTCAAACTATGAAAGCAGAAGTTACCTCAATAAAATGCTTAACAGGCACTGACGCAGAAGTTTTAGAGTTTGTGGTTTCTAAAGATGCAATTATAAGTCAAAATCGGCTTAAAGATATTCATTTACCCGAAGGCGTTATTATAGGAGGAGTAGTTAGAGCTAAAAAAAGCTTTATTGCTTTGGGAGACACTCAAATTAAAGCTAAAGACAGAGTTGTTTTATTTGCCCTACCAGAGGCAATTCATAAAATTGAATACTTTTTTTAATAAAAAATTCTTTGAGTATTTTTCAAACCTCTACTCCTGCCACCAGAACCAAACATAGGAATATTAGTTTTGGATTTGCTTAAATCAATTGCCAACATAAGTTCGTGTGAGCTTGATGAAGCAAGACTTAGTTTAGAAATTGTAAAATCAAAAGCATAAGCAAGATAAAACCTATCATATTTATATCCAATAGAAGCACTTAAAGCATCATTATACCTATACGACAAAGAAGCAAACACCTGATTATCAAATGAGTACATTATAGAAAACTCGGATATAAAAGGAGCTTTTTTAACATATTCCATAAAAATCCCCGGGCTTATTCTATGTTCATCAATATGCAAGTCATATTGTCCGCTAAGGCAAAAATGCCTGTTCATCTGCACTAATCCATTGTCATCAGATGAATAAGGGCGAAAGTTTGATTTTATAATTTGATTTATTGCGAAACCTGCATAAAAATTTTGTCCATAAAACAATAAACCCACATTTGATTCAGGTCTCCATTTTTGGTCTGCTACAAACTGCATGCTTGGATCTCCAAAATCAGCATAAGTAAGCTCAGAAGTATTAAATTTATATTGCATTAACATAGCCGACAAACCAAAAGCCAAGTTTAAATTATCCATATTAATAATATAAGAATATGAAGCATTAACAATAAATCGTGAGCTTGGAAAAGTTCTATCATGCATAATATAAGCACCAAAACCATTTGTTGTATTAATAGCTTGGCTAAAAGAAATAAAAGATGTGCTAGGAGCATTTTTAAAACCAACCCATTGTTCGCGATGAAGTAATTTTATCTCATTTTTACCGGTGGCTCCAACAATCGCAGGATTATTAATTATTAAATTCTGATGTCTAAAAGAAAATTGCGGTATTTGTTGAGAAAACAATGCCGAAACTGTAAATAAAAATAAAAGCCCAAAAAATATCTTTTTCATAGTAAATTATCTTATAATTGTAACACTACCTTTATACACTTTACCACTTGACTGTTTTTGAATTACATAAAAATAACTTGCATCAGGAACTCGCTCGTTTTTGTACTTACCGTCCCATGACACAGTGTTACCAATAGATTCAAAAACCAAATTTCCATTTCTATTATAAACCCTAACATCACAATCTTCACAATTCTCTACTACCCAAGTATCATTATAAGAATCTGCATTAGGAGAAAAACTATTATAAATAAGCAATTCTTCTTCAATAGGAATTTCAGAATCTGGGTCTTCAGGAATATCAGGCTCAATCGGGTCTTCAGGATTTTCAGGCTCAATCGGGTCTTCAGGCACAATAATCTTTTTATAACATAAAGCAAAATCAGGATTAGAAAAATTAGAAATTAATTCTGCCATTACATAAAGTTGGGAATTATATTCGCTTGAATACGAATCTTCAAATATATCCCAAATTGTTGTAGGAGAAGTTTTCCAGTTTGCAAAATGATTAAACTCACCATCACTAGATAAATAATTAATCTTTAACTCAACAGGATTATTTCCGCCTATCCTATTTATTACGTGATACCAATTTTCATTCAAATATTCTATACTGTCGTGCAACAAGTTTGAATACATTTGTTCATCATTCACATTTATATTTGCAAAGCGACAATTAAATTTTGAATTATCATTATTTAAAGAATTTATTACTACATGACGTTTTATTGGAGAATCATAATCAACACCAAGTGGAAAATAATATTCAGTTTCCTTTTTCATATTTCTTTGCAAAAAACCATTTTTATCAGACGAAACAAAACCATCAACAAATAATATGGCATCTTCATTATTATTTTCCACAAAAACTTTAAATTCTTTGGTTTTTAATTCAGAATTATTAAGATTTAATTTACCTTTTATATTAATAGAGTTTTCCAAAGTTTTAATTCCGTGATTAACAAAATATAAATTATAAAAAGAAGTTTCTTGACTTCCGCCTATAATCTGATTTTGCCCAATTAAGTTTACAAGACCGGAATTTGAGCTAAACTCAGAATTATTATAAAAATTTTGCTCTAAATTTAAGTTCCCATCAACAACAGAGCTACCATCATTTGTATAATTTCCTAACACATAAAAATCAGCTACTAAATCATTTTCTTGAGCTATGTTTATACTTCCATTATTATTAAGTACATCGC
>LSQX01143233.1_pt1 | contig 11190 bp, 5 predicted proteins | sample 654561 | NCBI WGS metagenome assembly LSQX01 (sample SAMN04489861, study PRJNA283612) | anaerobic digester metagenome | isolation source: 4 biogas reactors fed with cattle manure at either 37C or 55C with and... | place: Denmark: Kongens Lyngby | collected 2014 | reverse complement strand
GGGTTTTTGGCAAGGGAAATCTTTAGTGCGGGGGAGTGCAAAAAAGCCTGTTATGTGGTCTATAACAGGCTTTTATTTATATCAAAGAAAGAAGTATTTATTTAGAGCGAGGAAAGTAATGATCTATAATTTTCCCGTCTTTATCCTTCCAATTTGTGTAACCGTTTGTATTTCTGCCTTTAATAATACTGGCAGCGGTTGAAGGAGCAGTAAAGACAATATCACGCCTGAAAAGCAGCTTTGTGCCATCTGCATTAGGATAGAGATCGCCGGCAGCAATTAGCTCGTTTTTTATCCTTAACCCTGTGGAACCGAAATATGGGGCGTTCTCTAAAACAGCTTCGGAACCTTTAAAGACAATTGTTTTTCTACTTTCTATGTCGAAAGAGCCTTTTGCCAAACAGCCTTTAGTTGTCATACTAACATCAATAATGCCGGTTTTTGGTAAATCAATTGCTTTGAAGGCCATTGGTTTATCTTTTTTCGGTACATAGTAACCCAGGTTTCTACCTTTATTATCTTTCCATCTTGTATAACCATTCGCGGAGCCGCCTCTGACGATAGTAGCGGCAATAGTAGGTGAAGTGAAAGCCACATCTCTATTAAAAATCCATTTCGTATTATCATTGTTGAGATAAATATCTCCAGCTTCGATCAGGCGATTTTTGTAATCCAATTCATAACCTGAAAAGGACGGAGCTTGATGAGTTGAGGCTTCAGAGCCTTTGAATATTATGGTTTCTTTGGTCTTAATATTAAATGAACCTTTAGCAAGGCAACCTTTGGTTTGCATAGATACCTCAATCACATCACCTTTGGGTGCCTTAATAGGAACATGAGATGTTTGTGTCTGTACCGGCTCCTCACTGCATCCCGGAAGCGATTTATCCCACAATCTCTTAATGGTTTCCAAATCAAGAGAAATGCGTTCCTGATTGAATAAAAGCCCTTTTGCGGTTTCGTGAACATCAAAGCCGACATTGCTTGAGATCCTTATTGCTTCATCTTTAACTGCTTGTATCTTGCGTATCAAGCTGAGCTCTTTCAACATTTCTTCCGCTGCAGATACAGCTTTTTGTCTATAATTCTTTCTGCTGAGAACTCGGTGCAATATATGTGAAATACTATCAAGATCGTCTTCAAGTAGGTTGAATTCATTGAAAAGAGCATCGGCAAAAGTGCCGGAAGCAAAGGAATAGTAGAATCTCCAGCTTACGCCATCCGTCAAAACGCAGATTGCAACTCTATCCCAAAATGTATAGCGTTGCAGCTGTTCTTCTGCAGCTTCTAAATCGCTGCTTAGCCTATCCATGTTTTTAACTTCAATAAAGACTTCTGCAGTTTGAGAGCCTTTATCCGCTAAGAAGAGGGCGACATCCACCTTGCCGCGCAGCTGCGATGTGATATCACTCGGCGGATACTTATTTACAGAATACTCAGTAAAGAACTCCGCGGGATTCCAAATATTCCAACCCAACTTCTCACAAATACGCCCAACGATCGCAAACCTTACATGTTGCTCATCTTTATATAAACCAAGCTTTATCATCTCTCTGATATCGGCTAATGTTTCTAACATTTTCTTCCTCTCAGCATCTATTATCGGATTTTCCCAAGATTATATAGAGGGATTGATGTGTCAAGATAAATTATGGCACGGGATATATGGCACGCATTTCTCATCTTTTAAATCTCTTTGCTTAATTGTCTCTAAAGTAATGAGATACCCACTCCTTCCTTATGGGGTTCAGCTATAGATGTGGTCATGATGTGCTCATGGCGATGAGCTTATCATGACCACATCATCACCAGAACCCAGTAGGGAAGAGGGCTGGATGAGAGCCCCATCTTGGGAAAGATTGACCCATTATAGCATAAAAATGGAGGAACCTCGTGAAAAGAAAAGAGTCTTATTACAATGAAATGAAGAAAACATTGAAAAATAAGTTGAAAATTGATTTTGATGTTGACAGAAAATGTGAAGATTAATAACTTTGAAATTGCATCAAACAAGAAGGGAGATGGATTTAGATTGAGTGGTTTAATCCTATGAAATTAGAGGTCATGCAATGAAAATTCTTGATAATAGAACAAGTGGAAGAGTGGGTGAAGCCCTTTTAGATTGCGTTTTGCCAAATGCTTCTATCTCAATAGTTAGTAGTCAGATTTCATTATTTATGCTGTCAGCACTATCAAAAACCTGGAGAAAGGTTGCCAAGCTAAGGATCATTTTACCAAATGCATCTAACACTTTAATCAAAGATATGACTGATATACTGCTTGAAAGACCCTATAGAAACACCTTGGAAATAAGACAAATAGCAAAAAGCTTATCTACGTGGGTCTCTGAAAATTGTGAAATAAAAGCTTCATCATACCCTATAAACTTCAATCTCTACCACGTTCATAATCCGGATGGAAGCTCCTTTGCTATTCATGGTAACTCTGCCTTAACCTCAGAGGGCTTTGGTTTTGCTTCTTCGAACTCATATAATTTGAACTCTTTGTACGACGAACCTTCTCAGACCTCACCCTTGTTAGATACTTTTGAAAGATTGTGGCAAGATCCGGATAAAACCTTAGATTACAAGCCCATATTATTAGAAGCATTAAAAGAGCTTTCCAAAGATCAGGCACCGGTTTTGCCTTACTACCTTAGCTTATCAGGCATATTTGAAAAAACGCTTTCAGATTATACAGAAGAAAATATCATTAAACTAAAGACCGGTATCAAAGATAAAGAAGTTTGGAAAAAGTTATATAAGTTCCAAGTTGATGGAGTTTTGGGTGCCATAGACAAAATAGAGCGCTACAATGGATGTATTATTGCCGATAGTGTAGGTTTGGGAAAGACTTTTGAAGCTTTGGCAATTATCAAGTATTATGAGCTGAGAAATGATCGCGTTTTAGTATTGTGCCCCAAGAAACTCAGAGAAAACTGGTCTATATACAAGATAAACGATAAACGAAACTTATTTTTGGAAGATCGCTTCAATTATGATATCCTCTGTTTTTCAGACCTCACCAGGGTTAAGGGATATTCTGGGGAGATAAATCTTGAGACTGTGAACTGGGGAAATTATGATTTGGTTGTTATAGATGAATCTCATAACTTCAGAAACAACCCGCCCCGCAGAAATGGGATTACTCGCTATTCAAGATTAATGAAAGATATCATCAAATCTGGAGTTAATACAAAGGTCTTGATGCTCTCTGCTACTCCAGTAAATAGTAGGATGAACGATTTGAAGAATCAGGTTGCTTTTATAAATGCCGGCTTAGATGATGCCTTGAATACAGTGGGCATTTCCAGCATAGACCAAACCCTAAGAAAAGCTCAGACGAAGTTTAATGCTTGGTTACGTTTGAAAGATGATGAGCGCACTACCCAATCCTTGTTGAGCAGCTTGAACTATGACTATTTCAAGCTGTTGGACACCTTAACAATTGCCAGATCCCGCAAACATATTACCAAATACTACAAAGATAATGAGATTAACCAGTTCCCAGACCGTAAACCTCCCATCAATGTAAAAGCTGATATTGACCAAAGAGGAGAATTCCCGCCTCTTAGAGAGATCAATCGAGATATCAGGAAGCTAAACCTAAGTGCGTACGCCCCGCTAAAATATGTTTTGCCCACAAAGCTGGAAGAATACCAAAGGAAATATGACTTAAAGCTTTCTCAAGGCTCTGTATTCAGGCAAATTGACAGAGAAGAAAGTCTTATTCATTTGATGAGAGTCAATCTTTTCAAGAGAATGGAAAGCTCGATCAAATCTTTTGTTTTAACTATAGAAAACCTGCATGATAAAGTTTGTGGTTTTTTGGAAAAAATTGAAAGCCATGATGAGGATTTTGTTGAGGAATTGGACATAGAAGACCTGGAAATTGAGTCCGAAGAATTTACCCCATACCTGATTGGAAACAAGATCAAAGTGTTGATCAAAGATGTGGATAAGATCAAATGGAAATCGGAACTTGAAGAAGATGAGAAATTGCTTGCCAAGCTCCTCAGGCAAGCCAGAATGGTAGATGCAGAAAGAGATGCCAAATTGAGTCATCTGAAAAATCTAATTTCGGAAAAGATAAAAAACCCCATAAACCCTTCAAACAAAAAAGTGCTAATCTTTACTGCTTTTGCAGATACAGCATTGTATCTATATGAAAATCTCTCCGACTGGGCTTTGAAAGAGCATAAGATACATTCAGCAATGGTAACAGGGAAAGATGAAAACAATACCACGCTGAAAGGAATACGCAAAGATTTATCGAGTTTGCTAACAAGCTTTTCTCCTATTTCCAAGGAAAGAAGCAAAGTGGCGCCTGACCAGATAGAGGAAATAGACCTAATGATTGGCACAGACTGCATCTCTGAAGGGCAAAACCTGCAAGACTGCGACTATGTGGTAAATTATGATATACATTGGAATCCTGTTAGAATCATTCAGAGATTTGGAAGGATAGATAGGCTGGGCTCCAAAAACGACCAAATACAATTGGTGAACTTCTGGCCTAATATGCAGCTGGAAGAGTATATAAACTTAGAAACAAGAGTGACAGGCAGAATGACCTTGTTAGACATATCTGCAACCGGTGAAGAAAACATTATCGAGCAGAGCAATACCGAGATAATGAACGATCTGGAATACAGAAGAAAACAGCTTGAACAACTTCAACACCAAGTTTTGGATTTAGAGGATTTGGGTGGCAGTATTTCCATCACCGACCTCACTCTAAATGAATTTCGTTCAGACTTGATGGAGTTTTTGGAGAAAGACGATGGCACTTTGAAAAATAATCCCTTAGGACTTATGGCTGTGACAAAAATCGATGACTTGATCCCGGAAAATATTAAGCCCGGAGCTATATTTTGTCTTAAGGCAGATAAACTAAGACCCGCCTCTTCCGGAATGCATGCCATGGATCCTTATTATATAGTCTATGTGACTGAAGATGGAGAGTTACAATACGAGGTGGAACAGGTGAAACAGGTTGTTGATATCTTTAAAAAACTTACTATGGGAAGAAGCCAACCGGATCCCGAAGCTATTAAGCAGTTTTACGGAAAAACAAAAAAAGGCAAAGACATGAGCCTCTATAAAAACCTGCTTGCCAAAGCGGTAGCTGCCATTACCGGTGCTTCAGAGGAAAGAGGAGTTGAAAGTCTATTTCGTGGTGGTGGAACTTTGATTTCTAAAGATACGTTCAAAGGAATCGACGACTTTGAGGTCATAACTTTTCTGGTAATCGTATGAATAAATCAATAGCCAATTCAAAGATAAAACTAAGTTTCGATGATCTGCTTACTTATCTCAAAATTCCGGATAAGTGCCTTGTGGGTAAAAGAATATATAAGAAACTATTCTATGACAATGCTACTTTAAGCTATGCAGACAAAAAGGCTTTGCAGGAAAATCTTGATCATATCATTTGGTCATATGTGTTGAAAACCGAAGATACCGGCATCAGTGAATATAAAGATGATGAAAGAGAGTATTTAGAAATCTCTGTGTTAACCGTGTATCTGAAAGATGAAAGAAAAACTACAAGGCTGGTGAATCTAATCCACAGGGCAATCCCTTATCCCTTGCTTTTGATCTTTAACCTTCAAGATAGAGTCTTTTTTAGTATAGCTTCAAAAAGAATGAGTAAAAGCGAAAAAGAGGCGACAGTGGTAGAAGAATATTTTGAAAGCCAATTCTTTAATCTAAATGATATTTCAGATGATGATCTTGAGTTTTTCAAAAGCCTTTCACTGGACAGAAAAAGATACTTTAACTTCCTGGAGCTATACCGAGATTGGGAAGCTGCTTTTGTTGCTCAAGGATGCTTTAAACATAGCGGAAAACTAAATATACAATACGATAATTTAAACGAAAGAAAAGAACTCTTGACTCTTTGCCAAAATCTAAAAAATGAGATTGATACTCAAAGCCTTCTCTTGAAAAAAGAAAAGCAAATGGACAAAAAAATAGAATTGAACACGAAAATATATGAACTCAAAAGAAAGTACCGCGCGTGCGTAAAAAAGCTTTAGGGGAAACAAATGGAAAGATTGGATATTAAATTTGCAGAAAGCCACAACTCTGTGGCCGAGAATATCAAAAGCCTGGAAGAGCTATTTCCTCAGGCTTTCACCGAAGGAAAGATAGATTTTGAAATCTTAAAACAGCTCTTAGGGGAATACACGGATACAAACGATGAGAAATATGGGCTGAACTGGCACGGAAAAAAGAAAGCGAGACAGCTTGCCCTTACACCTAGCCTCGGGACTCTGAGACCTTGTCCGGAAGATAGCGTAGATTGGGAAAACACCCAAAACATCATGATCGAAGGCGATAACCTCGAAGTTCTGAAGTTACTCCAAAAGAGCTATAGCGGAAAAGTAAAGCTTATTTATATTGATCCTCCATATAATACGGGGAAAGAGTTTGTTTATGAGGATAATTACATTGATAACATAACGAATTATCTTGAGTTTACTAAACAAAGCAAGGAAGGAATCCAGTTGTCGAGTAACACGGAGTCAGGCGGAAGATACCACACAAATTGGATTAAGATGATGTTCCCTAGACTTATGTTGGCAAGGAATTTATTAAGCTCTGAAGGGTTTATATTTATATCCATTGATGATAATGAATTACACAATTTACGTTTGATTTGTAATGAGATATTTGGTGAAGAAAACTTTGTTGCGTGTATAATATGGGAAACAAGGTTTAATCCAATAAGTATGTCTAAAACAATATCTGATGTCCATGAATATATTTTAGTGTACTCAAAAAACAATACTTTGTCTCAGATTAATTATTTACCAAGAACCGAAAAGCAAGATTCTCGGTATACTAATCCAGACAACGATCCCAGAGGCGATTGGGCTTCCGATAACCTTACAGCTGGCCCCGCTGTAGCAGCTAGGGTTTACGATATTATAACTCCGGGTGGCAGAGTGGTACGCCCTTCTGAGGGTTTATGTTGGATTTACACAAAAGAAAGGTTTGAAGAAATGGTGGCTGACAATAGAATTGTTTTTGGTGCAGAAGGCAATAACTTCCCAAGGTTGAAAAGATTTCTTTCGGAAGTAAAACAAGGGGTTGTCCCGACAACCATTTGGAAACACAAAGACGTTGGCAGCACACAAAAGTCAACTAGAGAACTAAAAGAAATCTTTGATGGAAAGAAAGTATTTGACTACCCAAAACCAGTAGACCTATTGAGAAGAATAATCACAATTGGTTCAGGAGACAATGATATTGTTCTAGATTTCTTTGCTGGATCAGGCTCGACTGCACATGCGGTATGGGAGCAGAATATCGATGATGGTCATCACCGACGATTTATTCTAATTCAACTTCCTGAACCGTTGGACCCGAAAAATGAAGAGCAAAAAAATGCTATTGAGTTTTGTGGTGAAGAGTTATTGAGTGCAATTACCAAAGAGCGCTTGCGTCGGGCTGCAAAAAAAATAGAAGATGAGAACCCAGTTTTCTCGGGAGATACCGGCTTCAAAGTTTTTAAGCTGGATAGCTCAAATATCAAAGCTTGGGATCCCATGACCAAAGATCTTGAGGGAACAATCGACGAATTTGCTGAGTATATCAAAGAAGATCGCAGTGAAACTGATATTTTACACGAATTGTTGTTAAAATTAGGCTTGGATTTGTCTATCAAAATTCAAGAAAAGACAATTGCGAACAAGAAGGTGTATAATCTGGGTCATGGTGTTCTTTTGGTTTGTTTGAATCGAAATATCTCAGACAATGAGATAGAGACATTGGCTTTGGATATGATTGAGTGGATCAAAGAAGATAATCCACAGACGGAGACCACGATCGTTTTTCGGGATTCTGCCTTTGTGGACAACGTGGCAAAAACAAATATCACTGAGATATTTAAACAATATGGATATAACAATATCCGCAGTCTCTAAGGGGAAAGCATGAAGTTTCATTTTGAACCAGACCTATCTTTCCAGTTGGATGCTATCAATTCAGTTTGTGATCTTTTCAGGGGTCAGGAAGGCTGTCGCTCTGTATTTACGGTGACTATGCCATTACCTCGTATTGAAGGAATCCTGTATCAACTTTCCAATACCGGATATGGAAATAAGCTTCAACTTTTACAGGAAGATGTTCTGAAAAACCTGCAAGAAATTCAGCTAAGGAATGGACTGGAACAGGCAAGCGAGCTAAACTCTATGGATTTTACTATAGAAATGGAAACAGGCACAGGGAAGACCTATGTGTATCTAAGAACCATTTTTGAGCTTAAAAAACGCTTTGGTTTTAGCAAATTTGTGATTGTGGTGCCTTCCATTGCGATCAAAGAGGGGGTATATAAATCTTTGGAGATTACCCAGGACCATTTTCGTGCACTTTATGACAATGAACCTTACGAATATTTTCTATATGATTCAAATAGGTTGGGACAGGTAAGGAATTTTGCCACCAGCAACATTATTCAGATAATGGTGGTGACGGTAGGGGCTATCAATAAAAAAGATATTAACAATCTCTATAAGGAAACGGAAAAGATTAATGGAGAGAAGCCTATAGATCTGATTAGACAGACTAATCCGATCTTAATCGTGGATGAGCCCCAGAGCGTGGAAGGAGGTTTGGCAGGCAGAGGCAAGGAAGCACTGGAAAGCATGACACCCCTTTGTGTGCTGAGATACTCCGCTACTCATATCCAAAAATATCACATGCTCTATAGGTTGGATGCCGTTGATGCTTATGAGCAAAAGCTGGTCAAACAGATTGAAGTGGCCTCTGCTAATATCGTAGGAGATCACAACAAGCCTTATATAAAAGTTCTCTCGATGTCAACGCAAAAAAGGGTGGTTCAAGCAAAGGTGGAGCTGGATGTATTAGTTGGGAACAAAGTAGTTCGCAAAGAAAGTTTTATCCAGGATGGGGATAATTTGAATTGGCTTACCAATAGAGATATTTATGACGACTGCATGATCGGCGAAATTAATCGCGAAAAGGGAAATGAGTTTGTGGAAATCAGATTTCCCGGAATAGAAAAAAGGTTGAGACTAGGCGAAAACTATGGTGGCGTAGATGAAGACTCTTTGGCAAGAATGATGATCAGGCGCACTATTCAAGAGCATTTAAATAAAGAATTAAGGCTAAGAAATGAAAAGAAAGGGATCAAAGTATTAAGCCTGTTTTTCATAGATAGGGTTAATAAATATCGTTATTATGACCAAGATGGCATAGCGCAAAAAGGCGAATATGCCAAGATATTTGAAGAAGAATATGCGAGATTGATTAAAAATGAAAAGTATGATACCGTGTTTCATGATGTGGATATAGAGAGCCTACCAGAAGAAGTTCATAACGGCTATTTTTCCATCGACCGAAAAGGGGGCTGGACAGATACAAGTGAGAACAATAAAAACAATCGGGATAATGCAGAGCGCGCCTATAATCTGATTATGAAAGACAAAGAGAAGCTTTTGAGCATGAATACAAAGCTCAAGTTTATCTTTTCTCACTCGGCTCTCAGAGAAGGATGGGACAATCCCAATGTCTTTCAGATATGTGCTCTAAGAGAAATGAGCAGCGAAATGCAAAGAAGGCAAACTATTGGAAGAGGGTTGAGACTATGTGTTAACCAAGAGGGCAAGAGGATTAGGGGATTTGATGTGAATACACTTACTGTGATTGCTCATGAAAACTATGAGTCTTTTGCCGAAAATTTACAAAAAGAAATTGAAAGGGACACCGGAATTCGTTTTGGTATTGTAGAAAAACACCAATTTGCTACATTACAGACTGTTGATTCAAAAGGAATTGTGGTAAATTACGGTGTTCAGAAATCTAAGGAGATCTGGAATTACCTTTTGGAACATAACTATATAGACCATAAAGGAAGGATAGAAGACAAGTTGAGAACTGCCCTGAAAGACGGAACTTTTACCCTTCCTGCTGAGTATCAGAGCCAACTGCCCGCGATCACGGAGGTATTGCGCAAGCTTTCGGGTAGGCTGGATATCAAAAACGCTGATGAGAGAAATCGGATAAAAGTTAGAAAAGAGATATTATATAGCGAAGATTTTAAGGAATTGTGGGAAAAGATTAAACATAAAACAACTTATAGAGTCCATTTTGACGATGACGAATTGATTCAGGCTTGCATCTCTGCTGTGAGAAGCATGCCTGCAATATCCAGATCAAGACTAAGCTTCGACAAAGCAACTCTTCAAATTGATAAAGGTGGAGTCAAAGCTGAGCTAAAAGAAACTTCAGCACCTCAAATCATTGAAGACGGTGCCATTGCGTTGCCAGACCTTCTTTCGGATCTGCAAGACAAGACAAATCTGACCAGAAAGAGCATAGTTAAGATAGTGCGCTGCAGTGAGAGATTAGTTGATTTCAAGAGAAACCCTCAGAAGTATATCGAATATGTCGCAGATGCAATAATCAAGACAAAAAGACGCTTTATTGTTGATGGAATCAAGTACCAGAAAATTGGAGAAGATGAATTCTATGCCCAAGAACTATTTGAAGATGAAGAGCTTTTTGGCTATTTAAGTAAAAACATGCTCGAAGCTAAAAAAGCCCCTTATGAATACGTAGTATATGATTCAAATGTGGAAAAACCCTTTGCTGAAAAATTGGAGATAAATAGTGCAGTAAAGGTATATACTAAGTTGCCCGGATGGTTCAAGATTCCTACTCCTTTAGGGAGCTACAATCCAGACTGGGCGGTTTTGGTGGAAGATGATAACCGAACTCGCCTGTTCTTTGTAGTGGAAACCAAGGGAGATGTGTTTTTGGATGCGTTGAGACCGGATGAAAAAGCGAAAATTGAATGTGGGGAAAAGCATTTTGAATCTTTGGACAGTGGGATAGAGTTTTGTGTAGCCAATAGTTTTGAGAGTTTTGAGGATAATTTTTGAGAATAGATCTGTCATAGTTATTTGTAGTGCAAAATTTTGCTAATTAAACTTCCTATGATGCATGATAAAGAAAATCATATGTAAGTTCCTCTTGTGCAAAAACTTTCTGATGTCCTGTTGAAATTGCAAGGATACTTTGATGATTAAAAGGATAAAAAAGAATACATTGACCAAAGGTAGATGCAAGTTTATATAACATTTTCCTCATCTAAATTGTTTCAGACTTGATTTTACAATCACTAAATTGCCGATTTCTTTGTCAAAATCCCACAAAAAGA
>LSQX01180342.1_pt1 | contig 11191 bp, 9 predicted proteins | sample 654561 | NCBI WGS metagenome assembly LSQX01 (sample SAMN04489861, study PRJNA283612) | anaerobic digester metagenome | isolation source: 4 biogas reactors fed with cattle manure at either 37C or 55C with and... | place: Denmark: Kongens Lyngby | collected 2014 | reverse complement strand
TACTTTGATAGTGCACTCTTCGCCCACGAGACGCTGTTCGATTATCACTCGGTCTCCGGCCGATCCAAACAGTCGATTGACCATCACATCGTCGACGAACTGCTCAGCTTCCGCTACACTGGAGCAGACCTTGACACCCTTGCCGAGTGCATCGCCATCGGCTTTCACAACCACCGGGGCGCCATATTCCTTTAGATAATTTTTGGCTGCATCCGCATCGTCGAAGACTGTAAATTCCTTAGCTGATAGGCCGTATTTTGACAACAGTTGGCTCGTGAAAGCCTTAGAGCCCTCGAGCCGGGCGGCCGCAGCGTTTGGTCCGTAAACAAGCTTGCCTTGGGCGCGCAACCGATCAGCCAGCCCCATAATTAGCGGTCTCTCAGGGCCGATGACCACGAGATTGATGCGCTCTTCGTCGACAAAACGGCAGATAGCATCGAGCTCCTCCACCCCGATGCTCACACACTGGGCCACTTGTGCTATGCCGGCATTTCCTGGTGCACAATACAGCTTTTCAAGCAGTGGACTGCGGCTGACTGCTACCGCGAGGGCGTGTTCGCGTCCGCCTCCACCGATTATCAGGACTCTCATGAGACTTCACCTGCTGCCACGTGTCGGTCGATGCCCACGAAGAGGCGATACTTTGGGTCAAACATGACATTGACGTCGCCGATTGGACCGTTTCGATGCTTGGCTATGATAATTTGGGCTTCGTCAGGCTCACTTTTGCTGGCTCGTCGTTCCGTTATGGATTGGTGTCCATCGCCGTCGTCCTGCGCGGCCTCACGCTGTTTGTAGTATCCAGGCCTATAAAGGAAGCTGACCAGGTCTGCCTCGGCTTCAATGGAGCCGCTTTCAGCCAAGTCGGACAATACCGGGCGTTTTTCTTCACGGGTTTCCACTCGCCGGCTCAACTGCGATAGTGCGATCACTGGTACATTGAGCTCTCTGGCGATTCCTTTCAGTGAGCGCGCTACTTTGGCGACCTCTTGATGACGACTCTCGTAAGGCATATTGGTGTCGCCACCGATCAGTTGCAGGTAGTCGATGATGATAAGGCCCACATTTACTTGTGACTTCAGCCTGCGGGCCTTTGAACGCAGCTCCAGTATGGGCAGCCCAGGGGTGTCGTCAATATAGATTTTAGCATCGGCCAGCCATCCACAGGTTTGTCCGATGCGTTCCCAATCGGTTTCGTTCACCAGGCCGTGGCGTAGTCTCCATGAGTCGACGCTGGCTTGGCTGCACAGCATTGCTTCGGTGAGCAGCATTTTCGACATTTCAAGACTGAAAACACCTACCGGGACCTTTTCGCGGGCTGCAGCATGGACGCATATGTTGTTAATTGCCAGCGATGTTTTGCCCATCGACGGGCGACCTGCGATGATGATAAGGTCACCGTTTTGCAGACCGTGCGTGATGTCGTCAAGATCTTGGAGCCCTGTGCTGATCCCTGACAGTGCGCCTTTGCTTTTGTAGGCGGCATCTAGTTTGTTGAAGGTATCATTTACTAGAGGGCCTATATGCGTGAAGTCGCCACTGGCTCGTCGCTCAGCGAGGTTGAAAATCTTCGCCTCAGCTTGGTCCAGCAGGCTGCCAACGTCCTGAGGGTCTTCGTAAGCCATCGCCTGGATGTCGGCCCCGACTCCGATGAGTCTGCGTAAGACCGATTTTTCGGCCACTATTGATGCATATAGAGTCACGTGTGCTGCGGTCGGCACTTCGTTTTGAAGAGCCATCAGATACTCGCCGCCGCCGACTGTCAGCAGTTGATCACTGCGGCGAAGCTCGGCGGCCACAGTAATCAGGTCCACCGGTTCATTCCGGTCGTTTACACGTCTCATTGCCCCGAAAATCAGGCGATGGGCCTCACGGTAGAAATCCGCGGCCTCCACTATGCTGAAAGCTAGGCTGGCTGCCTCATCGGTTATCAACATGGCACCGAGAGTTGCCTGTTCAGCATCCAGATCTTGGGGCGGCAAGCGTTCCAACACCGTAAACGCTACTCCCTTACAGCTTTCATGAGTGAAAGAAAAACGCGATAGCAACCGCTATGGTCGCTGTAGCAGGGCTTCATTCTGCTTGTTCAGCCTCATCTTCACTCGCAATAGTATCATCTGTCGCCGGCTGTTCAACCTGAGGCTCAGCCTCTGTATCGCTGTCGGTCTGAGACATCTCCTCTTCTATCGTGTCCTCAGCAGCATCAGCATCAGCTTGGGCTGGCGCAGCAAGCTTTTCGGGTATATCCTCGTCCTCGGCGTCGTCTTTTGGAAGTCGGTCTGGCACCACCGAAACCGGCAGCTCAGCGTAGACATCTTTGTATATTCGTGCGCTAATCAGATAGTCGCCAACCAGTCGGATGGGTTCGGCAATTTCGATATCGCGGCGGTCGACTTCTATCTCCAACTGCTCCATCACTGCAGCAGCGATTTGCAAGGCTGTGACCTGTCCATGCAGTCTCTGACCTTCACCTACGGTGGCCTTTACGACAACTGTCTTCTGGGCGAGGTCTTGGGCCAGAGATGTCGCGCGCTCACGCTTCTGCTGGTCGCGCCGTTCGATGGCTGACCGGCGTTCTTCCAGCTCGCGCAGCGCACCCTTGCTAGCTTTCACGGCTAAACCGCGGGGTAGCAAGTAGTTGCGGGCGTAGCCATCGGCTACATCTGCTACCTCGCCTTCGTGACCAACTCGCTCTACATCGTGTAGAAATATGACTCGCATCTGGGTGTCCTCCTGGAATAGTTGGGCAAAATCGGCGTGCCCGACGGCATATGTTGCTACATGTTCCTGTTAGTCAAATCCAACTGCGCCCGGATTTATGCCAATCGGCCCGCCCCGGGAATGCGGCTTGAGATTTCAGTCCGGGTCGGTTCGGTCGGGCCGCCCGAAATGGTAGCGCAGGCCAAAAAAAGGATCGGTACCGGAAAAGATCTCGTGAGCACCGATGGTCAGGTCAACTGATGGGCGCAAGCGATAAAGTAGACGCATATCAAGCTGGTGGTCGTTCGGATTCCACAGCTCCAACTCTCCACTAAGTCGGCTGCTGAACTCGCGATCATAGCCCAGACCTGGCTTGCCTGCATAGATGCCCAGCCTCAAGTTGTCTGCACTGGACAGCGGTAAGGACTTCTGGAAGACTATCTTGTCAGAATCGCCGACATTGTATAGCCCCATGCGCCAAAAGTCGCGATCTCGCGAGCCATAGTAGAAGTCAGCAATCAAATCGGAGCGGAAGCCGTGTTTTTCTCCGGTCAATGCGTCAATTGCGGTCGTTACTCGGCGCGGACGCAGTGAAGCGACCGCATCGCTGAGACGGTCCATCGTGTCGTCCACTCGATCCAGAGAACTTGACGCCTTCGTCCCAACCTCTGCAGCCTGCTCCATGGTCTCCCTAGTTTTGGTCACCGACACTCGGATGTCTTCCGTGAGTACCGGATCGGTCAGCACTTGTTTGACGTGGCTGCTGGCTTCGGCCAGGTCGGCAGTGGCTTGTCGCAGCAAAGCCATTGTATCTCGCATGTCGCGGCCCACACCCTGGTCGTCGCTGACAAGCCGACTGGCCTGCTCGGTCAACCCAGCCAGGTTTTCCGTGGCGGCGCTGAGGTTTATCACAGCTTGTTCCAGTTGAGCCGTCAGAGCGGGATCTGCCAGCACCTGGGCCAGATTCTCGGTGACTGTTTTGATGTCTTCAGTCGATCGAGCAATGTTGGCCGAGGCTAGTGCCGCGTTTGACGGTACTGGCGAAGTGGCGATTACGTGTTGAACCAGCTGGCTGGTGGTGCTGAGAGTGTCCGTAGCTGCTGACAGATTGCGCGCCATCTCTGCCATCTCGGGGCGTGCCTGCGCCGACATAGCAGCCAGGTCGCGTGCAAAGTTCAGTGCCTGGACTGACACAGCATCCGCGCGAGAGGTCAGGGAGATGACATTGCGAACAATTTGGTCGATTTGCAGCGCCCTGTCCGGTCCGGTGAAAGTCTGCTCTATGCTGTACAAGGTGCGCTTTGCTACTGCCATAAGTTCCTGCGCGTCTTCGGGCAAGCCGCCGAGACCAGCGAGCCCTGCTCCGGGCACATGGCTGTCGTCGGCCAATAACATCTTGCGTTTTGCCGCACCTCTCGAGATAGATACATACTTGTCACCGATGAGCGCGCCTTGGTCAACGTGAAAGCTGTCAGTATCGTACAATATGATATCCCGCTGGATAGCCATAACTACTTGTGCCGGACGCCCAGGAAAATCCGCGTGTTCTTCCAACACGATGCGCACTACCCTGCCGATTCGCACTCCGCTCAGGCGTACCTCGGCACCGGCTTGCAAGCCGGCGACGTTAGCAAAGTGAGCGGTGATAGTCTGGCTTGATCGGCGCCCCATGTAATCGCTCAGAAAAATAAACAGTGTAGCTGCCAATACCACCGTCGCTATAAAGAAGGCGCCGACCCTCACCTCATTTTGCACTGTCTGATCACCTCAGTCGGCGGTTGTTGCCGTGGCTGTGGGTGTCTGAGAGCATATATCTGCAAGACCAGTCCTGTCTCCGGCGATGAACTGCTGCAATTGTTCTTGTTCAGACAGCAACAATTGCTCAGGAGTGCCCATAGCTGCAATTGTCTGATCGTCTATCATCATCACGCGGTCGGCTATGGCAAACAGGCGCGTCACCTCATGAGTGACCACTATGGATGTGGTGCCATATTGCTTACCCAACTGCAAAATGAGTCGGTTGATTTGTCCGGCGGTGAGCGGATCCAGTCCGCTGGTGGGTTCATCGTACAACACAATTGACGGATGTAACGCAAGCGCTCTGGCGATTCCGACGCGTTTTTTCATTCCCCCGGACAAGTCGGCGGGCATATAATCGGCATAGTCAGCCAACTCTACTGCATCCAGCAGTCCGTGCACCCTGCTCGAAATTTCGTCACGGTTCAACCGTGCATGGCGCATAAGCCCGAAGGCCACGTTTTCGGCCACACTCATCGAGTCGAATAAGGCGGCCTGCTGGAAGCACATGCTCATCTTCCTGCGGATACTGTTCAGCTCATCTTCGGTCTTCCCGATGATGCTCTTGCCATCTATCTCTATCTCTCCAGAGGTGGCAGATATCAGTCCCATCAGGCATCGCAACAGAGTGCTCTTGCCTGAGCCCGACATGCCCATTACGCCAAACAGTTCGCCTGGGAACACTTCAAAGCTGACGTCAGCTAGTATAACGCGCCCGTCAATCTCGTAAGTGAGATCACTGACGCGAACAATCGGCGGCAGTTTTCGCTCGATATCGATTTGGTTCATGCATTATCTGGGAAAAAGCAGCGTTGTAAGCAGAAGATTTGCTGCGTATATCAACATGATGCAGTAGACTACCGAACGGGTGGTCGCTTGTCCGACCGCTTCTGACGCCATCTTGCAACTCAGACCCTGCTGGCAACTGATGACAGCTATGATCACGGCGAAGCCGTAAGATTTTAGTATCCCGGCTATGACCGTCCAGATTTCCAGGTTTCCAGGAATGTTGGTCAGGTATGCGTTGGCATTGATGTACGGTGCGCCCAAGGCCATCAGGTAGCCACCTAGCACACCGATAGTATCGCCCATCAGCACTAGAATTGGAACCATGACCAGGGCAGCTAGATATCTGGGAGTGACCAGATGATCGACAGGGTTTACCGACATGGAGCGTAGAGCGTCGATCTGTTCGGTTACCTTCATGGTGCCGAGCTCGGCGGTCATTGCCGAACCAGCACGGGCCGAGATGACAATAGAGGTCAGCACTGGCCCTAATTCGCGGCATATGGTCTCTGCCACTACCCAGCCAACCAGCCCTGCAGCCCCCAATTTGGCTGCCTGAATTGCGGCATGGTATGCCAAAACCATGCCCGAAAAAAGCATTGTAACCGCCACGATAGGCAGGGAGTTTACTCCCAGATGGGCCATCTGCGTGACGGTTGTCGCATACTCAACTCGACCCCGCACCACCCCCCACAGTACGCGGTTATGAAGCAACACATTGCCGCCCAGAAACCGTAACAGCTCAATTACAGTGCGCCCAGCCCAGGCAAACAAGTCACCATGCTCCCGGTTGTTCGCTGTCCGAGGCAGCCCGCCATTTGTCCCCAGGCCGATGTCGCATCGCTTTCGCCTCACTGGTGATGCCACTGCCAGAGGCCAAGTAGGACCGCACTCCTATACAGGAGCACTGGTCTGATACAGTTCTGGTTGCCCTGTGAAATTAAAGACGGGTTAGAGCGGGTACTGTAACGGCTTGAGAGCCTTTGCAGATCTGAAGATGCGAAATGCGGCTGACTCGGCCGAGCCGTGGCTAATCGACAGTAGTCGAAATTATATAGGAGGCCAGGAGGGGTGTCAAGCAGGCCTAGATTGGCTGAATCTGCCTGAAATCATCTCCAAACAGCATCGTGAAAACATGCAAATGCGCCTCTGCTCACCGAATTCGTCAGCGGTTCTAGCTGCCTGTTGTGTGCTTCTGAGCAGTGTGGCGCTGGGCTGATTGGATCATTCCGAACATACCCAGTAGCTTGTAGATGATGAACAGGATCGATATTTGCAGCCTCTCACACATTGCCTGCATGCAGATATCCTTTTCCAGCTCAAAAGCAGGGGTAACTGAGGTGAAAAAGGGGAAGGATTAAGATAGACGGTAGTGGGAACTGGCGCCTACGGACCGTTGCTGCGTGTGTATAACAGTGCTCGAAGGAGGGTGTAATGTTATGGTCAAGAGCGCTGAGACAGGTGTGGCAGTAACCGGCAGACTGCGAAAGCACTTATCTGCAGTTATGCCCAGGCGGCGGGCGAGACTGCTCACTACTGTCTTTGGAGTTGTCGTGGGAGCGTCGGCGGGTATCTTGTATGCCCGCGCCGTATCCACTCATGTCGCATGGACCACGCTGTCTATCGGAGGGCTGGGAGGCGTTGCCCTGGGTTATCTCGCTGTAGCGCTTCCTCGTGTAGCGCTGCATTATCTGCTCCGGGAGTGGTACCGTACTGTGGCTGGACACTGGAGTGCGGTAGTTCGGCAGCGCGCTGAGCGTGCCAGGCGGCATCTGCAGCGAGACAGCACTGCGGGCACTGCCGCTCACGATCTGGGGGTTGCCAGCTATCTGTTGGGGCGTGAAGGCGAAGCTGCCGAACAACTGCGTCATGCATCAACTGAAAGACATCCGCCGACACTAAACGCCTTGGCGGTGGCTGAGGCCACGCGGGGAGAATGGCAACAGGCCCTAGACGCTCTTGCTACGGCCCTGTCAGCGCAGCTGGACTACACGGCGGGATTGCACAACCTGGTTGTGATGCTGGCACAGATGCCGCACGCAAGCTCACTGCCCGACGCCTTGGTAAGTGCGGTGGAGCGTGCTGGTGCGGGCGCCCTAAACAACGTTGCTGTGAGGCAGATGCTGGAAGGTGACCAGGCCTCTGCACGTGCGCATCTGCAGTCCGCTTTGGCCCAGCAGCCACAGCATGCTGCTGCTCATGCCAATCTAGGAGTCGCGGCCTACTATGAGGGCGATGTCGACACCGCGGTGACTAGCCTTGCTGCAGCGGCTCAGTTCGCTCCCATTGATGTTGACATTCTAAGTAGCGTGGGAGCGGTCTCGAGCGTCACTGGCGGCTATAGAGTTGCCGAGACCGTTCTAAAACGAGCCCACAAGCTCGACGCCAGGCATCTGCCGTCGATTATAAATTATGCATGTTTGCTCCTGCAGACCGATCGCATTGACGATGCAGCAGAGACCCTGGCGGCACTCCCTTCTGACCATCGCCTGGCTGCGACGGCGGCGTACAACGCGGCAGTAGCATGGGCAGCTGCAAAAGAATGGGGACGGGCACATGAGTACGCTGAGAAGGCACTGGCCATCCAACCGGATGATCCTCGAGTGTTGGCAACTGTTGGTGCTATTCTTTGGCATCTGCGAAACTACGAGGAAGCAGACAGGTGTCTTTCCAGGGCTGTGGAATTAGCACCAGCGGAGCCCCAGATACTGGGCAGTGCGATACGTGCAGCATTATCGGCAGGGCGTGAGACGATCGCACTGGAACTTCTTGAAAAGCTGTCGGAAGTCAGGTGGGCAGAGGCGCCTGATGATGATTTCGATGCTGGAGTAGGCTGGCTGCTGACCGCTTTGAAGCGACGTAAAGATGAGATGAACCGCACTGAGCATGACCTGTACAAAGCAGCTGTCAGGCGGGCAGCAGTCGCTTTTGAAAAGGTTATAGCAGCCAAACATGGGCCGATCGGCCAGGCACTTATCAATCTAGGGCTAGCGGACTATATGCTCGAGGAATACGAGGTCGCCGGCGAGCATTTTCAGGCATCTGTCAGGTTACTAGACGACCCTGAAGCGCACTTTTGTGCCGGTACTGCTTTTGCTGTGGCCGGTTTCAGGGTTCAGGCAGACAGAGGGACATCCGGAGATTTGGTGCCGGAGGCCCGCCAACTGCTACGTCGGGCTCGCCAACAGTTGACGCAGGCGGCGGAACACCACACCGCTTCGGCCGATGTCTATAGTAATCTGGGTACAGTATGCTATCAGTTGGGGCATACAGAAGATGCCCTCAAAGCACTGAAACGGTTAGTGCAGCTTGAAGCGAGTGCGGCAGCCAACAACAATCTGGCGCTGGCTTTTGCCCGACAAGGCCAGGAATTGATCCATCAAGCTCACGTCAAACGTACTACTGGCCAGAGGACTTCGGAAGTGCTGAACACTGCTCGCCGTCTGATATCCTCAGCGGTTCACTACTTCACACAGGCTCTGCAATTCGATCCGCTGAACCCGGTGCTGCACAGCAACATGGGGTTAGCTTACATGTTGCGTAACGGGCCGGGAGATTTGGAGAACGCTTTGCATCACTGGCACAGAATGCGTGCAGCCGGTGATGAGTGGGCCGAGCAGCAATTTGCTCGTCTGATGCAAGTGATGGAGAATCAGCAGACAGCCAGAGCGCAGTTCCACGATGTTGGGCAAGCGTTGCGCACCTTGGACGTACCAGCGTATGTGCGCCTCCAGCCCCCCGCCGTAGGAGCCCCTGTCTACATAGTCGAGCCTGTGATGGAGTCGGGTTTGTGGGAATTAGAAGCGACCCACCGAGATCTGCAAATTGCGTTGCGAGCACGACGACGATTGGAGCTTCTGCAACAGCGGCTGCAACGGCTACTGATTTAGAGATTTAGATATTGCTAACAGACACAGATGCGGCCCCGATCGCTGTTGTACAATCGGGGCCGCGACGCGTGCCATCCTGATTTTGGTTGCATGACGATTTAGCGGCTTATCTTGTCCAACTCATCCAGATCATCGGCAGTCAATTCTACACTGAACGCCTGCGCGTTGTCTTCCAGGTGTTCGAGCTTAGTGACGCCGGCTATAACCGACCCGATTTGCTCATGAGCCAGTAGCCAGGCGATTGCAAGCTGTGCAGAAGAGCAGCCTTTCTCCTTAGCTATACGCGCGACTTTACCCGACAGCTTGATGCTCTGTTCGGTGAGAAAGCGCTCTCCGATGCCTTCAGTGGTCAGCCGTCCTTCCACCTCTTCCAGGTTGCGGGCAGTGTAACGTCCGGTCAGCAGCCCGCCGCCTAGTGGGAAATAGGGCACGATGCTGAGACCGGTTTCCTTGCAGAACTCGAGAAAAGCCTGTTCATCACCCGCCTCGTCAGACGCCACTGCGCTGCGTTCGGCGAGACTGTAGCAGTTTTCTACCGCCACGATGTTGCGGGATGCGTCTTTTCCGACCTGGCGGAGCACTTCCATCACCGCTCGCGTCTGTTCAGCACTATGATTGGAGACTGCAATATATCGCACCTTGCCCTGGGTGACCAAATCGTCCATAGTCGACCAGGTCTCCTCCAATGGTGTGATCCAGTCGGTCTTGCCGCTGCCTACACCAGACCAAGTGTGCGCGCTGTGCAGATACAAAAGGTCAATTCTGTCAGTCTGAAGCTTGTCCAGGCAGTGTTCTACTTCGCGCATCAAGTAGATGCGTGATGCTCCACTCTGATTCGGAGTAAAGTCATCGAGGTTTTTCGGATATGACCCCATTTTGTGTTCTTGCCGATGGTGATTGCTAATTTTTGTAGCCAACACTACCTGGTCACGCATTGCGTTGGGACGGCGGGAAAAATACTTGCCCAGCAGCCTTTCCGAGTTGCCGGAGCCCGCGTTGTAAGAGTTGGCTGTATCCCAGTGGAAGACACCCACATCCAGTGCCCGGTCAAGTATCTGGAAGCCCAGATGCTCACCGACACGTGCCCCATCGTATTCAGGATATCCCCATTTCCACAACCCCAGCCCGATCTCGGATACCCACAGTCCGGAATTGCCCAGGCGACGGCAGGGCATGCCACGAAACTCAATTACATTGGCCATCATAAGACCCCCATGTATTGTGCAAGTCTTGTGTCTGAACGCTTGGTTTGATAAATGCCTGACGCAAATTCGCCAGCATAGTAGTAAAATCCTTCCTGTAAGCCAGCCTAACCTAATATGGACATAAGAAAACGCGGTGATGGATGAAAGGCAACTATTTAAGTGAATAAAATCAGTAATCAACCAGTAACCAGGGAGAGGATTTTTGTGAAAGAGGATATGCGTAGCTACCTGCTTGTCGAACCATGCCAAAAACACTTCTGGTCATGAAATTGGGAGGACGTGCCTGTAATATATGCAGCTATATGCAGCGCAGCATATATGCGTTATTGCGGACGCTACGCAACTTCACCGTGATTTTTCGCTGGACGCATGGAATGCGCATTACGCCAAAGATTACTTGACCATCGGCTGGCCTATTTGAAACCACAAAACTCGGCAGTGGAAAGCCGGCCCCTTTGTCTGGCGCACAACCTGTATGCCTAACAGGCAATCGTCTTAGCAGGATTGCAGTGCTCGAAGAGAGAAAGAGTAGACGATACACCGTAACATTTTACGATGGCGGTGGGCCTGAAGCTTTTGCTGTTCCACGTTGCGAAGCTTTCAGACTTGCCTATCTGACACAAATGAGAGGTGATCTGGATGCGCGTTGTTTCTGTACTGTCTCTGTTGCTCGTGCTGCTGACTGTTTTTGCACACGCTCAGGAGCCGCCGGTGCCGGTCTGGGAGCCTGAGCCTAACGATTTGGACCCGGACATGAATATTGCGCTGGGCAAGACTGTCAGCTTCTCGCCGCAGCCCAACTATGGTCTCACC
>LSQX01031501.1_pt1 | contig 11191 bp, 8 predicted proteins | sample 654561 | NCBI WGS metagenome assembly LSQX01 (sample SAMN04489861, study PRJNA283612) | anaerobic digester metagenome | isolation source: 4 biogas reactors fed with cattle manure at either 37C or 55C with and... | place: Denmark: Kongens Lyngby | collected 2014 | reverse complement strand
TGATATTCTGTATTTGTGGATGATAAATGATAATGCATCTTTTGATTTGCAAAAAAAATAATGGACATAGCAATAATCTTATCTTGATAAACTGAGTAAAACATAAGCGCATCATACTTAAGATCATTTAAAATACTTTGATAAAAGTTCTCCCCGAAATAATAGTATGCTGTAGCATTGTCCTTATCCATCGTCATGTTATATAACTTAACAAAGTCTCTATATAACTCAATGCTTCGGCCCCAAAAGATTTCAACTCCTGATCTTTGAGCTTTTCGTATCATATTTCGATTCTTACTGGTCAAATCACTCCATATCTGTTCTTTCGAATTGAGGTTCATGGAGATGGTCTTTCCAAGCTCGGTAATTTGATAAATATCTTCTAGAAGGTTACTATTCTTCAAAACTGGGTGAAAACGAACAAATTCACTGATGATCCCTTCGCTTTTACAGAAGCCGCTATATTCATCATCAAAAACCTTCAGTTTTTCTTCACTGGCCTCTCCTTCAAATAAGAATCCACCATATCCATAGGGTGTCACAATATCAAAATATGTGCCTTCAGGTAACTTACCTGAAAAGTGTTCATCCTTCTCTATATCTCTTTTCATTACTACATTTATAGCTCTGGTATTTCCGTCATGGTAATAAAATAATAATGGTTCACCATCACCATGGATCTGGAAAGCTTTCGCATAACCAGAAAGATAATATACATCGTAATCTTTAAAACTTCTTACTATTGCGTCCCATTTTTCACTATCATTTATGCTAACAACCTGTAAATGGTTCAATTTCAACCTCCAAAGAATTCTCGAATAAGTTTGATCATATTTTCTATTTCATGTGTGTTATATCTTTGGTCACATACTAACGACAAGCTGTTTTCATATAGCGTTTTGTTCTCTGTCTTATGTAAAACCGATAATGGCCAATGAACTGGACAAAAAACATCATTTTTTATTAAATACTGTTGCAAATCATTTCGAGTACCTTCCGGTAAAATGATTGGAACAAACAGCGGTACATCTTGTGCTCCCATTGAAACAGTCTTAATACCTTTTAAATCATTGATTGCACTAATAATGTATTTTGCATTACTCATTCTTCTTTGTTTTAACTTATCTATATCGAGTCTTTGAATAATGTCCTCAAACTCCTTCGGCAGATTATAGTTTCTATAATCATTTTCAAGCAACTCTTCTGCCTGGTTAAAGGTATTTAAGAAGAGCTCTTTCTCTCCGATTCCGTTATTTATGTATCGTTTCTTAAGTTGAGTTGCATTTTGCCTCAAAGCTAAATATCGATTGTTAGTATTATTCGGTAATGAGATCTTGAAGATGTCCCTATTTTTTATCGCTACTGCTCCAGCAGGCAAACCTGTCCATTTTCTAAAACTGGCAAATACATAATCAGAATAGCTACTGAATGGTCGTTCTGAAAACCATGAATGCGTTGCATCCTCAATAATTGTTTTACCACTTTCAAGCAGTTTTTTTATTATCTGTTCAACTTTTTCATTGTAATAACCGAAGTAATGCATTATAAGAACAGCATCAAATGTAGCTTCTAAATCTATTTCATATGTATATCTTCCATCTGCGAAACCGATATCATAAAACTTTACCTCAATGCCGTTTTCGATAAATGGTTGAATCATTGTATGACAACAGTAAGACGGCATATATACTATCTCAAACCCTGCGCTCTCTTTGATATCTCTTATGATAAAATCAAGTGCTGTTCTGCCAGATAATAAAAACTCATATGAATTCTTACATATAGGTTTAAAATGAGTTGATAACTCTGCTTCCCAGAACTCACTTCCAATCTCAGTACGCATAAAAACCCCTTATCTAAACACTAACTCCAATCAATAAGACTTTCAATATTTGATACATCAAAAGTGAACATCTTTAAATTCGTCTTGACATCTTTTTGTTTCAAATAGCCTTATCAATAAATATGCTTGGTTTATTATTGTTCATCATTTTATATTTTGGGGTATCCGGTAGGATAATAATATTTTCATTAAACAAATCTTTGGTAGGTAACAAGACTCGCTATGTTTGATTTTTATATCAATTGCTCCAATAGTTTGTTTCTATTACTTTAGCATCATAGTCTTCCTTCAATATAGCTACTATTACTACATCATGGTATTTACCGTTCTTGTACACTGCCCGACGTCTAGTCCCTTCAACCTTAAATCCAGCTTTTTCCGCTAATCGCTGCGAAGCCTTGTTATTGTCCAATATATGTCCTTCAAGCCTATTAAGCTGCAATTCTTCAAAAGCATATTTCTGTCTTGTCATTGAGGCATCCAAAGCAAATCCTTTTGAATGATGTTCCTTTGCTATCATGATGCCAGTTTGTGCACTCCTGTTTTTCCAGTCGATATTTGATAACATGACTTGCCCAACTGCTCCATCGCTTTTGGTCTCTATAATGAATCTAATACAATCCTTTTCTTCATTTAAATTATGGTACCACATCAATTGGTGCGCCTTTGAAATTGGAGTTGACCATCCCCCCACCATACTCTCCATCCAAGGGTCATTTTTTATTTTCCTTAGCATTTCTAGATCCTCTGGTTCTATTGCTCTGAGTTTGACAATTTTACCGTAAACCTCCATGATTTAAGCCCTCCAAACAATTATCATTTATCAAATTTTGTATATTAATTACTTTGGTAGATTATTACGAATTCGGTATTTGTTAAAGTCTTCAATACCAGTTCCAGAATCTATGTCGCGCCGTTTCCCGATGTCCCTTCTTCTGATAACCTTATTTAAAGTGACTAAAATGATTAGCATATCTTTTAAGAATGTAATTCTCTCAATATACTCAATATCATAAGCGAATCTATCTTCCCAAATAATAGCGTTTCTACCGTTTATTTGTGCGAGTCCAGTTAATCCTGGTAATACAGAATGCCTTTTTCGCTCAAGCTCACTATAATATGGTAAATAACTCACTGATAATGGCCGAGGTCCGACAATACTCATATCTCCTCTGAGGATGTTAATCAACTCCGGCAGTTCATCCAGGGATGTAGATCTGAGCATTCTACCGAATTTGGTTAGGCGTTGACTGTCCGGTAAAAGTTCTCCTTTCTCATCTCTTTTATCAGTCATGGTCCTGAATTTATATAAAGTAAATATCTTTTCATTCAACCCCGGGCGCTGCTGCTTGAAGATTACAGGGGAACCTAGTTTCATTTTTACAAGCAAAGCTACGATCAACAGGATCGGTGATAAGACGATGATCGCGCATAGTGCCAGAATGAAGTCCATTGGGCGTTTGAAAAATCTACGGTACATAGCGATAGTTGAACGGTAGTTGAACAATAGTTAAACAGTAGTGGAGCAATTGCTAACCGTTGTTTTTTACTACCATTATCCCTTTCATGGTTTTTAAAAAAGTCTTTGAATTATTGTCACGATCCGGTGTAAGTCTTCTTCACTCATCTTGGTATCACTGGGTAGACAGATGCCGTTTGCAAATAGTTCTTCGGACACGCCTTCGCCTATAAAATCAAATTTCTCAAAGAAGGGCTGCATGTGCATCGGTTTCCAGATGGGCCTGGATTCGATATTTTCTTTTTCCAATGCCACCATAATATCCAACGGCTTTACATTGCCGCTTAAGGTCATGCAGCTCAACCAATAGTTTGGCTGATTCCAGTCATTGACCGGCATCATTTTTACGCCTGGGAGATGTCCCAGTTCGCGTTTGTAGAATTCAAATATTTCTTTCTTCTTCTCTATTCTCTTATCTAAAACCTTAAGCTGCCCCCGACCGATCCCGGCAACAATATTGCTCATGCGGTAATTAAACCCCAGTTCGCTGTGCTGATAATGCCTGGCGGGGTCTCGGCTCTGGGTAGCCCAGAAGCGGGCTTTGGCTATTTTTTCTTCATCATTGCTGACCAGCATACCACCGCCGGAAGTGGTGATAATCTTGTTGCCGTTGAAGGAAAAGACTCCGTAATCGCCAAAGGTTCCGGTGTATCTTCCTTTATATGTAGTACCTAATGACTCAGCGGCATCTTCGATTAAGGGTACATTGTGTTCCTTACATAGCTTAAGTATCTTATCTATATCTGCTGATAAACCGTATAGGTGAACTACTATTACTGCCTTGACTTTTGCATACTTTTTAAAAGCTTTTTCTAATGCTGCCGGGCTCATGTTCCAGGTTTCATAATCGCTGTCGATAAAAACCGGGATGGCATTTTGATAAATAATGGGATTGGCAGTTGCTGAGAAAGTCAGGCTAGGGCAGAATACGATGTCCCCTGCGCCTACTCCGGCTGCTTTTAGTGCCAGGTGGATCGCTGCTGTGCCTGATGACAGGGCGGCTGCTGATTTGATGCCTACCTTTTCGGCTAGTTCTATTTCGAATTCGTCAACGTTTTTGCCTAGTGGGGCTACCCAATTTGTATCAAAAGCTTCCTTAATATATTGCATTTCATAGCCTTCATCACTCATGTGGGGTGATGAGAGGTAGATTCGGTCGGTGACGACTTTTAGGTGTTTAGTTGTGGGTTGTGGCACGACTAAGGGTTTCATTGACATAAGAGTTCCTCCTAAGTTCTCTTCCATTGTGACAAGGGGACAGGCCCCGTGCCTCCCCTTTCGAACTTCGCTAACGGACGAGCACTGCTCGCCCCTACGTCTTTGCGGGCAGATCCTATCAGCCCCTACATTTTTCAACGGGCAGATGATATCAGCCCCTACAGTGTTTTTTACTTTAAGCTGTTACCCAGCTTTCTTGTTTCTTCTGTTAAAGCTATTTCTGCATTTACTTCCGTCAGCGGCCGCCGGTATTCGGGGACCAGGGTGGATACCACCTTGATGATCTCTTTGCGGCTGGTGACGGGCTTCTGGCTTAAGATGTTTACAGTATTTATGATGCCTTCATATTTCTCATCCAGCTGCTTCTGGGAGATGAAGATCCGCTCGTGTTTGGTGGACTGCATGCCTTCTTTATCGGTAAACAGTTCCTCATAGAGTTTTTCTCCCGGGCGCACGCCGGTGTATTGGATCATGATTTCTTTATCCGGCTGATAACCGGAGATAGTAATAATGTCCCGTGCCAGGTCTGCGATCCTGACCGGTTCCCCCATGTCCAGGACGAAGATCTCCCCGCCTTCGGCCAGTGCTCCAGCCTGGATCACCAGTGCCACTGCCTCTGGGATGGTCATGAAGTAACGGGTCATGGACGGGTGGGTGACAGTGACTGGCCCGCCTTTTTCGATCTGTTTCATAAAGGTGGGAATGACACTTCCCCTGCTTCCCAGGACATTGCCGAATCTCACTGAAGCAAAGCGGGTCTTGCTGCTGCGGTTTAGATCCTTGATGATCAGCTCGGCGATGCGTTTGCTGGCTCCCATTACACTGCTGGGGTTCACGGCTTTATCGGTGGAGATCAGGATAAAGGTCTCACAGCCGTATTTGTCTGCCATTTCGGCGGTGTTTTTGGTACCGTAGACATTATTCTGCAGTGCTTCTTCGGGATGATTTTCCATCATGGGCACATGCTTATAGGCTGCTGCATGGAATACCACCTGGGGCTGATATTTGGCAAATACCTGCATAAGCTTGTCCCGGTTTTTGACATCCAGAAGCTCCGTATGAAGCTTGGTTTTAATCAGACTTTTTTCCAGCAGTTCCTGCTCTATGTCAAACAAGTTATTTTCACAGTTATCGATGATGATCAGTTTTTCCGGTGCAAAATCGGCTATCTGGCGGCACATCTCAGAGCCTATGGAGCCTCCGGCACCGGTGATCAAAACGGTCTTTCCGGTAAGGTAGCCTGATATCTCCGTTAGATCTATTTTCACTGCTTCTCTTCCCAGGAGGTCTTCCATCGAAATGTCTCTTAAAGAGGAAACCGGATTGCTTGTGCTGTCATAGATCCCCGGCAGGATCCGCAGGCGGGCGGAGGTTTTTTTGGCCAGTTTCACGATCTCTCTGATGGTTTTCCCTGAGGCGGAGGGCATGGCGATGATGATCTCTTCTATTTTATGGCTTATAGAAAGCTGAGGGATGTCGGTGCGGTATCCGAGCACCGGGATCCCTGCCAGGATGCGTCCCTGTTTGCGGGGGTCATCATCAATAAATCCGATCAGTTTCAGTGTTAAATGGTGGTTTTGCTGGATCTCTTTAGCGACGATGGCACCGGCGTCACCGGCTCCCACGATGAGGCATCTTCTGCCGGCGGTGTCTTTGCGGTTTCGGTTTAAGATTTCATCCCGGAAAATCCTCCAGTAGATGCGCAGGCTGGATATGAAAAAGAACACCAGTCCCCAGTTGATCAGGAAAACGCTGCGGGGCAGGTTGGGCAGCGGGGTTTCCAGGCTGAGTATGATAAAGATGAACCCACTGATGATGGTTGCTTCGAAGATGGCTAATAATTCATTCAGGCTGGCATACTCCCATACCCGGTTATACAGCTTGAAATAAAAGAGCAGGGCAATGGAAATGACAGCATTGACAGGCGCCAGGATATGGAAGGCGTCTGAGTACTCTAAGGGAATATGCCCCTCAAATCTCAGCAGAAGGGCAATATATAACGCTGCTATTATAAGAACTATGTCGATTATGACCAGGCGAAGTATTCGCAGTCTGGTGGAAGAGCTCATGTGATAACACCTCGTTATAGTTAGGGACTAGGGGCTAGGGGTTTGGGACTAGGGACTAGAAGCTAGGGGTTAGGGGCTAGGGACTAGGGGTTTGAAGTCACTGGTTTCCCTATCTGCTGTCCTTCGACTTCCGTTTTCTGCCTAGCTTTTAGGGGCTAGGGGTAGGGACTAGGGGTTCCTTTCCTGTCCGCTCGCCCCTGGCTACTGCCCAACTCTCTTAATTAAGCCACTAAGAAGTCTTCCGACTTCGTCGGCAATGTTAAGGATTTCCTTATATTTTTCATCTTCTATGTATTGCAGGTCCATTGCTAATAGCAATTGATACTTGACTTCTTCTAATGAACCTCTTGCCATCAGCAGGAATCTTTTATATTCTTTACTAAATCCTCGGGCTCTGCCTTCTACTATATTACTGGGTATCGAAACCGCGGCTCTTCTGATTTGTGATGTTAAACCATATAATTCTTCTTGCGGAAATACCTTGGTTATCTGGTAGATCATTAATACTAATTCATGTGATCGCTGCCAAACGATTAATCTGTCGGTATCAGCATACATAGCTAACCTCCCCTTCCGGTATCAGGGATATCTCTGTCTGCTGGCCCCTGACTTCTAGCCCCTGGTCCCTAACCCCTAGTCCTCACTCCTCACGGACTAGACCAAACGTCCTATATATGTTCCCATTTCGGGTAAATTTTCCATATAAGTATAAGTTATTCGTCCTACAGGACTAAATTCCTTCTTTTTTTCTAAATATCTTTACGTTTTTCTATAGTAAATTGAAAAAACGTGGTTTTTCGACTTCGTTGCTGTCGTTTGAGTAGTAATAATAGTAGTACTGATAGTCCTTGCTCTCAGCCTTGATGCCGTTTAAAACGGTGCCGATCATTTTGGCATTGGCGTTCATCAGCTGGTCCTTGGCCATTCTTCCCATATCGTTTCTGGTGGTCCCGGATTTCACCACGCTGATCACAGCTTCGACCTGGGAGGCCAGGATGGAAGCATCGGCAACGGCCAGGACCGGGGGCGAATCGATCAAAATATAGTCATAGCGTTTTAACAGCTCCGGCCAAAGGCTCTGGACCTTTTCCGAGCTGAGCATTTCTGACGGATTGGGAGGGATGGGGCCGCTGGTTAAAACGTCCAGGTTCTCCATAGCCTTCTGAACCACCTGATCTAGGGGCAGTCCCTGCATCAAAAGGTTGGTCAGACCGCGGCTGTTGTCTTTATTAAAGTTTTTATGCTGGATCGGTTTTCTAAGGTCACAGTCCACCAAAACCACCCGGTTACCTGCCTGGGCCATGGCTACGGCCAGGTTGGCTGCCGTGGTTGATTTCCCGTCCTGAGGACTGGTGCTGGTTATTAATATGGAACGGTATTTTTTATCCACTGAGGCAAAGCCTATATTGGTCCTGAGGGTCCGGTAAGCTTCGGCAATGGGCGATTTAGGGCTGGAACTGGTGATCAGCCCGTCAAAGTTTTCCGGGGTATTCTTTTTGGTCAGTCTGGGGATGATGCCTAACACCGGCAGCTCCAGTTCCCGGGTCACATCCTCCGGGTTCTTTAAGGTATTGTCCAGGTATTCCAGTAAAAATGCCAAGAGGGTAAAGAGCATCAGGCCCAGCAGCATGGCAATGGCGACGTTCATTTGTTTGTTGGGTTTCACCGGTGTACCTGGTATGGAGGCTTCGGATACTACCATCACCGAAGTGTCACCTAAATCGATGGATTTGGCGATCTTGGTTTCGGTCCCCTTCTGGATCAGGGTGTTTGAAGTCTCCCGCAAACGGTCTACTTCCCGCTGCAACCTCTCCTGCTCCATGGTTTTCTCTGCCATTTCCCCCTGCAAAGCATCAAGATCTTCATTAATGGAAACCAGCATCATCTGCAGGCCGGCATTTTCCCCCTGCTTTTCCGCAAGCCCGGCGCGCTTGGCTGACAGCTGCTCGGATATGGACATGTATAAGGGATTGACTTCCTGGGTGTAAACGATTCCGGCGCTGGCATCTGACCATACTTCCACCCGGACCGAGGCCGGGGTTTTGGCCAGTTCATGCTCCAAAAGGGTAACACCGGAATAGAACTGTTCTATTTCAATAAAGTTCATTTTCAAACGGGAGGTGAAGCTGTCCAGATCCTTTGACAGGCTGGCAAACTCAGCTTCCAGTACCGCTACTCCCCGGGGCTGGCTCTTAAAATCCTGCAGCCTGTCTTCGGCAGCCATAAGTTCATTACTGTTGATGGTCTCCTGCTCTTCCAGAAACGCCACCGAACGGCTGAGCTGCAGCTGGCTTTTCTCATTCATCAGCTGCAGGTATTCAGTTGACAAAGTGTTGCCGATGCGGGCGGTCATCGCCGGGTCAGTGTTCGTGACCATGACCTCGATCAGGTTGGAATCCTTGACTACTGCTGCTTCGATCATGGAAGCCAGTCCACCTGCTGAATAGGGCAGGTCCAGCCTGTCTATGATCCTGTGCATCAAGGCCTCGCTTTTTAACTGTCCCAGGTAGGTGCTCATAGTATAAACCGGAATTCTGGAGACACTTCCCACCACATCACTTAAGTCATCCCCGCGGTTGGAGGCTGACGTCTGCAGCTTCTCCGCAGCCTGGGTGACCATCAATAAAGTTTTCGCCTGGTAAACCGGTGTTAAAACGTAGGTGCTGATTATGTATGCTGCCAGTCCTGATAAGAGTGTCATGATTATTATCAAACGGGCCCACTTTTTTAGGACCATCAAAAGCTGCCGCAAATCTATTTCCATCTCATCGTCGTTCACATACGACCTTTTCTCCTCGTTCAAGACAAATTTCTCCCCCTCATTAGTCACATCAAATATCATTATACAATAAAAATATGGAAAACAACCAATCATATACCACAAAATAAACCATTAGTCCTAATGTTTCCTTTGGGGTCAGGCTTCGAATGTTGCATTCAGCTTAAAAGTTGACAAAAGGGGACGCGTACCTTAATTGCCAAGTTTGGTTAGTGAGGTGTGTCAAGCCTTGGCTCCATGCGTTGTAGGGGAAGCTATCAGCTTCCCATTTCGTATGGTTAGTTGGAATGGGTTAGGGGTGAGGAGATCTGACGTGTATGCGCCGGAGGGGCAGGCAGCAGGCGGGGGGTGTCATATTAAACCGGGTGGACAGGGTCGTCCACCCCTACGATATAAAACATTTCACGTTTTGTAGGGGCAGGCATCGCCTGCCCGCTTCCTTATATATAATAATATCCAGCAAAAAGCCCCGCAGGGGAGTCTGGTTGGCTCGGCCTGCAGGGCCTTGGCTTTAAGCTTAGAAGTTATACATGACTTCAAATCTTACATTGAATGATATGTTTGTGCCATCATCCGCAGTTATTGATAAGGTTGCTGTATAAACCCCTTTTGGCAGCGCATCTGCTGGTTGATAACGGAAGATATTATAATCATCGGTGTCAGTTAAAGTGGTGGACCAGGATTTACCATCACTGTCTGTGTCTATGACGAAAGCTTCCGAATTGGTCCCAATAAATTCAACCTTCACATTGGTGATCTCCCCGCTCCCTTCTTTAAATACAGATCTTAATGTGGAATACTCCCTGGCATTATAATTAGGATACGCAGAGTTCCCAAGGTCATCATCCCAAGGTTTCGGCAATTCTGTTGATGAGAGACTAGTAAGAATTAAACGTGGCGCTGAATTGCTTATGGTGATCACGGTACTGTCTTCTGCCCCGGCACTGAAGGTGAATGTCAGGGTCAAATCGCCCACTGATTGAGCCTGCATATAGCCTTCCGTTAATGTGACGGTGCTGCCGGCCAATGTATAATCTGTGCCTGATACTAAATCTGCTGAGCCATCATTGATCTTGGTCAAAGTGTTGCCGTTGAGTGTCATAATGATGTCCAGGGTCGTATCGGTATACAGGTCATAGGATGCTGCTGCCGGTACTGTGCTGTCTAATAGTGCCTCTGTCGTGGGGAAGGATGCATTTATATTTCCACCTTCACTAAACACCGGGGATGCTTCAGCTACAGTAAAGAAATTCGCTGCTATCCCCGATAAGGTATATCCGGTTTTCGGTGAAATCGTAATTATAGCCTGATAAAGTGTACTGGCTTTAAAAGGATTATCATCAGGAAGCCATGTTATACTCCCTGTATATTGAGCAGTTTCAGTGATTTCATATACCGGAACTGCTCCAGTTACTGGCGGGGTTACGCCTTGGATCGCTGCTATATCAATTTTTTTCCGGGCTATCGGATCTGTCACAACGATTCCTTCTCCCGGAATATCAGGGGTTGTCGCTGCTACAATCAGGTAGTATTCTAAATCATCTGCGACTGGTGTATAACTTGTTCCGGTTGTCAGCATGGTATCCGTTACTTCATAGCTGTTATTAGCCGAACGATACCACGTGTATTGCAGGTTGGTAGTAGTTGAAAGGGTTCCCGGGCCTACCGTCATTTCTGTTTCAAAGGTCCCCGGCGTGCCTGAGGTAAAGGCCGGAGCTCCTGTCTGGGTGGCAGCCCCTCCCACTACAACTTCCACAGTTGCA
>LSQX01005010.1_pt1 | contig 11191 bp, 8 predicted proteins | sample 654561 | NCBI WGS metagenome assembly LSQX01 (sample SAMN04489861, study PRJNA283612) | anaerobic digester metagenome | isolation source: 4 biogas reactors fed with cattle manure at either 37C or 55C with and... | place: Denmark: Kongens Lyngby | collected 2014 | reverse complement strand
CTAAGTGTGCATATTTGTCGCAAAGCGCAACGTATTCAGCAACACCTGTTTGGTCGATGTAACGGCATGGACCACCGCGGAATGGAGGGAAACCTACACCCATAATCATCGCCATATCTGCTTCAGATGGTGTCGCTACAATGTTGTCTTCTAAGCAACGAACAGTTTCGTTACAGAAAGCCAGCATCATACGGTCAATGATTTCTTGTGCATCAAATTCACGTTTTTCAGCAGTTGCAACAGATGCCACAAGCTCGTATGCAGTTGGATCAACCACTTTGGCTTTTTTGCCTTTGCGATCCAATTCATATTTGTAGAAACCAACGTCATTCTTTTGACCAAGACGTTTGTTTTCGTACATGACTTGGATAGAGCCTTTGTAGTCAGGCTTCATGCGGTCAGGGAAACCTTCTGCCATAACTTCTGCACCGTGAACGCCCGTGTCAATACCGACCACGTCCATTAAGTATGCAGGACCCATTGGCCAGCCGAATTTTTCCATGACTTTGTCGACTTGTTGGAAGTCTGCACCGTCTTTAAGTAATAAGTCGAATGCACCGAAGTAAGGGAACAATACGCGGTTTACCAAGAAGCCTGGGCAGTCGTTTACAACAATTGGTGTTTTACCCATTTTTTGAGCAAGAACAACAGTGGTAGCAATCGCTTCAGCAGAAGTTTTTTCACCACGGATCACTTCAACCAATGGCATCATGTGCACTGGGTTAAAGAAGTGCATACCGACGAAGTTTTCAGGACGCTCTAGGTTTTCAGCCAAACGTGTGATTGAAATGGTCGATGTATTCGATGCAATAATCGTGTTTTCACGTACTTTAGATTCAGTTTCTTTGAGTACAATGCCTTTGATTTTTGGATTTTCCGTCACGGCTTCAATCACGATATCCACTTCTTTAAACTCGTCGTAGCTTAAAGTTGGGCGGATGCGTGCCAAAGTTTCACCCATTTTTGCAGGGGTTAACTTTTTACGTTCAACTTGTTTGGTCAATAAGCCATTGGCTTCTTTCATACCCAAAGCAAGTTGAGGATTACCAATGTCTTTCATGATGATTGGTGTGCCTTTGCTTGCCGCTTGGTAAGCGATACCACCACCCATGATACCTGCGCCTAGCACAGCCGCTTGGTTGACAGGGTGTGCACCTTTTTCATATTTCTTAGAAGTTTTCTTCACCACTTGGTCGTTGATGAATAAACCAATCAACGCACCTGCTTGTGGTGTGACAGCCGCTTTGGCAAAGCCTTCAGCTTCAGCTTTAAGTGCTTCGTTACGTGGCAAGCTTGCGCCAGCTTGTAAAGAATCAAGCATCAATTTTGGCGCAGGGTATTGTGCAGGGTTTGCTTTTGCCAGTACCGCACCTTTTGCTGTGTTGAACGCCATCATTTGTTCAAGTGGGTTCAATTTAACAGGGTCTAATTTTTCCTGACGTTTTGCTTTCCAGTCCAAACGGCCTGCAATGGCTTGTTTAACCAAGTCCAGCGCAGCATCTTGCAATTTGTCTGCAGCAACTACGGCATCTACAGCACCATCTTTGAGTGCAGCATCTGGGCGTTTAGGGTTCGCCATTGCCATCCATTCAACGGCATTGTCGATACCAATAACGCGGCTTAAACGTACCGTACCACCAAAGCCTGGGAAAATACCCAGTTTAATTTCTGGTAAGCCCACTTGTGCTTGGTCAGACATTACACGGTAGTCACATACCAAACACATTTCAAAGCCACCGCCCAATGCCATACCATTGATCGCAGCAACTTTAGGAATTTCTAAATCTTCAAAAGCATTGAAGATGTCGTGAACAGGCAATGCCCAATCCACAATTGCTTGTTCGCCTTGAGCGAAGTTTGCACCAAATTCGGTGATGTCTGCACCTACGATGAAGGTCGATTTAGCTGAAGTGACAATTAAACCTTTTACTTCGCTGTTTGCTTTAACAGCTTCAATCGCAGCTTTAAAGTCTTCAATCGTTGCACGGTTAAATTTGTTGACCGACTCACCTTGTAAGTCAAAGCGGAATTCTGCAATTCCGTCCGAAAGCATTTGGACGGTAATGGCATTGCCAGCGTGGATCATGCCTGATCTCCTTTATTTTGGAGGACTTCTAAGTTGATGTTATGAAGCGTGTGCGATAGTCCTGCACACATATATGCCTCGCTAATCTTACGATAACTATATCGAAAAAAAATATAGCAAGTTGTATCAAGCCGTGACGCAAGGGTCATGATTTTTATCGCAGCATTGAATTGCTTTTTGACCTAATTTTAAAACTGTTTTTTTAAAGTTCTATGAAAGTGTTTGTTTTCTATTTTATTTTTAATTTTGAACAGTTACAGGTGAATCCTAAAAAAGCATAAAAATAATACAGCGTTGCGATGCTATTTTCGGCAGAAAAGTCAATTCACGGTAATTCCAGCAAAACTTTGAGCAGTATCTGTAGAAAAAATTAGCAGCTGCAATGCTGTGTTCTATTTTTGGATATGACCGCTTGCGGCAAATTGGCTAAAATATTCAGCATTTTAAATTTTGAGTTGTGTTCAACAACTTTGGTTGTTCTATGTTGAAGTGGATTATTTTGGCGATTTTTATCGCTTCAGCGTTGTATATTCAACAGCGTGGTAAGGTGCGTCATAGTTTTTATCGTCAGTTCTTTGACCATTCTACGATTTTGGCACCGATTAACTATTTAATGTATCTGTTTTCAAAAGTGCCGAATCAACCGTATATCGACACGCAGTACTTTCAAGATTTAAAAGTACTGGACGAAAATTGGGAAATGATTCGTGATGAAGCCAAGGCTCTGTATGAGCAGGGTGGCATCAAAGCCTCAAGCACCTACGATGACTTGGGTTTTAACTCATTCTTTAAAACTGGCTGGAAGCGTTTTTATTTAAAATGGTATGACTCGGCACACCCATCTGCAGCAGAATTATGCCCAAAAACCACAGCTTTACTAAAAACCTTGCCAAGTATTAAAGCAGCCATGTTTACCGAGCTAGCACCCGACAGTCGCTTGGTGCGTCATCGTGACCCGTACGCAGGTTCGTTACGTTACCATTTGGGATTGATGACACCAAATGATGAGCGCTGCTTTATTGATGTAGATGGTGAGCGCTATTCATGGCGTGATGGTGAAAGTGTGGTGTTTGATGAAACCTATATTCACTATGCCGAAAATGGCACTGATCAAAACCGTATTATTTTCTTTGCAGATGTCGAGCGCCCGTTAAAATCACGCTTGATGCAAAAGTTTAATCACTGGTTTGGTAAGAATGTGATGACTGCAGCCAGTTCTCCGAATGAAGCAGGTGACCAAACAGGTGGCTTAAATAAAGTCTTTGGTTATGTTTACCAAGTGCGTTTAAAAGCCAAAGCCCTAAAGGCAAGAAATAGCCGTCTGTATTACTTCCTAAAATGGTTTTTGATGTTAGGTATTTTCTTCCTGATTTTTATTCGTCCTTATCTGTTTTAAATCATCACAACGCCTTTCGGGGCGTTTTTTTATGGCATTTTTCCATAATTTCAGTTGCAGTCTTCAATTTCACGCTGCTTTTATGTATAGAATGAAGCAACTTAGGGGAAAATTTATGCAAACGTTTCGTTCTAAAAAAGATTGGTGGGTCTTGGCCTTTGTGATTTGTATGTCAGGCTTATTAATTCAATTATTGCTGACCATGTATGCCAAAGGCACGATGCCTGCATTTCCAGTACATACAGGGGTATATATCATCACAATTTTTGTGTTGTGGTGGCCTATTTTTAATACTCGCTATCAGGTCGATGTAGAACGCTTGCAGATTCGCTGTATGTTTTTAAAGTGGGATATTCCCCGTGCTAATATTCAGAAAATATCTAAAACCAATAATTCTGTGGCATCGCCCGCCTTATCTTTAAAACGTTTAAAAATTGATTATGTGCAAGCAGGGCAGTCAAAATTTGTATTGGTTTCACCTAAAGATCAGACCAAATTTAGTCAGGCATTGGGCATGGAAATTACTGACTAATCTGCAGAATTTGAAAGCATCGTCCCATACACATCACTGTATATATACACATCACTGTATATAAATGTCAAAGCATTGAGGATGAGCATTATCATCCTCAACTAAAGATCAATCTATTTGGATGTGTAATGCGCCTGCATTGCAATCCAGACATAGCTCTGTCCGTTCAGGATAGCTTAAAAAATACAACGCTAAAATGGGTTCTAGCTCGGTACGGATTTTGCGCCCCAAATGCCGAGCGCCGTAACGAATATCATGCCCCTGATAAAAATATGCTTTGGCTGCAGCTGTCAGCTGAACTTGGCGCTGTTGATGTTGCAGGCGATGATTTAATTTTTCCAACTCAATTTCAACCAGTTGAGGTAAAGCATCGGCAGATACAGCCTGATAATGCAAGCTGCGGTCAATCCGATTTAAAAATTCAGGGTCAAATCTGCGTTGCATGACTTTTTCAATGATTCGTTGAGTTGGCATGCGTGTTAGGCACAGTTGCTGCAGCTTTTGCGGCAACAAATTTAGTTTATCCAAGTATTGCTGTGCAGCCTGTGCCCCCACATTGCTGGTCATAAAAATCATGCAATTGCGAAAGTCGATGGTTTTGGTGCCTGCGGTCAACGTCAGTTTGCCTGTATCCAATACATTCATTAAGCCACGGAGTACTTCAGTTGACGCTTTTTCCAGTTCATCAAACAGCATAATGCCTGGACGGGTATGTGAGCCTGCAATGGCTGTTTCGTCAAATAAACTGTGTCCTTCTTTGGAGCCGACGTAACCCGGTGGTGCACCTGTCAGTGCTGCAGCATAATGTTCCTGCGCCAAGGTATTCATATCAATACGGCAGAAAGCATCGGGACGGCCGTAAATGGCTTCAGCTATCAGGCGTACTGTTTCAGTTTTTCCCACACCTGTTGGGCCAAGCATTAAGGTCACAGAAAGTGGTCGTTCTGTGCTGGAAAAATCGGCCTTGACCACATACAGCATTTTTTCAATTTCATTCAGTGCAGCATCTTGTCCAATAATCCGCTGACGCAACAACTGCATGACGTGCGCAGGTTCAAAATGAAAGCGTGGTTGACCAATCAGGCGATCTTTTTCAGAGTTGTGTGGATTAGGACGGGTGGGTTCGGAGGTCGCGGGTTGAATAATATGTAGGCCGTGTTGCGTGGTCGTCATCCTGCACCTTTGTTTTGCTGACAAGATGCCTGAGCATAGCAAACCTTGTGTTGTGAACTAATCGCTTTTAGCACTGAGTTGATTGTTTTTGTGGATAGATCCTGTAATTGGCTACAGGATAAAGCTTGAAAAAGTCAGCTGAAGCATCACATCATGTAGACAATGCAGTAATTATAGGATGACTCGTGAACCCAAACGCACGTGAGCATATTGAGAAAATTTTGGCAAACATGACCCAGTTGCCTGGGGTGTACCGTATGTTGGGTAAAGACGGAGAGTTGTTGTATGTGGGCAAAGCCAAAAACTTAAAAAATCGTGTGTCGAGTTATTTTATTAAGACCATTGAGCATCCGAAAACTCAAGCCTTGGTTGCACGTATTTATGATATTGAAACTTTGGTGGTGCGTTCGGAAACTGAGGCCTTATTGCTTGAACAAAATCTGATTAAGCTGCATCGCCCACCGTACAATATTATGCTGCGTGATGATAAGTCTTATGTTTACATTTTTGTTTCAGCAGATCAGCCATACCCGCGTATTGCCAGTGGACGTGGCAAAGGCAAGCATCAGGTCGGGAAGTTTTTTGGGCCTTATCCGAGTGCCTACAATGCTCGCGATACTTTGGTAGTGTTACAAAAGCTGTTTAATGTGCGGCAGTGCGAAAACAGTTATTTTGCCCAGCGGCAGCGTCCATGTTTGCAATATCAGATCAAGCGTTGTTCGGCGCCGTGTGTGGGACTCATTTCACCCGAAGAATATAAAGAAGATGTCAATAATTCGATCCGTTTTTTACAGGGCGACAGTAAAGAGCTGAATCAGCAATTGATTAGCAAAATGGAAGCCGCTGCCGAAGCATTGGAGTTTGAAAAAGCGGTCTTTTACCGTGACCGTATGGCATTTCTGAGAGATGTACAGGCACAGCAGGCCATTTATAAACTCAAAGGTGAGGCCGATATTATTGCCATTGCACATCAGGCAGGGGTGACCTGCGTGCAAATTATGCATGTGCGAAATGGCAAAATGCTGGGTGGGAAAAGTTATTTTCCAGACATGCTAGGTGATGATTTAGGGCAAATGCTGGCCGACTTTATTGCCAACTTTTACTTTCAGGTGGCCGATGAAATTCCAGCGGAATTGATTGTTAATGTGGAAGTGGCAGATTGCAAAGAGTTGGAACAAGCCTTACAGCAACACTTCGAAAAAAAAGTCCAGATTAAGCATAAGGTGCGTGAAACCCGTGCCGAGTGGCAAGAGCTGGCGCAAATGAATGTGCAGCATGCCATTAAAGGTAAATTGGCCAATCACTTTGAATTAAACGAGCGTTTTTATCAGCTTGAGCAAGTGGTTGGACGGCCAATTGATCGGATTGAATGTTTTGATATTTCACATACCATGGGCGAAGACACAGTGGCATCTTGTGTGGTGTTTGATAGTGGTGGCATTCGCAAACGTGATTATCGACAATTTTCCATTCAGGATATTCAGGCGGGAGATGATTATGCCGCCATGCGCCAAGCGCTGACCCGTCGTTATAAAAAAGCCATGTTGCCTGATTTATTGCTGATTGATGGAGGCAAAGGGCAGTTGAATATGGCCATGGAAGTCATGCAGGAATTAGGGCTAGATGCCTTTATGATAGGGGTGTCTAAAGGTGAAGGACGTAAACCCGGCTTAGAAACCCTGCATTTTACCGATGGCAATAAAATTCAGTTGCCTGAAGATCATAAAGCCTTGCATCTGATTCAGCAGGTACGTGATGAAGCACACCGTTTTGCGATTACCAAACATCGTGCCAAGCGTGATAAAAAGCGTGGTTCATCGGTACTGGAAGTGATTCCGGGTTTAGGGCCAAAACGCCGCCGTGATTTGCTCACTCATTTTGGTGGCATCCAAGGGGTACTTAAAGCCTCTGAAAAAGAGCTGACCTTAGTGCCGGGGTTGGGCGAGGTGATGGCACGTACCATTTATAAAGTGCTGCATGAGTGATGGTTTTATCCATAAAAGCAGTATTTCTGCAAAGGTAAATAGCAAAAAAGCGCATTGACTCTGCCGTCATTGAACATTCACATCCAATCGAAACGCTGTAATATCGACAACATCATCGTTTAAGGAAAAGCCATGTCGTTGCTACAGACCTATCAGGCCATTGCCGAACAAGAATGGATCGATATTCCGCAGGGTTGGTTACAAGGACGCACCATTTATGGTGGGTTGGTGGCAGGCTTGATGATGCAAAAAGCTCAGCATTGCATTGCCGATCCTGAAAAGCGCTTACTCAGTAGCAGCGTGACTTTTGTGGGGCCAGTACAGCAAGGTCGGGCACGTCTTACAGCTGAAATTCTTCGGCAGGGTAAATCAGTCACTAGCATTGAGGTGCGTTTGTGGCAGGATGATGCCGTACAAAGCATTTTGATTGCCAGTTTTGGCGTAGCACGTGAATCTAGTATTGTGGTGCAGCAGGAACGTACTGCACCAAATTTTGCCCCTGTCAGTGAATTACCCGTCACGCAGCATCACCCCCTAGCACCTGAGTGTTTTCAGCAAATGGATTTGGTCTGGGCAGAAGGGCAATATCCATTCAGTGCCAGCCATAAACCTGATTTTGCAGGTTGGATGCGTTTTAAGCCTGAACAGCACAGCAATCGTGCCATGAATATTGCAGATTTAATGGTGGCATTTGATATGTGGCCACCTGGGGTATTGCCGATGTTTAGTCAGCTTGCACCTGCTAGCTCTTTGACGTGGCATGTGACTTATGTCAATCCTTTGCAAAATCAGTTACATGACTGGATGAAATATAAAGTATTTACTGATCATGCCAGTCATGGTTATGCCACCGAATACGCACACCTTTGGGATGAGCAGAATCGTCTGATTGCAATTGCCCGACAGACCATCACCGTGTTTGCCTAGTGACACATTCTGCCATTTCGTATAAAGTGAAGCCTATTCACGATGACAAATCCTCAAAAAACTTGTGAATGAACAGCGTATAGAGGGGAAACATTGGCGGTGTCTATGACAACAGGTCGTATCCTGAACATTCCAAATATATTGACTTTGGCTCGAATCGCCTTGATTCCTGTATTTTTGTTGGTGGCTTATTGGCCGCCTGCAATGGGCGTAAATGGTTACGATGGCGGTATGACACGTCATATTCTGCTGACTTCTATTTTTGTGATCGCTGCTGTTACAGATTGGTTTGATGGCTATTTGGCACGTTCTTTAAATCAGACTTCTGCATTTGGGCGTTTCCTAGACCCTGTAGCAGATAAACTGATGGTGGCTGCGGCATTGATTGTGTTGGTGCAATGGCAACCCACTATTTCTATGGCTTTTGCTGCGATTGTAATTATTTCTCGTGAAATTACTGTATCTGCATTGCGTGAGTGGATGGCCGAATTGGGCGCACGTACAAGTGTGGCCGTGTCTACTGTAGGTAAATACAAAACTGCATTTCAAATGATTGCAATTTCAGTATTTTTATTGAACTGGCAACCTTTAGAAATGTTGGCGTATTTACTGCTTTATACCGCTGTGATTTTAACGCTTTGGTCGATGTTTATTTACTTAAAAGCCGCTTGGCCTTATTTGAAACAGCCTTAAAGCAGGCTTTACACAGAGCTTCCTCATAAAAAAGTGCTTCTATCCTGAAGCACTTTTTATTAGCTATGAGTTTCTTCTTCGGCATCGTCTTCAAAGGTTTTGGCAATTTTTTCAATATTTAAGCTCTTTGCCATCGCATCAAAAATTTCTTTATAGACCCCATTTTGATGATAAAGCGTGTCATGTTCACCATGTTCTGCAATTCTGCCCTCCTTCATGACATAGGTGTAATCGGCATCAATAATTTGCGATAAGCTGTGTGAAATGATGATAACCGTACGTCCCTGTTTGATTTCATCCAGACTTTGCTTGATTTGTTCAGTTGCAATAGCGTCTAGACTTGCGGTGGGTTCATCTAAAAAAATAATTGGCGGATTTTTAAGGAACATTCGAGCCAAGGCAATCCGTTGTTGCTGACCACCAGAAAGCATCAGGGCATCTGCATCATAAGCTTGTGGCAATTGTAAAATTTGTTCGTGAATAGAGGCTTTTTGGGCAGCCTGCATAACATCTTCTAAACTGGCATCGGTTTTGCCATAACGAATATTTTCAAAAATAGAACCTTGGAAAATATGATTTTTTTGTAAGACTAAGCCAATATGATCACGTAAATACTGGGTGTCGATCTGTTGTATGTCTATTCCATCGAGTTGTATCGTACCATTTTGCGGTTCATAGAATTTATCTAATAAACTAATCAGGGTCGATTTTCCCGCCCCAGACAAGCCCACCAAAGCAGTAATTTTATTGGGCTGAATCTGCATCTGAATATCTTTTAATGCATGATGTCCATTGGGGTAAAAAAAGTTAATGTTTTTGAGGTCAAACTGCCCACAAATGACTGGCTTTTGTGTACCACTTGGCTCAATTTCATCATCGGCTTCCAGAATTTGGAAGAAGCTTTCTGAATAGATCATGGCATCATTCACTTCATCATAAATACGATGCAATGAACGGATTGGGGCAGAAACATTGCTAAACAGCAACACGTGATACATGATCATGCCGATGCTCATTTGCCCATCCAAGACAAAATAAGCCGTTAAAATAATAATCAGCACCACCCCAATTTGTTCAATAAAGCTTTTGAGACCATCAAACAAAAAACTGGTTTGGCGGGTTTGCATTTGGTTATGCGTGAGTGTTTTTTGCAGCGTGAGCTGTTTTTCTGCCTCTATACTTTCTCGGTTAAAGGATTTAATCACGGTAATCGAGTTAATGATGCTGAGAATCCCTTGGCTTTTTTTCTCACGTCCATCACGCAAATTACGTCGCCAACTGCCTAACTTTTGCGCTTGCAGATAGGTCAGCCAAAAATAAATCGGAACAATAATCGTGGCGACTAAGCCTACATATACATTGGCATAGTACATCAAGCCTAAGGCCACGAATGCACTGGTAAATAGCGGTAAAATATCAATAAAGAAAATTTGGACTAAGCGGGTGAGTGAACCAATCCCGCGGTCTATACGTGTTTGTAATTTGCCTGCTTGGTTGTTGTCTTGATTAAAAAAAGCCAAACGGTAACGTAAAAACTTTTCAATAATGCCTTGAGCTAAATCTTGTGAGACAAAAATGCGTAGTTTTTCACCGTAAAACTTCTGCCCAAATTGTACAAAGGCATTGATGATTTCTTTGCCCAGTAAAATTGCTGAAATGGTGATTAAGATATGCCAGCCTGCCGCAAGTCCTTGTCCTGCTTCAATTAAGGCATTAATGCTATCGACTGCATATTGTAAAGTGAGTGCATTGACTTGGGCGGTGAATGAGCCAATTAAGGTCAAAATCAGGGTTGCAACCACCAACATTCGGTAGGGACGAACAAAGGGACGCAATTTCTGAAACAAATTTCATAAATTCATAGGCTGTTATTTTTATAAGCAGGTTTGCTTTAAGTCTAAGGATGAAGCCATCTACTCACAAGCCAAGATCCTGTATCATTTTGTGTGCAATCTTTCGTTTAACGTTTAAGTTAGATGCTAAACAAAGCTAATTACTGGAGTTGCCATGAATCTGGAATTGTTTGCACCTGAACGATGTGACAATGTGTTGCCTTACGATGGTATTGTTCAGGATTATGGCGTAGTGCTAAGTGCAGAGCATAGCGCACGTTATTTGGAATATTTTTTACAGCATTTGGCATGGCAAGCCGATGAAGGCCTGCTATTTGGTCAGTATTATCGGACCCAGCGCCAAGTGGCATGGTATGGCGATGAACAGTATCAATATCGGTATTCGGGTGCTTTAAAGCAGGCTCATGTTTGGCAACCTGCCTTGTGGCGACTGAAACAGCAAGTTGAGCGTTGGGTGGGGCATCCCTTTAATTCGTGTTTGGCAAATTTATATCAAGATGGTACGCAGGGTTTGGGGTGGCATAGTGACGATGAGCCAAATTTAGG
>LSQX01166274.1_pt4 | contig 11192 bp, 9 predicted proteins | sample 654561 | NCBI WGS metagenome assembly LSQX01 (sample SAMN04489861, study PRJNA283612) | anaerobic digester metagenome | isolation source: 4 biogas reactors fed with cattle manure at either 37C or 55C with and... | place: Denmark: Kongens Lyngby | collected 2014 | reverse complement strand
TATACATCGGAAGATGGTAACATCAAAAATGAAAAGTATGCGCGCCTGACCCTCAATCTGAGCAGTGAATACAGTATCAGCGATGCACTGCGTTTTGGTTACCAGGTGAATGCTTCGAGAACAAAGCCTACCGACGCAAAAGGGGTGAGCGGCGCGATCAGAGCTGCCCCCATCTCACCCATCTATAACGCACAGGGTGATTTATTACATACCCTGCCCGACTTTCAGCGGGCGCAGGTATGGAACCCGCTGATTGATGTAATTACCAGGGCCAATCATAATATCGCGACCAATAATCGTGCAGCTGGGAATGTCTATGGTGAAATAGATTTCCTGGATCACTTCAGCTTTAAAACCACCTTTTCTCTCGATTATGCTGTGGCCGAGAATCGTTCGCTGAGTCCAATCATCACGGTCTATAATCCCGATATTCCGGGAGCAGAGAATCTCAACACAAGTGAATCTCTTTCACAGTCAAAATCAACGAGAACAGTGGCACAGGGGGATTATATATTGAACTACGACAACTCATTCGGTCAACACAACCTGACACTGACCGGCGGATTAACCACCAATTTCACGGAATATTCTTCACTGGGTGGTTCCAGAAGTCAGAATATAGAAGATATTATCTTCTCCATCCCAAGCAATGACAGCGACAAGTGGTGGATATCCTCCATCCCGACTAAATCGTCAGCCAACAGCAGTAGTCAATACAAGCGTTTCACCATGTCCTATCTTTTACGTGCGCTCTACAACTACCAGAACAGGTATCTTTTCAATGCCTCCTATCGTCGCGACGGTGCATCCGTATTTCGTTCAGTAGGCAATACATGGGATAACTTCTACTCCTTCGGTGCCGGCTGGGTTGTTTCAGAAGAGACGTTCATGAAAGATCAGTCATTGATCGATTACCTGAAACTAAAAGGCTCATGGGGTGTGCTGGGAAGTCAGAACACCGGGGGATATAATTATCCTACCTATCCACGTTTGGAGAGCTCGGGCAGTGCCGTGTTCGGAGACAACATCATCACCGGATACTCTATCCAGTATCTGCCCCAGGATCTCTCGTGGGAGAAGACCTACGCATGGGAGGCCGGGTTCGAACTGAATATGTTCGACAACCGGTTGCGACTGGAGCCGGTCTATTACAACAAAGTAACAAAAGATATCATTGTGATGCTTGCCGGCTTCTCAGGTGCGAAAAACGCACTGGAGAATCTGGGTGAGATACAAAACAGGGGGGTTGAAGTATCGGCTTCCTGGGCGGACCAGATTGGCAGCGATGGGCTGAACTACTCTCTCTCTGCCAACCTCACCACTATGGATAACAAGGTGCTCTCTCTGGGACGTGGTCCCGAAGATGCCATTTTTGCTGCGGGAGGTATATCCCGCTCACTGGAGGGCTATCCCGTAGGTCATCTGTTTGGATATAAAGTGGCCGGTGTCTATCAGAATAGGGAAGATGTGAAGAGCTATTATCCCAATAGCGTAGGGGGTGTTGCTCCCGGAGATCTGAAGTTCACCGATGTAAACGGCGATGGTGAGATCACGCAGGACGACCGCACCATGATTGGCAATCCCACACCTGACTTCACCTATGGTTTCAGTGTCAATCTGGACTATAAAAACTTCGACCTCGGAGTGGACATGATGGGTGTCTATGGTAATGAGATATACAGGACATGGGACGATCCCACCTACGCTCAACTCAACTACCTGACAAACAGGATGGACCGATGGAATGGTGAAGGCACCTCTAACTGGGAGCCTATACTGAATCCCTCCAGATCAATCAACCTCATCAATTCCAATTACTTCGTGGAAGATGGCAGTTTCTTCAGAATTCGCAATATCCAACTGGGATATACTTTTGAGTCCGATTTTCTGCAGAGGGTATACCTGAAATCGTTGCGTATTTATGCGAATGTTCAAAATCTGAAGACATGGACACGCAATACAGGGTATACACCTGAGATCGGAGGATCGGCCCTGGCATTCGGAATTGATGGCGGCACCTATCCCATGCCAATGGTTTATACTTTTGGAGTGAACTTAACTTTTTAAACGATGGAAATGATGAAACAGATGAAAATATATTTTTGGATAATTATCGCTGCTCTGGTCTCAATCGTACAAATCGGATGTACCGATTTGCTGGACCAGAAACCACAGGGTGAATGGGTTGAGGGTGATGAAGGCAGTGGAGGGTCCTACCAGTCAGATGTCTTTACACTCTACGCCAGAGTGCGTGGCTACCACATATCTTCAGGAACCACAGCCCTGGCCATTCACAGTTTCCGTTCGGAAGATGCGGAAAAAGGAAGTACCGCTTCCGATGGTGCTGCCCACGGTAAGATGTTCGATGATTTTGAATACATTGCCACCAACGGGTTGATTGGTTCTTACTGGACCAGCAACTATGAGATCATCATCCTGGCAAATAAGATCCTGGATGATATAGCCCAATCAGAGAATGAGAAAGGAACCCTCTCTGAAGGTGATTTAACCAACAAATCGGAAGCCCATTTTTTCCGCGCATATGCTTTCTTCAATCTCGTGCGTGCTTTTGGAGATGTGCCGAAAATTGATTTCAGGATTGAGAATGCCGAGGATGCCAATATTCCAAAATCACCTGCTGCGGAGATCTATGCGCTGATAGATGCCGACCTGACTGCAGCAGAGGAGCACCTGCCACAGGTGTGGCCTCCTGTATATATCGGTCGCGTTACCTGGGGTGCCGCACGTGCGCTCCATGCAAGGAGCTATATGATGCGTAACGACTGGAGTAATATGCACGCCGCAGCGGTCGATGTGATCCAGTCGGGTCACTACAACCTGAGTACACCCTACAACCAGATCTTCCGCGAAACGGGAGAGAACAGCAGCGAGTCGGTGTTCGAGCTGCAGTGTACCGCCACGGCCTCACAGCCCGGCTCGAACGATATCGGCAGTCAGTTTGCGCAGGTGCAGGGTGTGAGAGGTGCCGGCGAATGGAACCTGGGATGGGGATGGCATACACCCACCGAGATGATGGCTGAAGCTTTTGAAGCAGGCGATCCCCGTAAGGACGAGACACTCCTTTACTTCATTAAAACAGGCGGAGACCCTTCTACAATCCCTGCCAACCAGCCCTATAACGAAAAACCAATCGCCAACGCCGATGTGATTAACAAGTACTACAACAAGAAAGCCTATACCAACCCCAGCCTGCGCGCCACCTATACCAAGGGCGGGTTCTGGTACAACATCCGGCTCATCCGTTATTCCGACGTAGTGCTGATGGCTGCAGAGGCAGCCAATGAACTGGGTCAGACGGGGCAGGCGATGGAGTATCTTGAGATGGTGAGAGCCCGTGCACGCGGAAGCAATGCCTCACTGTTACCCAAGGTGACCACCATCGACCAGGCAGAGATGCGCGATGCCATCCGTCATGAACGCAGGGTAGAATTGGGAATGGAGTTCGACCGATTCTATGACCTGGCACGTTGGGGTATTGCCCGCGACGTGCTGCATGCAGCCGGCAAGACAGGGTATCAGGAGAGACATGCATTATTGCCAATACCGCAGAACGAAATAGATAAATCAAACGGTGTGCTGGTACAGAATCCAAACTACTAACAATGAAAAAATATTAATTATGAAACATATAACCTATATTCTCGCGATTGCTGCGGCACTGCTCCTCACCTCCTGCTTCCAGGACCTGGGGCAGAATCCCCCATTCGATTTCCCTGAGCAGCCCACACCACCACCCATCGGCGACGACGGACAGATGTTCTATCTCTCTTTCGATGAGGATCTGGAAGATTACCAGAGCCTGATGGAAGCAGCGGTAGTGGGCAGCCCCACCTTTACTGATGGCAAGAGCGGCAAGGCCTATGCCGGCGCAAGCAACAGTTATCTCACCTTCGATGTGGCCAATATGGCGGCACCACTGAGCAGTGATATGACCTTCACCTTCTGGTACAAGGTGAACGGTAGCCCCGACAGAGCGGGGATCCTGGTGATCGGCCCTCCGCATGAAGGCAACCCGGCTAACGCTCAGAACAACCGTACCGCCGGTATACGCATCTTCCGCGAGAATGCCGGTGGCATGCAACGGGTGAAAGCCAATGTAGGCAACGGAACAGCGGACAGCTGGGTGGATGGCGGAATACTGGCGGACCTCGATCCGGCTACAGCGGGATGGGTGCATATTGCCCTGGTACTGGCATCGGACAAAGCCACCCTGTATATGGATGGCCTGGCAGTACAGGTCACCGAGTTCACAGGCATCAGCTGGAACGGTTGTGATATCATATCTATTGGTTCGGGGGCACCTCGCTTCAATGAGTGGGGTCACCTCTCCGACAATAGTCTGATTGATGAACTACGTATCTACAACAAAGCTTTGCCTGCCTCAGAGATAGAACGGATGGCAGCAGACTGATTACAGGTCGTGAACCCGGGCAGTGAAAGATTGTCCGGGTACAGTCCTCTTCATAAAAAAAACAAAACTGATATATGAAACTAAATATCTGGCTGCTGTGCATCATTTTCCTCCTGTTGCCGTTCATTTCCTGCAACGAAAACAAAGAAGAAAAGCCGGCAAAGGAGGAGAAAAACGGCGATCGCCCGACCGGTTTTGTCTCTGACGATGCTTTTCTCGATTTTATCCAGCAAACCCACCTCAACTACATGTGGGATGGTGCCGAACCCACCTCGGGACTGGCACCGGAGCGGATTCATCTCGATGGCAACTACCCGCAGAACGATGCTGCAGTGGTGACCACTGGCGGCAGCGGCTTCGGCATTGCCGGACTTATCACAGGGATTGAGAGGGGATTTATCCAGCGTGACGAGGGAGTAGAGCGGTTGAACAAGATTGCCGATTACCTCGCTACGGCGGATCGTTTCCATGGTGTCTGGCCACACTGGATTGACGGACCCACCGGAAAAACCAAACCTTTCAGCAGAAAAGATAACGGAGGAGACCTGGTGGAGAGTGCTTTCCTGATACAGGGTCTGCTTATCGCACGGGAATATTTCAAAAATGGCAATGAAAGGGAGAAAGAGCTTGCAGGGAAAATCGACACACTCTGGCATGAGATGGAGTGGGACTGGTATCTGAACGGAGAGGATGTGCTCTACTGGCATTGGAGCCCTGAGTATGGCTGGGAAATGAACTTCCCCCTTCAGGGATACAATGAGTGCCTTATCACCTATATCCTGGCAGCCTCATCGCCCACCTACCCCATACCTGCTTCGGCCTATCATAACGGGTGGGCACGTGGTGGAGAGATAAAAAGCGACAACATGGCCTTCGGTTATCCACTGATTCTCAGACACAACGGAGCTGAGGAGTATGGGGGTCCGCTATTCTGGGCACACTACTCCTATATCGGCTTAAGTCCTAAGGGTCTGACTGACCGGTATGCCTCCTACTGGGATCTGAACCGAAATCAGGCACTCATCAACCACGCCTACTGCATGCAGAACCCGAAGGGATTTGAAGGGTACAGCGACGCCTGCTGGGGATTGACTGCCAGTTACTCCGTTGAGGGTTATGCCGGTCACAAACCGATGCAAAACGACAAGGGAGTAATCACCCCCACGGCAGCATTGTCCAGCTTTCCCTATACACCCGTGGAATCGATGAAAGCATTGAACCACTTCTATAACAACCTCGGAGACAGGATCTGGGGGAAATATGGGTTCTATGATGCTTTCAGCATTGAGAGCAATTGGTATCCACAACGTTACCTGGCCATTGACCAGCTCACCATCACCCCGATGATTGAGAACCACCGGACAGGACTGCTATGGGACCTGTTCATGGGTGCACCTGAAATTCAAAAAGGATTGAATAAGCTGGGATTCAACCAGGAGTTCTGAGGTTGATACATTGATTGGTTTATACGTTTGTTGTTCCTAAACCCAAGAACCCTCCAACCTACAAAATTAGTAACTTATTAACTTAATAACGTTTTCACCAGGAACATAATTATAACATAAATAAAAGGAGAGAATATGAAGAAAAGTATTAATTCAATCTTAGGCATGCTGGTGGTGATGCTGTTTGCCTCCAGCGGACCACCCTCTTCCTCCGATTCCGGTGTGGGAATATGGATAAGTTACAGCGGCGACAAAATGGTTGAGCAACGGGTAGATTCGCTCCTGAGCCTGATGACCCTGAAGGAGAAGATCGGACAGATGACCCAGTTCTCTGCCAACTGGTCGATCACAGGCCCGGTGATGTCAGACGACTTCAAACCCTACCTGGATAAAGGACTGATAGGAAGCATCTTCAACGCCACCTCGGTGGTGGGGATACGCAGGTTACAACAGACAGCTGTCGACTCCACCCGCCTGGGAATCCCCATCCTCTTCGGACAGGATGTAATCCATGGCTACAAGACCATCTTCCCCATACCCCTGGCTGAAGCCTGCTCATGGGATCTGGCACTGATGCAACGAACAGCGGAGATTGCTGCGCTGGAAGCAGCTTCCGACGGCATCAACTGGACCTTTGCCCCGATGGTGGATATAAGTCGCGATGCCCGCTGGGGTCGCGTGATGGAGGGTGCCGGAGAGGATCCCTACCTGGGCAGCAGGGTCACCGAAGCGAGGGTAATTGGTTTTCAGGGTGGCAGAGGGGGCGCATCGCTGGGAGCCCTCCACACACTGCTCGCCTGCGGGAAGCACCTGGCGGCCTACGGTGCTGCCGAGTCGGGAAGAGACTACAACACTGCCGAGCTGTCGGAGCATACCCTGCGAAACATCTACCTACCCCCTTACGAGGCAGCAGCAAAAGCTGGGGTAGGCACCTTTATGGCCTCCTTTAACGAAATCAACGGCGTACCGGCGACCGCTGACCGGTGGCTGATGACGGATATCCTGCGCGGTGAGTGGGGATTCAAAGGTTTCGTGGTGAGCGACTACACCGGTGTGAATGAGCTGGTACCGCATGGTGTGGCGGAAGATGAGCAGCATGCTGCCGAGTTGGCAATCAACGCCGGCATCGACATGGATATGACCGGTGCCACATTTATCAAATATCTCAAGAAATCGGTGGAGGAGGGCAAGGTGTCAGAACAGGCGATCAACAACGCAACGAGTCGGATCCTGGAGATGAAGTTCCTGCTGGGTCTCTTCGATAACCCCTTCCATTACCTCAATGAGGATCGTGCAAAACAAAACACCATGACGCCGGCATTTATGGAAATGGCACGTAAAGCCGTAGCCGCTTCGGTGGTGCTGCTCAAGAATGAAGGTGCCATCCTCCCCATACCGAAGGAAAAAGCGGTCACCCTCACGCTAGTGGGTCCCCTGATGAACGACTCCATCAACCTCAACGGTGAGTGGTCCGGTCTTGGTGACAGGAACAAGAGTGTTCCCATCCTCAAAGGACTCACCGAGAAATATAAAGAGAGTGCTGTGAATCTGATTTACGCGGAGGGTTCATCGATTGATGAAACCACTCCCGGCAGGATTGCCGAGGCGGTCACTGCCGCCCGCAGGGCCGATATCGTGATTGCAGCGGTGGGTGAGAGTTTTCACTGGTCCGGCGAAGCAGCCGTACGTACCGACATACGCCTGCCAGAGGCACAGCGTCAGCTGCTGCAGGCCCTGAAAGAGACCGGGAAGCCAATCGTGCTGGTCAACCTCAGCGGCCGTCCTCTTGACCTGTCGTGGGAGGATGAAGAGATGGATGCGATCCTGCAGGCCTGGTTTCCCGGCACACAGGGTGGACACGGTATCGCCGATGTGATCGCCGGCGACCAGAACCCCTCGGCACGCCTGGTGATGTCGTTCCCGCGAAACATAGGACAGCTGCCGATCTACTACAACCGGAAGAATACCGGTCGCCCAGTCGACCTCAATGATGAAACGGTCGACTACAAGTCGAACTACCTCGACAGCTCCATCACCCCCCTCTATCCGTTCGGGTATGGCCTGAGTTACACAACATATGCGATCAGTGATCTGAGCCTGGACAAACCCTCAATGAAAGCAACCGGCGACAGCATAACCGTCACCGCCACTCTGCAGAACAGCGGGGAGGTGGATGGTGAGATGGTGGTGCAGCTCTACGTGCGCGACCTGGTGGGGAGTACCACCCGCCCCGTCAAGGAGCTGAAAGGGTTTCAGAAGGTTCCCCTGAAAGCGGGAGAGAGCAAGGATGTTACCTTTGAGCTGCGTTCCGAAGAGCTGGCCTTCCATGGCATCGATATGAAGAAAAAGACCGAGCCTGGCAACTTTAAGTTGTGGGTAGCTCAGAGCTCCGATGACAACGAGAATGAAACTACTTTCACTGTAGAGTAAAGAGTTAAACAACACAACAATGAAAAGAAACCTCACAATAGGGACACTGGCTTTGTCGGCATTGTCGGTGATGGCTCAGCAAACAGAACAGTGCCCCAACATCATCTTTATCCTGAGCGATGATCATGCCATACAGGCCATCAGCGCCTACGGGCACCCCCTCTCGAAACTGGCACCCACACCCAACATCGACCGGATTGCCCGCGACGGTGCCATCTTCCGGAACAACTACTGCGCCAACTCCATCTCAGGTCCCAGCCGTGCCAGCATCCTCACCGGCAAGCACAGCCACAAGAACGGCTTCCTGGCCAACTGGAACCAAGCGTTCGACGGCTCACAGCAGACCCTCCCGAAGATACTGCAGGAGAACGGTTATGAGACAGCGCTGATCGGTAAGTGGCACCTGATCTCAAAGCCGACCGGTTTCGACCACTGGATGATCCTGAACGACCAGGGGGATTATTACAATCCCGACTTCATCACGAAGAATGATACGGTTGAGTATGCCGGCTATGTCACCGACCTAATCACCACCTTCACCAAGCAGTGGTTGCAGACTAGGGAGAATGACAAGCCCTTCTTCCTGATGATGAACCACAAGGCGCCCCACCGCAACTGGGTGCCGGCGGAGAGGCACTACGATCTCTTCGAGGATGTCACCTTCCCCCTACCGGCGACCTACTTCGATGATTATGAGGGGCGATTTGCAGCTGCGCACCAGGAGATGAACATCTACCGTGACATGTACGAGGGGCATGACCTGAAGATGGTGACCGGAGTCAACAGTGACACGCTCCTCTATGACCCGTGGCCCCATGCCTTCCTGGAGACCATGACACCCGGTGAGCAGCAGCGTTTCTTTGAAGCCTACCGGGAGCGTAACAATGCCTTCCACACCACGTCGATGACGGAGAAGGAGATCGCCGAATGGAAATACCAGCGATACCTGCAGGACTACCTGGCCACCATCAGGGCAGTGGACGAAAGCGTGGGACAACTACTCGACTACCTGAAGACAACAGGGTTGGATGAAAATACCCTCATCATCTATAGCAGCGATCAGGGGTTCTACCTGGGTGAGCATGGTTGGTTCGACAAGCGATTCATGTATGAGGAGTCGTTCATGATGCCCCTTCTGATGCAGTACAAGAAGCATATCCAACCGGGTACACAGGTGAAGGGGTTGACACAGAACATCGACTTTGCCCCCACCCTGCTCGACTTCTGTGGCATAGATATACCGGACTATATGCAGGGAGAGTCGTTCAGGGAGCTGACCGATACAGGCAGGACACCCGAGGATTGGAGGAGATCGCTCTACTACCACTACTACGAGTACCCCGGCTTCCACAGCGTACGTGCCCACTACGGGGTGAAGACAGAACGCTACAAGCTGATTCATTTCTACGGAGAGCAGCACTGGGAGCTCTATGATCTGGAGAACGATCCACACGAGACCGACAACATCTACGGAAAGAGGGGAACAGAGCAGATCACCCGTGGGCTGAGAAAAGAGCTGATAAGACTGCAGGAGCAGTATGAGCTGCCCGAAGATCATCTGAAACCCGAAAAAAAATGAGACCTACAATAAAACGTGCCATCCTCCCACTAATCCTGCTGACAGCGATGATGCATCTCTCCTGTAACCATCACCCACAGGGCAGTGATCTACTTCCGGACGGCAACAACCGGGCAGCTGCCATCAGAAGCCAGAACACCTACTGCAACCCGATCGACATCGACTACACCTACATGTCGCACTACCGTGCGGAGAGGGATGCCTCCTACCGCTCCGGTGCCGACCCGGCGGTGGTCAACTTCAAGGGGAAATACTACATGTTCGTCACCCGCTCCCATGGTTACTGGGTATAGGAGGATATGGGCCACTGGCGCTTTACCCGTCCTCAAAGCTGGTATTTCAGCGGCTCCAACGCCCCCGCAGCTGCAGTGAGAGACGATAAGATTTTGGCTTACGGTGATCCGTCGGGCAGAGGTCCCATCATCGAGACCGACAACCCCCTGGGATCCTTCACCTATGCACCCTACAACCCGGCAGCCTACAAGCCGGGTGGCTTCCTCAGCGGCGCGGGGCACGGCAGCGCGGTGAAGGACAACAGCGGCAACCACTGGCACTTCTCCACCATGGCCATCACGGTCAACTACAAGTTCGAGCGAACGTTAGGCATGTACCCCGCCGGCTTTGAGGAGAACGGACAGATGTATGTCAACACCGCCTATGGGGATTACCCCCACTACCTCCCCGATGTGGAGGTGGAGGATCACAAGCATCGCTTCACCGGCTGGATGCTGCTGTCGAAAGATAAGCCGGTGAAGAGCAACTCGGTGCTGACAGGGGTACACCTCAACGTGGCGGACGAGCATGAAAAGGGACAGATGCCGGAGCAGGAAGCTCCCGACTATGGCATCGAAAAGATCAACGATGAGCATATCCGCTCCCTCTGGGTGGCTGAAAACAACAGCGACACCCTCGGGTTTGAGATGGATCTGGGAAGGGTGATGACCCTCCGCGCATTCCAGCTTAACTACCAGGATTTCAATGCCACTATCTTCGGTAAACCCGACACCCTGCGGCAGCAGTTTGTGATTGAGACCTCGGTCGACGGCAAAGCGTGGCAGACCTCGGTCGACCTTTCATAGAACAGCGAGGACAGACCCCAAGCCTATATCGAGCTGGAAAAGACGACAGAGGGAAGGTTCATCCGTTTCACCAACAGATATTTCCCTAACCGCTACCTGGCCATCGGTGAGTTCCGGGTGTTTGGTAACGGTGAAAAACCTGCCGCATCCACCTCTTTCCGGGTAGAGCGACAGGCTGATGCCCGCAATGCCGACATCAGCTGGGAGCCGGTACAGGATGCGATGGA
>LSQX01315025.1_pt1 | contig 11194 bp, 10 predicted proteins | sample 654561 | NCBI WGS metagenome assembly LSQX01 (sample SAMN04489861, study PRJNA283612) | anaerobic digester metagenome | isolation source: 4 biogas reactors fed with cattle manure at either 37C or 55C with and... | place: Denmark: Kongens Lyngby | collected 2014 | reverse complement strand
TTTGCAAGAGTTGTATAGTTCAGCTTGAGCTTGCTGAAATGATATTTTGGTTTCCCATCCATCAAGCGTTATCCTGTTATGTTTGGAAGCCTGGGGCACCTTGCGCCGGTACGGTTGCTATTGAATATATCTCAGTCTGGTGTAACCTCTTCACGAGGGGCTTTATGGGTTCTTATTGGTTGACTGTTCTATCAGGGCATCCAAAAAAGATTCTCCATCAATTGCAACCTTTTGCGTGCTGATACGTAGCGCTTCACCGATGTCCTTAATTGACAGGTCGTCCAGAAAGACTTCGGTGTCTGCACGGAACATATTTGAGGGTAGTAAAAGAATATCCCCCAATGGTTTCTCCCTTAACTGGTCCTGTATGTCCGTACCGGTTAACAGACCTGTAACCGTAACAGTATTGCCAAAAAAATGGTTTTCTATCGGATAAACCAATATTTTTAAGCCAGGGAAAGCTTTTTCGGCCTGGGCTGCCGCATTCTGAATGATTTGTCCAGCCAGCCTCCCTGTAGCAACACTAACCGTTCTTTTAACAGGTTTCCCCTTCTTACCCGAAAGGGCTTCACCAAACTCCTGCAGGAAGGAGGTTGCCATCCCTACACCGTTTTCTATCTGAGGAAAATCTTCATAATGGCTGTAATCCGGAAGCTTCGTTCCAGACATCAGATACCATTCGTCGGAAAGGTAGACTATTCTGGAGCCTGTTTCGTCCAAAAATGTCTTTTGCCATTGCTCTACCTGCCGGATGATTTGGATAGCAGATACCTCATCAAATGGCTGCAAGATGGGAAGATTATGGCGAAACCGCGTAAGACCTACAGGAACAACAGATATGCTTTTTAAAGAGGGTACCAGGCCTGACAAATCTTCAATAGTCCTGTCCAGCTCTGCACCATCATTAATGCCTCTACACAAAACTATCTGGGCGTTCAGCATAATCCCGTGTTCGGCGAGATATTTCATTCTGGAGAGAATGTCGCTGGCGAAACGATTCTTGAGCATAAAAACCCGAAGATCGGGATTGGTTGTGTGCACCGACACATTCACCGGAGACATCCGATAACGGACGATTCGGGTTAGATCATTCTGCTTCATATTTGTCATCGTGATATAGTTTCCATAGAGGAAAGACAAGCGAGCATCATCATCCTTGTAATACAATGATGGACGCATCCCATCCGGAAGCTGATCGATAAAACAAAAAATGCATTTGTTGCAGCAACTCTTCTCTTCATCAAGTAAAGGTTTCTCAAAGGAAAGGCCGATATCTTCCCATTCATCCTTTTCGATTTCAACCTGCAGGAGTTCTCCGCAAGGCTTTAGAATCTCAAGAAGAACCTCCTCTTCAGCCGCCAGGAAACGATAATCAAATACGTCCTGAATGACCTGACCGTTCATTGTAATCAACTCATCACCGGGGTTAATGCCCGCTTCATGCGCGATACTTCCATTCTGGACAGCAGATATTTTTAGGTTGCTCATTTTCCCTCCAAAAAAAGTTATACGGCCGGGCAAAGAACGATCTTTAAGCAGGAGCCTTAGGAGCAATTCAAAAAATAAATAGCAGCCAACAGGCCAACGTATCAAACGCTTCGATTGCCTACCAAGCCTATGCCAGACGATAGGTATAGCTAAAGAAGCGTTTCATTGTCAGAGCCTTATGAACTGCTATTTCAGATTCTAATATACACTTATGCCTCTGCTTTTATGATTTCTTTACCATCATAATAACCACATTCTTTACAAACGCGGTGGGACATTTTCAAGGAATGGCACTGGGAACATTCAACCAACCCAGGTGCAGCCAGCTTGAAATGCGTTCTTCTTTTATTTCTTCTTTGCTTTGATGTTTTGCTCTTTGGTACTGCCATTTATAACACCTCCGTTCCCGTTTTCAGGTTAATCGGCCTCATCGGCTTGGTTCTTGTTGATTAAATCCTGTAAAGCGGCCAGTCTCGGATCTATGCGCTGCTCTTTGCTGCAATCGCACCCTGAACCGGTGACGGGTTCCCCGCATTCCGGGCATAAAATCTCACATTGTTGTTCACATTTGTGGCGCATTGGTAATGTTAGTGCAATGTTATCCGCTAAAATTTTGTCCAGCTCCAACCAATTTCCCTGATAAGTAAACTGCTCTATGTCCAGTTCTTCCTGATCGGGTCCCACTTCGAGCAAGTCTTCCCGAACCTCTACCCTGTGCCTTCTTTTAATCGGTCTGCCGCAACGATCACATTGAGTTACATACGTACATTCAGCTTTCCCTACCAGCCGCAGCAACTCTTTTTGGTTGGTTAGGGTTCCTTTGAAAGAAACCGGCTCTGTGACCGAGATGACACCGAACACATCGGTTAAGTTGTTTATAATGCCGGATTCATTGATGTTAAGCACAGCACCTGTAACTTTATTCACTGCTGATATATCGATCCTCATACTATCCTCCGGCCTGTAAAAAGTCAACAAAATACATTATAAACACTGCACAGGCTTTTGTCAACGACCCAAGAAGACGTTGGCTCAACATCTATCTCTCATCAGATACCTCTGAACAGTTACGATCATCGATAAATCGGGAAACGGGAAGTTAACTGTTTTACAGATTGAACAATTGCTTCTCTGTTTTTTTCATAATCGGTCAGTGCCAGAGCGATGAGTCTTGCAATCTCTCTCATTTCCTCTTCCTTCATTCCCCTGGTGGTTACAGCTGGTGTTCCAATACGAATCCCGCTTGTAATGGTAGGCTTTTGCGTATCAAAGGGTATTCCGTTCTTATTAACGGTAATCATCACTTCATCCAGAATATGTTGTGCATCCTTTCCCGTAGTATTTTTATCGGTTAGATCCACAAGCATCATATGGTTATCGGTTCCGCCGGATACAATATTAAACCCATGCTGTTGCAGCGCGTCGGAAAGAACCTTGGCATTCACAACAATCTGTTTTTGATATTCTTTGAATTCATCGCTCAAAGCCTCTTTGAAAGAAACTGCTTTGGCAGCGATTATATGCATTAGTGGCCCGCCCTGGATACCGGGGAAAACAGCCCTGTCTATATCTTTTGCGTACTTTTCCCGGCACAGGACCATGCCGCCTCTGGGTCCCCGCAAGGTTTTATGTGTGGTTGTCGTGACAAAATCAGCATATGGGACAGGACTTTGATGCACACCTGCCGCAACAAGCCCTGCAATATGAGCCATGTCTACCATTAAATAAGCATCCACCTCATCACAGATTTCACGGAATGCTTTAAAATCGATCTCCCGGGAATACGCACTGGCTCCAGCGATAATCATTTTGGGCTTGTTTTCCAACGCCAGTTTTCTTAACCCATCATAATCGATACGGGCATCGTCTTTCCGAACACCGTAGGGGATAACATTATAGTATTTTCCAGACATATTGATGCTCATACCATGACTTAAATGCCCTCCATGAGCCAGGTTCATTCCCATAAAGGTATCCCCCGGTTTCAAAACAGCAAAGAAAACAGCCATGTTCGCCTGTGCTCCGGAATGGGGCTGTACATTGGCGTGCTCTGCTCCAAAGAGTTCCTTCGCGCGCGCTATTGCAAGACGTTCTACAACATCAACATGCTCACATCCACCATAATACCGTTTTCCGGGATAACCTTCGGCATACTTGTTGGTAAGCGGAGTACCCATTGCTTCCAGCACGGTTTTACTGACAAAATTCTCGGATGCGATCAATTCAATCTTTTCCCGCTGCCTCTCCACTTCGTCATAAATGGCCTGTGCAACCTCGGGATCCATTTGCTCGATATTCGCAAGTTTCATATTTCATCCTCCATATATTTAAAGAGTAGATCAATACTGAAATGCAAGCACCTGGCGTTTTGGAAAGCGCTGTTCCTATGCAGGTTTCCAATTTCAAAAAGAGTCATTAAAGAATTTGCGGCTTGCTGAAACAAATTATAATCGTTTTCTTAAGGTTCTGTCAATCTTGGGCAGCCTCTTTACTTTCAATCCTGGTGCGACTCATATACATTAGAGCTATCAGCCTTTGACGGATTAGAAGTACGATCACTTCCAGAAAAGAAACCACGAACATCGACAACCTTACATGCGTTCCGGTACCAAACATAATGATCATGGCGCCCAAAAACTCGATAAAAATAATATTCCACCCGATGACCCTTCGGTTCCCTGCCGATAGTTTCCAGGCAAGACCAAAGTTTTTAAAAACACTCACCCCGGTATCCAGCAACGTGACATCCCTGAAAACAAAGATCACCTGGATAAGAAACCACAGTATGGAAATAAGATACACGATACCAGCTGCCAGTGGAAGGATCAGCATCATGACCGATGCGAAGATAAGCATAAGCACGAATAAGATACCCACACCAAGATAAAAGAGTATGTTGAAGCCGATATATCTGGGAAGTGCTTTTAAGAACTTTTTGAAGTATTGCATTGGCGTAGGCTTCTCTACTTGCAAATCAACAAGGAAGGCCCCCAGATAAAAGAAGGTCAGCAGCATCAGAAGGATTTGCTGGATTAGTAAATAACCTATAAATTTCAGGGATACACTGACCAATTGGATATATTGGTCTGAAAACGGAATTTTCATCAGCTCATCTATCACCGAAGGATCCGACATAGAACCAGACGATAGGATATCTTGATAAGTCATCACAAATTGTTGCTGATAGATGGACAAATCGATGAGTATAGGATGTATGAACAGCCTAAAACCGAAAGATACCACCAAAAGCATGACAAAAAGCACTTGCGGGACGCCCTGTACTTTTATATCATAAAACTTCAGAATCCGTCTGAAGTAGTATGTAAAACTTCTTATTAACCCATTTGACATTCCATTCACATCTTTTCTACCAGCTGTTTTCGTTCATTGTCTGTTAGGTATCGCCATTGGCCTGGCTTAAGCGCTCCCAGCACAAGACTACCATAAGCAACCCGCTTCAGTCTGATAACAGGATGTCCTATTATTTCAAACATCTTACGAACCTGACGGTTGCGTCCTTCATGAATCGTGATCTCCAGTTTTGTTTTGCCTGAGTATTTCTGTATTTCCTTTACGATAGCAGGCGCAGTGACATAGTTTTCAATACGAATGCCTCGTTCCAGTCTGCGAATAGCTTCTTCGGACGGGCTGCCTTCGACAGTGGCGATATATACCTTAATCATTTCATGGCTTGGATGCATCATCCGGTGCGCCAGTTCTCCGTCATTGGTCAGCAGGAGAAGCCCGGAACTGTCATAATCCAGTCGCCCAACAGGGTAAACTCGTTCCTTTATACCCTGGACCAAGTCCATAACCGTATTCCTGCCTTCCGGATCGTTAACGGTTGTCACATAACCCTTCGGTTTGTGCAAAAGGATATAAATCTTATTTTTCTCCAGGTTAACTGGTTTTCCGTCAACTTCTACCCGATCACGTTTGGTTACGGTGGTTCCCATTTCAGTGACGATTCTTCCGTTCACTTTAACCTTCCCTTCGCGAATATACGCTTCTGCTTTTCTTCGGGAAGCCACCCCGCAATGCGCCAGGAATTTCTGAAGCCTGATTTTTTCCGTTATCATCGCCGCCTTGCTTTCGACTTAATCTGCCTGCTTGCTGTCCGTTCCAAAAGCCTCCGATTCCTGCACCGTAGGCCGAACGACTTGCTACTTCAACAATTATAGCACATTCATGCAAAGTCGCAAGGCTTCAGGAATGATTTTATCGTTTTCTATAGCATTCTGCGTGCATTCTTGCAACCGTTATCAGTTCTTGACCAACGCAAGTTTAGCTCAGAGAAAAAGCACTCAAAAAGCTTTCAGCTTCTAAGTGCCCTTCAATAAGCCAATATAGTAAATGTGCTTTACCGTAAAGGTCCAGTCTTTATTGCATATCCTGATCCAATCTTTTCCGGATCTCTTTCAGGAAATCCATGGTATTGACTTTCTTCTTTTCGGGTAGGCTGGACAAAGCAACCAGATCACCGGTCATAACACCTTCTTCAATTGTCCTAATTGAGGCCTTTTCCAATTTATCCGCAAAATCAACCAAATCTTTTAATTGGTCAAGCTCTCCACGTTTCCTTAACGCACCGGTCCATGCGAAAATAGTTGCCATGGCATTGGTGGAAGTAGACTCTCCCTCTAAATGACGATAATAATGCCTTTGCACCGTTCCATGAGCTGCCTCATATTCATAATAGCCTTCAGGTGAAACCAATACTGAAGTCATCATCGCAAGGCTGCCATAGGCTGTTGCGATCATATCTGACATCACGTCGCCGTCATAGTTCTTACAAGCCCATACAAACCCACCTTCTGAGCGTACAACACGGGCAACAGCATCATCAATCAAGGTATAGAAATACTCAATTCCAGCCTCTTTAAAGCTTTCTTGATATTCTGCATCGTAAATTTCCTGGAATACGTCTTTAAAATGATGATCATACGTTTTTGAGATTGTATCCTTAGTTGAAAACCATAAATCCATTTTTTGATCCAAAGCATAGTTGAAACAGGCTCTTGCAAAGCTTTCTATGGATTTGTCAACATTATGCATCCCCATTAGCACACCTGGGCCTTCAAAGGTATGAATCAGGCTTTTGGTTTCTGTACCGTCCTCTGCCGTAAAGACCAGCTCAGCTTTTCCCGGCCTGTCGATGCGCATTTCTGTATTCTTGTAAACATCCCCATAAGCATGACGTGCAATGCATATGGGACGAGTCCAGTTTCTGACAGCAGGCTGAATTCCCTCTACAAGGATCGGCGCACGGAATACAGTACCGTCCAATATGGCTCGGATGGTTCCATTAGGGCTTTTCCACATCTCCTTCAGGTTGTATTCCTTTACCCGGGCGGCGTTTGGCGTAATGGTGGCACATTTCACCGCAACACCGTATTTTTTCGTTGCCTCAGCGGCATCGATGGTAACCTGGTCATTGGTCTCATCCCGATGGGTGAGCCCAAGATCGTAATAATCTGTTTTTAGCGCAACATATGGGTTCAACAGCTCATCTTTGATGAATCTCCATATGATACGGGTCATTTCGTCGCCATCCATTTCAACCAGAGGCGTTTTCATGATTATTTTACTCATCTTCCTGTTTCCTTTCGTCCATGCTTTTTTTTATCCACGGGAGTTTTCCCCCAGCTTTCAATATTTCTGCGTCCAACGGGGACAGGGTATGGGTTAATTCAAAGCTTAGTCCTTTCGTTCGATTGTGAAGGGTACAGCTTCCACACAAATCTCCAATGTGAATTTCAAGCACATCCATCTTATCCACACGCTCGTAATCGTCAGGATTGACAAAGGTTAGCGGAACAATGCCGAAATTAATCAGATTTGCCAGGTGAATACGAGCAAAGGACTTTACAACAACTGCCTTTACACCGAGATATTTGGGCGCCAGTGCAGCATGCTCACGGCTGGAACCCTGTCCATAGTTTTCTCCTCCGATGATAAAGCCTCCACCACTCTCTTTTGCAGTCTGGTAAAACTGATTGTCTATGGCTTCAAATACATATTTTGAGATTTCAGGAATATTACTTCGAAGCGGCAATACTTTCGCTCCGGCAGGCATGATATGGTCGGTGGTAATGTTGTCTTCCACCTTTATCAGGACTTTTCCTGTGAGTGTATCTTCTATTGGCGAAAAAGCAGGCAGTGGAGCAATATTTGGCCCTCTGACTATTTTGACGGCTTTTGCCTCCTGTTCTGCCAACGGCTTTAATATCATGTTGTCATTGATGATGAATTTTTCGGGCATTCTTATTTCCGGGAAATCACCCAAATCCCTCGGATCGGTTAGGAAGCCTGTAATTGCTGTAGCTACTGCTACCTCCGGGCTTACAAGATATACATCGGCGTCTGGTGTCCCGCTCCTCCCTTTGAAGTTGCGATTGAAGGTTCTAACCGAAACGGCTCCTGAGCTTGGGGCACATCCCATTCCAATGCAAGGACCACAGGCATTTTCCATGATCCTTATACCAGCCCTGACAAGACAGGAATACTCTCCGCTATCTACAAGGTGCTCTACCACCTGCCTGGAACCTGGGCTGATCATCGCATGGAGATTATCCGAAATAGTTTTTCCTTTCAACGCATTTGCTACCACCTTCAGATCCCTCAATGATGAATTTGTACAGGACCCAATCGCTACCTGATCCACTTTTATTCTCCCAACTTCCCGCACGGTCTTCACATTCCCTGGGCTGTGCGGTAACGCAACCATCGGCTCCAACGCACTCAGATCGATTTCCAAGATCTGGTCATACTGTGCATCTTCATCAGGCATAAGTGCAACCCACTGTTCACCCCTGCCCTGACTTTCCATAAAAGCCTTTGTTATTTCATCACTTGGGAATATGCTGGTTGTACAGCCTGTTTCAGTGCCCATATTGGTAATCGTGGCACGATCGGTGACACTGAGGGTTTTAACGCCTTCACCGTAATACTCCAGCACCTTTCCAACCCCACCCTTTACATCAATACGTCTGAGTACTTCAAGGATGATATCCTTTGCAGATACCCACGGTTGAAGCTTCCCCGTGAGATGTACTCCGACGATTTCAGGATATTTAATCCGAAAAGGGGCTCCTGCCATTGCGCAGGCAACATCCAGGCCTCCAGCCCCTATGGCGAAACAACCAATGCCACCTGCTGTCGGTGTATGGCTGTCTGAACCGATCAGTGTGTTTCCGGGTTTGGCAAAACGCTCGAGAAACACTTGATGACATATCCCGTTTCCCGGCCTTGAAAAATAAAGCCCGTAGCGATGTGCGATGGATTGCAAAAAACGGTGGTCATCCGCATTTTTATAATCGGTCTGAAGGGTGTTATGATCTACAAAACTGACACTGAATTCTGTCTGCACCCTGTCCAAACCCATAGCTTCAAATTGCAGGTAAGCCATTGTACCGGTTGCATCCTGTGTTAGAGTATTGTCAATTTTCAGAGCAACTTCCTGCCCCTTCTTTTTTTCTCCTTCTAGAATATGCGTATTCAATATTTTTTCAGTAATCGTTCCTGCCACTTTATCACTCCTCTCATGGATGATGTGTCTTTCAAAATACAGCTTGTGTGAACAGAGAATTGGTTTCGCAGAACGAAAGCAAATGTGTGATTCATACACGAACCGAAGCAAATGAGCAAATGTTGCAACGCATTGGCAACACAATATGTTTCTCCGTAAAAATCTATAAACAATATACCATGATTTAAGAATCCTCTCAAGTAACTTTTTTAACAACCTGCTGATACCAATTCCTGTTGCGCTGTGCTATAATATTGCCAGTAAAACGATGTGGAGGATTTATGCTTAAAATCGACGAACCTTCTGAAATAGCGGAAAACAAGATATTCATTCTTTATTTTTTAAAGAAAATAAACATGCCCGTGGGAAGCATCCAGCTTGTTAAAATAATTCTGGAAAACCGGTTTATGAACTACTTTTTCTTCCAGCAATATTTAAGTGAACTGATCGATGAAGGGTTGTTAACGGTTACCAACCGGGATGGCAGACAGTTTTATGAAATAAGCGAGAAAGGTCTAGTGGTATTGGAAATGTTTCAGTCCATCCTTCCAGCGGGGTTGAAAAAGCGCCTTGAGGAAAGTATTCACTCTATCCGGAAGAACATTCGCAGGGAAACCTACATTACTGCAGACTATCACCCTGATGATGAAAATAGTTATACGGTAGTATGCAAAATCCAGGAAAATGATTTTCCGCTGATAGAGGTAAAACTGACTGCCGGTTCCAGGGAAGAGGCACGCGGCATTTGCAAAAACTGGACAAATTCACCGCAGGAGGTCTATTCGGAAATTCTTGATGCATTATTAAAAAACCGAGAACAAATACACCCGAACTCGAACTAAAAATCAAAAATCAAAGATTTCCCCAGCGCAAAAATTTCTCGCAAATAGCTGTTTATCAGAACGATTCCCGGGGTTTCCGTACCATACCCGTAAGCTTTAAAACCATTCCTTCTAGCCAGAATTGTTGATCTGAAAACATGAAATTTATTCGTGATAAAAACAATTTCCTTCTGTTCCCCGATCAATTCCTTTGAATATCTGAAATTTTCCATGGTACTGGAGGATCTGTCTTCTATCACAATTCTTTGGGGATCCACTCCCCTGTCTTTCAAGTATCGCGCCATTGCATGACCCTCAGGCATGGGTTCATTACTTCCCTGTCCTCCTGAAACAACAATATATGTATCCGGGTGCTGCCTTGCATAAGCTATGCCTGCTTCAAGCCTTCTTTCGAGAGTAAGTGTCGGGCTGCCATCTCCTTTGATTCCCGCTCCCAGAATAATAACATACTCCGGCTGCTCGGTTGGTTCAGGTGTATAAAGGCCTCCAAGAATGATGCACCCCAGTGCCACGATAAAAACAGTGAGAAAAACAAGAAACCCCCAATAAACCATGCGGCGGAAAAATAAATTCACTTTTTGAAGATATTTCTCCCAAAGTGGTTTAAAGGCAAACGCAATAAAAACAATTCCAATGATTGCCGGCAACATGGTTCCAAGGTCCATACCCTGAACGTAAAATCTTACAAAAATAGTATCCAGTATACCCAATAATCCGATCAAAAAAAAGATATAAGACTTTATGTTTTTCTTTCTCAATTTCACACCTGCCGTTTCATAGAACCATCCATATCCTCATAAGCCTGTCCAAAATCTAAATACTTGTTATCAAGCCACATCTCACCTGTCAATTATTTTGTTTACCGATAACGTCGTCAAAAAAAATGGTAGTGTTTCAGATATTCAATTTCCTTATCGGAAAAGGATAATTTCTGAACAACATAAATCTGACTGCCATTCGTGTTCATGCAAGAAGAACAACTTAATACCTATAATTTAATTCTATTATACTGTAAAAATAGAAAAAAGAAAGGTATTATTTAACCCTCTTTGACAGAAATCGGAAAAACCTCCGGGGCATGATGCGGCATTTACTGGCCGCATCATGTTTTCGAAAGGTAAATATCTGAAAATTCAATATTCATCATCGTAATGATTCTTTTGTTGTCCACTTCATTGCATTCTTTCTCTCTGATGCTTGGTTCAGCCGATAAGACCGGAAACCTTATTATGAAGGTTGCACCTTCATAAGGGACGCTTTTTACAGAAATGGTACCGCCCATCTTTTCTACGAACATTTTGACCAGATATAGCCCTATTCCGCTGCCTTCAGCCTG